>ENA-ORPD01002177-ORPD01002177.1-human-gut-metagenome-genome-assembly--contig:-NODE-2177-length-12281-cov-5.126452_pt1 | contig 12281 bp, 6 predicted proteins | sample MGYA00242143_ERZ509076 | MGnify/ENA primary metagenome ERZ509076 (study PRJEB26280, sample SAMEA2338706) | human gut metagenome | biome: human gut; feature: human-associated habitat; material: faeces... | reverse complement strand
AGAAGCAAGCGCTTGCATTTGCGGAAATCGAACGCAGCGGACATAGCCAACAACCGGACACAAAGTGTCAAATGCAAGGCATTAGCGCGAATGCGCGGTTGTTGAGCGTAGACGCTACGCTTTCGAACCCTCCCGGCTATCCGCAACGTGCCGAAGGCACACATCGCGCCGCAGGCACATCGCTTTTGCCAAAGGCAAAAACATCGCATCATCACTTCTGTGCTTACTCCAAGGAAAAACCGTCCGAAATACGGACGGTTTTTTGTTGTTTGGATTTATTGTTTTTTGTTGATCAATGCCTTGTTGATATTATTGCTTTTTGTTGAACAGTGCTTTGATTGCGGAAATTAACTCGGCAAACGATTTCTTCTTAACGACAAACCAGAATATTGCAAACCCGACGATTCCGACGCCTGCAACGCTTCCGATCACGATGCCCGCAATCTGTCCGCCGGACAGCCCTTTTTTGTCGGGAGCGGGTGCGATTTCGCCGTCAATCGTGCCGCCGCCCGGTGCTTTGTCCTGATATACGGCGGTAAGAACCATTCCGTCTTTTACCACAAAGGTATATTCCTTTTGGGTGCTGACGATATTTTCGCTTGCGTCCTTCCAGCCAACGAACTCTTTGCCTTCTTTATCTTCTGCCGTTACGGTTACTTCATCGCCTTGTTTATACGTTCCGCCACCCGTTCCGCCGTTTACGGTAATAGTGTACTCGATATCTTCGTAATTTGCGGTTGCGGTTACAGCATTTGCAGGCATATTAAAGGTAAGGCTTGTTTTAGTTGTATCAAGACCGCTTATTCCCTCAATCGTCCAACCCGAAAATTTCTTTCCGATTGTAGGCTCGTTTGCGGTGATAGTTACGCTTGCACCTTGAATAAACACACCTTCGCCTGTTCCGCCTATTACGGTAAGATTGTATGAAGAAACGCCGCTTTCAGGAACTTGCACTTCGACAAATGCTCCTGCATTGTAGTTGTCCGTTTCCTTAAACCTTATTTGATATTTACCGGACGAAAGCCCTGTAACATCGCTACCTGTTCCCGAAGTCCAAGCAGAATCGCCTACTTTGCGGTATTCCATTTCGGCTGTTATACCCGTTATCTTGCCGTCCGTTGTGGTCGTTGTAGTAGGAGCAACGGTTGTGAACAACGATGCAGACGGTGCAGATTGTTCTGCTTTTGCGATTGTAAATTTCCACGAAGCGTCGTGAATATCGGTTGCTGAGTTGAAGTTCGCCGTTGCGGTTGTATCGATATACACTTCATATTCGCCTGCGTCTTTTACATCTGCAACAATCACTCCGCCTTTTTTGTACTTAACCGTTATGGCAAAGCCTGTTTCATCACCATAGTGGGCAATCAAACTAACGGTTGCGGTTTTGGCATTGCCGTCATACGTAAGGTTGCTCGGTTCATTAAAGTTAAAATCGCTTACAACAGGGTTTCTCTTTCCTATGCTCCAAGAGATTTCCTTGTCGGTTATCGTGCCGTCGTTCCACTTATATCCGCTCTCTAATTTTGCGATTGCGGTATAAGTTTTTGCGTCAACGCCGCTATTTCCTGTTAGCGTATAGCCGACGCCACCTTCCACGCCTATTTGACTTCCTGCCGTATAAGTTAGATTCGTTTTTGCTTTCGGAATGGCAATTTCTGTAAGCGTAGCAACGATATTAAATTTTGCGTCCGAATTGCTTTCGGCAGTCAAATCGCTTGCAAGTCCCGTGATATTTGCCTTTGGAATCGTGATTTCTACAAACTGGTCGCTAAGAGCAGTAGGCGTACCGCTGACGGTGATTTTCGCCTCGGTGTCGCTTATTCTCGTAACAGACTGAACAAGTCCGTCGGGAAGATTTGTTATCCAGTCTCCCGAAAGAGCGGTTTCAAACGTATATCCCGTAAGAGTAACGGTAATATCCGTGTTTGCAATCGCTTCGCCTTGCTCACCGAAAATAGTTACGCTATCTATGGTTGCTTTCTTTTCGGTGTAGTCCACGGTGAACGGCTCACTGTATAGCGTTCTATTATTATACACAACCTCAACCACATATTCGCCGGCAGGAGTTCCGTAATAAGTCCCATTATCTTCAAGAGTTGCTTTATAAGTAGTTCCGTCAACAGACACAACGTTACCCTTTGAAATAGTTAAATCGTTTATCGGTCTGATTTTTATCCAATTACTTTGGTTAAATTCATTACTAATAAGAGTAAATGTCACCGTACCTTTTGTAGCACTTTCTCTTTCAAAAACAGGTTGCACCGTAAACGCTTTATAATTTGCTCTTACTTCAATATCCTTGTCTTGAACGGTAAGTTTCGCTCCGTTTTGGCTTGTTGCGTTTGTTATAACTGCGTCACTTGTAAACGAAAACCATTTGTCAAACGGTATGTTTGTCGTATCCGTTTCGCTCACTTGCAAAGAAGGCGCATTCAAAGTGATTTCGTCACCCGCAAGGAAATATCCGCTACCACTATTTGCTTCCTTAGGTACGCCCGGACCTGCAAGTGTACCGTTTATTGCTGCCACATAGCGCGGTGTGCCATAGCGGTAGGACGCAAAGCAATTTCCGCTATCTTCGTTTACAGCGTGGGTTGTATTATCTACGTCACCACCGGTAATAGGCCAGCCATTGCTTCCTGCTTTCTTGTATTTTATGGTCATATTGCCTGCTTTAGTCATCGTTTTGCAGTTTCGAATACCATAACTATAAGCACTATCGCCACCCGCCACGCTAACGTCAATATCGATATTGCCGTTTGTATTTATAGTTACATTGTTTTTTGCAAAAATACCTGCTACCCATTGACTTGCGGTGCTATTGTTTGTGTTTTTGGCTACAATATTAACGCTTGCATTGTCTTCAATTGTTACGTTCCTTGCATGAATACCATCAACTTGACAGTTTTCTCCATTAGACGTTGCGTTAATTGTGACTTGTGCGTTGCCTCCAATAACAACGTCAATGTTCTTAGCCATTACCGACGCTCCGCAGGCTATTCCCCATACAGAAGAAACGCTGCTTGAAGCGTTTATCGTCAATTTTCCGTTTGCATTAGACGTAATAGTTACTCGTCCTTCATGTTCTCCATCGATAAATACGCCGTTTTGCCCACCGGTAATAATATTGTCTCCGATAAGGTTGATTGTGAAATATCCTGATACAGCAGGATTTATACCTACGTTCCCGCCGTTAAAATTGTTAAGAGTCAAAACGCCGTCTTTGTATTTGGCAACGTAACCCGTATCGGGGTTGCCGTTTAGTTGATCTCCATCAGACGTTTTCAAATAATAACCATTGTTTAACGGATTATTATTTATGTAAATTATGTCATACGGCGTAAGCGTTTCTCCTTCTGCATAGACCGTACTCGTCGGGCTTGCAAACACTATGCCGAGCATAAGCGCAAGGCACATCGTAAGACCGAGTACAAGCATAAGTATCTTTGATTTGTTTGCCTTTGTGTGTGTCATAATATTATCTCCTTGTTTGGATTTTTGGGGGATATTTTGCATAAAACGCGACTTTACATCGCAAATATGCTGCATTAAGTCGTTTAGTATACGATAAACAAGTCTATGTCCGAAACAGTGCCGAAATCGAAACTCTTTGCCCCGATTGCTTTCATGGAATAGGCAAAACCGATGGCGTCTTTCGTGCCGATCAGCGCGTTTACCGCCATGGTGCCGACCTGCATATTCAGGTTTTCGGCAGTCCCGATTTTCAGCACGGCGTTCAGGGTGTTGAACAAATCCGCGGTATCATCAGCCGAAAGATTGTTAAGCGTAAGCGATTTGTGCGTTACGGTATAGGCAAAGCCGTCTTCTTCCGTCTTATCTACGCGAACGGTGGACGAAACGTAAAGGTTGTCGGGGATATATTTTTTGAAGTATTTATACGGGAAACCGCCCATATCCGCTTTGAACGGCGTAAGGTCGAGTTTTGCAACGACGTTAAAGTCCGCGCTGCCGTTTGCGGCGATTTCCGAAAAGTCAATCTGCACGACGGTTACGGACACTTCCTTATCGCCCAACTTGATTTTGCCGCCCGTTTGCTCGTAAAAGACCGTTTGGGCAATCGCCCCGACATGCTTTTCGGTGAGGAAAATCGGATCTGTCATACTTTTGCCCGCAAGTGAAGCAAAATTGACCGAATAGCCGTTGTAGCCTTTGTCCTTTTCATAGACGATAAGCCCGTCGATTTTATCATTGACTGCGCTTTTCATTTCGACAAAATCCTGCTCGCCGTAGGCATTCGGACAAAGAGCGGATTCGTCAACGTCTTTTGTGAGCGTTTTCAGTTGTCCCGCGGTGCGGAAAAGGTCTATGCCGTACGTCGTGCGGACGTAGACGTATCCGCCGATGACGGTAACGCCGACGATGGCGATGATGACGACAAGTGTAATAAGTACGCCTTTTAATGCTTTCATATTGTCTCCACGATAAGTAAATAAATTTCTGATTTTTAGTACGTTGCCAAACAGAACAAACCCTTTCTGTTTGGCAACATACCCAAGCCGTCCTGACTGACGGCTTTTCGATATGTCGTTTTTTTTGGACAAGCGGGTTTTTACGCCCGCTTATCCGTTATTTGATCAGATAATAACTTTTAAATTATTTTTCTACGATGGTTGCAGTGTCGCTCAGGTTCCCGAAGCGGGCTTAACTTCAACTTGAAGTCCGATATATATATCCTCGCCTGTAAAAACCCATTCGCCGTTATTACCGGTTAGTTTGGGATCAGATCCAGTGTTTTTATAAAACTCGACAATGAGATATGAACCGACTATTCTTCCGCCAACTTCATTGTATGCCCCCGCGCCTGTGCCGGGAGTGCGAGTGTATTTTGCGATGTCCTTTCCTCCACTAATAAATTTTATTTCGATTGTATCGGTGTCTTTGGCGTTTTTAAGCATTTCACCGAGATCACTTCTGTTCAGGTTGACCGCAAATGTGTTTTCGCCAAGCTCGATAGGCTCAATGACATTGGTGCCGGGGACGCCTAACATAAAACCGCTCCTAACTCTTGTCGCATTAGGAACTGCGGTGACTATGCATTCGGCAATAGTTTTTCCGCTCACCCTAAGTGTGAACCTGCGACCGACAAACGCGGGGACTTTTTTGCCTTGGAAATTAATGGTGACGCCTTCAAGTATTTCACCACCTGAAAGTAACGTCGTGCCTTCCGGGAACGTAACTTCGCCGGTTACTTCACCGAACGTGTCGGCAAAGACAACATTCGGTTTAATTCCCGTCTGAATTGGGGTGTTTTGACCACCCTCGCCTTTTGTGAACACTCTTATTGTTACCGTGACCTTGCTATAACCGATAATCGTATCGGGCTTGGACAGCATATATCCTCTATTAAGCTCAGCCTTCGTTACGCCTTCGCTAATACGCAAGCCTACTTCTTCACCAGCGGTTGCCGTTTCAACCTCTGTCACCGACGTGCCCGTATCCTTTTCGATTTTATTCACTGTGATTATCTTGCCGATTTCATTAACTAAAATTTGGTCGCCTTTTTTCACCGTGCCATTAGCGATTATTGTATTGATCATAACATCACTGTTACCAGGAAAGGTGAACACGTCTTTGATTCCGGCATAGAAGGAATCGGGAGCGTTCCAAACGGTAAATCTGACCGTGTCGTATACGCCTTTGTTAAGCTCGAAGTTGTCGTTGTCCACGGTCAGGACGTTGGCGCTGATTGTATGTATGCCAATCGCATAGTATGTTTCGGGAGCGCCAATCGTCACCCATTCTACGTCGTTGTTCGTTTCTGCCGCGACGTTTATGCACGTCAAACCGAATTTTCCGCTTTCAAGGTTTTCTCCAAGTTTTCTTTCAAAAACGCCTGCGGGCAAAGTTATCTCGCGTTTGTTGATTATGATAGTCGTGGTGATTTCTCCGCCTTTCCATTCCGCAGTGCCTTTTACGGTTGCTTTCACGGTATATTCGCCGGCATTCTTCGGGGCGGTTTCGGAAAACGCAGTGTCGTTTTCGCCTTTGTAAGTAATGGTGATTTCACCGTCGCCCTTACGATTGACCTTCGCGGGATCAATGATAAACGCCAACCCGTCATAGGTTTTTTCATCAACTAAATCGTTAGCAAACGAAATAGTGTTGTCTTTTGCGCCAAGTGCGGGAATTTCTTGGGTATAACTATATCCGCATACCGTGCAGGTGAATTTCTTTTCGCCGACCACGCCATAGTCCGCCGGTTTGGTTTCTACGCCTTCGTCAAAGGTATGCGCGGCGAAATTGCCCTTTATTGCGTCATGCGTGGGAGCCGTTGCGTCACAGGTCGAATCGTGCCAGTGTCCCGACTCGTCTTTTTTCCATTCCTCGCCGTAAGTGTGCGTTGCGGTGCCGGATATTGTCCTTTCGGTTTCGTATCCGCATTCACATACGCCCTTTTCGACTTTGTCCGTATGAAAGCCTGCGGGCGTTTTTTCTGTCCACGTGAACACGTGCGGGGTTTTCTCCGTCGTGTCGGTGTGCTTTTTCGTGGTGCATTCGTGCCAGTGAGTTTTTTCGTCAAACTTCCACTCGCTGGAATACTTGTGCTTCTTGTTGCATGCCGAGAATATCGACAACGACAACGCCAACACTAATACCAACGCCAGCACTGTTATGATTGATTTTCTTTTCATAGTCTTGCTCCTTTTAGATTTAAGTGATTTATTCCAAATCGCCGAAAATCGCGACTTAAAACCTTTATTATTTTTTATATGTAAATTTAATTATTTTCTTCTTTAAGTAAAATGTTTTTCGGACAAGCGGGTTTTACCCCGCTTATCCGATCTTTTGTTGTTGTTATTTTGTTGCTATGCTTGCAATCAGGAAATTACAATCGTTCCGGGCGTCTGTTCTTTTGTTATGCTGAAATTAATGTTCAGATTGCTGTCGGTGGTGTTTGTGACAACGATGGTATAATCTCTTACGGGCACATTTCTCAGAAGCTCAAAAGAATTGTCCGTCGACAAAGTAACCTCTGTACCGTCTGCTCTATAAACCTTTACGGTTGCGCCTGCGGGGATATTTGAAATCGTGTACTTCATTCCAAACGATACGCCGGCACCGGCACTGATAACAAATCTCTTTTCTTCGCCTGCCGCATAGGTCAATTCTCCGGACGAAAGTTCATTTGCGCCCTCGGGAAATTCAAGCCTTGTCGGCGATGTAAAGGAAGCCGTTATCGTAAACCCCGAAGCATTATTGGTCGCTTCCAACTCTTCTACGTACAAGTAAAAACTCTTTCTGCCGGAAGTTTCCGTGAACGTAAATTTGTTTTCGCCGACTTTATTAACAACAATGCTTGTTTCGGAACCGGTAACCGCATCGTACAATACCATTTCGATATTCTTCGGCGAACCCGACCAACTCACGTCGAACGTGCAAATAATGTCATCTCCCTCGGGAAGTTGCACTTCAAACACCGCGATTTGACCGCCTCCAACCGATGAGCTGTTCTGCAAAGAGTCTTTGCTGAGTACGGGGTGGTCTTTGGAGTCTGTTATTTCTATCGTAATTTCCAAATCTTCGTTACCAATCCATTTGCCTTCCGCGTTAACGTACTCGTTTGCGCCAAACAAATCGAAATGCATACCGGTCACTCGGTCATTATCGAACGACATACCGCCATACGTGTACACATAATGTAAATCGCTCGTGGTCTGCACGCCTCTTCTTTCAAATCTTGCAATGACGGTTTCTCCGCACTGAACTCTGATAATAAAGTATTTCTCTGCATTGTCTGTGTTTGTCAAATATTCGCATAATCCGTCTATCTGAGCCTGCATATTAATTCTATCTTCGCCAAACTTAATTCCTAAAGTACTATCGGCTATGCCGGCGATAGGATTACCATCAGGACCGATTATATTTTTTATGGTAAGCACGCTTTCTTTCTTTACAGTGAAGCTGACGTACTGGGTGGCTCCGAAATTGTAGTTGTCGCCTTCCGCATATTTAATGCGCACGCGATATTCGCCTGCTGTTCCTATTACTTCGTCTTTTGTAAGGGTGCGACTCCAAACGCCGTCACCAAGGTGCCTTATCCACTCGATAGTCCTTTCGCCGTAACCGGTGCCGATTTCAACGTAATTTGTTGTAGGATCGGGGATATTCGTTGCGCCGACAAAGAACAACTCATTAAATGCGCTCGCATTGCTGATTTCAAAGTTAATGTCTGCTTTGATGATTTCCACGTTGACGTCTTCTCTTGCAAGGCTGTAATTGCCCGCGTCTTTTCCTGTGATTTCAAAGCTTTGAACTTCTGCTCCGACGTTAGCGCTACTCATTGTAACGGTAATCATTGCTTCGTCGCCTGGAAGCAATTCGGCGGGTGCGCCCGTAAAAGTATTTGAATTATTGTATGTAGGCTCCCAAGCAACGCTGATTACCATGGGGGTGATTGCAAAGTCAAATGTTTTTGTCGCGGATTTCCACTCTGCCGTGGCTGCTACGCTGACTTTCACGGTATATTCGCCGACTTTCTTCGGGGCGGTTGCGGCGTACGCGTCGTCTTCCGCGCCTTGTGCCTTGAACATTAACGTCACTTCGCCGTTGCCGTTGAACGAGAATTTGTCCGAAACGTCAACAGCACTTCCGTCGTACGTTTTATCAAGCGTTTTGCCGTCTTGAAGTTTGATTTCGTTGTCCTTCGCGCCAAGTGCGTCGATGTCTTCGGTATAACTATATCCGCAGTCTTTGCACGTGAATTTCTTTTCGCCGACTACGCCGTAGTCCGCTGCTTTCACAATTTCTTCCTTAAACTCATGCGGGAGTTTCTCCGTCGTGTCGGTGTGCTTTTTCGTGGTGCATTCGTGCCAGTGAGTTTTTTCGTCAAACTTCCACTCGCTGGAATACTTGTGCTTCTTGTTGCATGCCGAGAATATCGACAACGACAACGCCAACACTAATACCAACGCCAGCACTGCAATGATTGATTTTCTTTTCATAGTCTTTCTCCTTTTTGATTTAAGTGATTTATTCCAAATCGCCGAAAATCGCGACTTAAAACCGTTGTTTTTTGTGTTTGTTCCTTTTACGCCGGTTTATTTTACCACAACGCTATACTTATATTTAATCGTTCCAATTCCCGGTTGGATATTGCTCTGTATAATGGTCGTTTTATCTGAGGACAACTCAAACGTTGAGCCTACAAACAAACCCATTTCGTGAGCGGGGATTTCTTTTTCCATATCTTCTTGGCTGTCGTAAAACACGATAGCAGAGCCTTTAATCCTGTACAACAGCGTTCTGACGCCTTTGCCTTTATCGTCTTCTTCGCCCGGGTGTTGATCAAAAGTCGCCGTCACGGAATCTTTATCCGCCGCAAAAACGAGCGTAACTTTTGATACCTTATGACTTTGTATAAACTGCTCCTCCGTCATTTTCATTTCTGCAAGAAGCGCTTGCTTGACGGCTTCGGACTCCCACTCGATGGTTGCGTCAACTTTGTTGAATGTCTTGCCCTTAATGTCGGCAGTCGCCCATTTTGCGTAAAGCGTGAAAACTCTTGCCGGCATATATGAAAAACTGAATGCCGTGTCGGAAAGCGTCGTGCCGCCGTCCGTGCTTTCATACCAGCCTGCAAAAACAAAACCGTCTTTGGTGGGATCGGTCGGGGCTGTAATCGCCGCGCCTGCGCTTGCCTTGATGGGTTGCACCGCGCTGCCGCCTTTGCTGTCAAAGGTTATCGTATATTCTTTGTGTTTCCCGTCCTTGTTGCAAGCAGTAAGCACCGAGAGCGATAAAACAAGCATTAACGCTATCGCACAAAATGTGAAGATCGATTTTCTTTTCATGATTTTGTCTCCTTGTTTGATTCTTATGATTTATTCCAAATCGCCGAAAATCGCGACTTAAAACCGTTGTTAATTCCGCAGATATCGCGTTTTATTGTCTCAAAGGCGGATTGACTTGCGCGCGCATATTATGCTATAATACAGATAATCACCTTCGAGTGTATAGACAGTATATCAAAATCAGGACGGCTTTTCCCCCACCCAACCCGCCAAAAGGTGGGGAAAAACCCAAAAATAATTTGATTTTTTGAAAAATCGGGGCAATTTCCCCCGACTGATAATAACGGAAAAACACTATGAAACGTAATGCCAAAAGAATACTCACTTTGTTGATCGCCGCCACGGCGCTTCTTGCAATTCCGTTTACGTTTGTTGCTTGCAACAAAAATAAATCCTTGCTCGATCCCAAAAAACCCACGACTCTTACGATGTGGCACGTTTACGGCGAGCAAGCCAACTCCCCGATGAACGACTTTGTGGAGAAATTCAACGCAACCGTCGGCAAGGAAAAAGGAATCGTCATTGACGTCACACTGATGTCCAACGCCGCCCAGATCGGAAAGAAACTCAAAGACGCGCAGGCGGGGAAAGCGGGCTCCAAGGATATGCCCGACCTGTTCTTCTGTCACTCGGGCGACGCGCAAAGTCTTGGGGCGGACAACCTTCTGAACTGGAAAGATTATTTCACGCCGTCCGAACTGGACGCCTTCGTCCCCGATTTTCTGAGCGACGGCATGCTGGGCGACCGCCTTTCGGTTTTCCCCGTTTCCAAATCGACTTATATGCTGTTTATCGCGGGCGGAGTATTTGAAAGATTCGCCGCCGAAAAAGACGTTTCCGTGTCCGACCTTGAAACGTGGGACGGCTTCTTCACCGTCGCCGAAAAATATTACGAGTGGTCGGGCGGAAAACCCTTCTGCGCCATCGATTATCTCATAAGACTTGCGGAACTTTGTGCAATATCCGACGGCGAAGGCGTTTCTTACAAGGACGGCTGGTACGACGAAAACAACCCGTCGTTTATAAAAGCCTACGAGGCGTTCGCGACGTCGATTGCCAAAGGCCATATCGTTGTGTCCGATATGTACTACAACACGCAGATTATGACCGCGCAAACGTGCGCCGGCATCGGCTCTTCGGCTTCCGTGCTTTACGCCAACGACAAAATCACGTACCCCGACAATACGTCGGAAGATATGAATCTGCAAGTTTTACCCCTGCCCCAACAGGCGGGAAAACAGAAATTCGCAACGCAGGCGGGCGTCGGGCTTTGCGCCTATAAAACGACCGACAAAAAAGCCGAGGCGGCAACCGTATTCGCGCGGTGGTTCACCGAGGAACAGCGCAACGTGGACTTCGTCCTGTCAACCGGATATATGCCCGTAAGAACGGGGGCTTTTGCGAAAATCGGCGAAAATTCCTTTAAGTCGGACGCCTTCAAAAACCTTTACGCCGCACTGACGAAAACCGTCGCGACCTGCACTTTCGTGAGAGAACCGAATTTCGACGGCTATTATTCCAAAGTACGCACGCTGTACGACAAAATCCGCAAAATCCAGAAAAACCTTGCCTCGCTATACGCGGCGGGCGGCACCACGGAACAAATCGTCGCGGAAATGAAAGCCGCGCTTTATAACGTCGCCTGAACGCGGCGATAAATCCCGAAATATGTTAAAAATCGCCGATTTCAAAAACAGAAAAAAGTCAATGTGGCGCAAGCTTTTGTTGTATATGCTCGCGCTGGTTCTTGTCGTCGGCGTGTTTGTAAGCTGCGGATTATTTTTCGCCGGGCAGTTCTCGACGACGACCGAAAAATATTCCGACAACCTCACTTTCCAGAACGAGTTTTATACAAGACAAATCGAAAAATACTTTGACGATATCTCGATGATGGGCGAAATGCTTGCCGCCGACTCTTCGGCGATAATCGACGCGTATCTGTCCGAAAACGGGATTTCTTTCAACGCGCTGAACGACTCCCTGTCGCATACCGAAGGCGTGCAGAAAGCCCTTTTGCCGAAACTCAGAGAAGAACTGCTGAAAGCCGACGCCTCGGGCGCGTTCATTGTGATGGACGCAACCGTAAACTCCGGTGCTACAAACGCCGACAAATCCAGAACCGGGCTGTACTTCCAGCGCAGTACCCTCGACCGCACGGACGAAACGTTGCTTATGTACAGAGGAAACTCGGATCTCGGCAGGCAAAACGGCATAATGCCGCATCGTAAATGGCGGTTGGAATTCAATACCGAATCGGTGGCAGAAATAAAAGACATCTTCGGCAAATCCGTAAAAGATAAAAGTCCGCTGCTGTCCGACGTTTATGCGCTTGACGGCACAAGCGACAACGCGATGGCTTATATCACCCCGATTTTCGGCGCGGACAACACTTTTTACGGAATCTGCGGCTTTGAAATCTCCAACACCTACTTCAAGGACTACTTCGCCCAGCCGACAAGGTTGGATCAA
>ENA-ORPD01002176-ORPD01002176.1-human-gut-metagenome-genome-assembly--contig:-NODE-2176-length-12285-cov-8.452494_pt1 | contig 12285 bp, 9 predicted proteins | sample MGYA00242143_ERZ509076 | MGnify/ENA primary metagenome ERZ509076 (study PRJEB26280, sample SAMEA2338706) | human gut metagenome | biome: human gut; feature: human-associated habitat; material: faeces... | reverse complement strand
AGAATAGCGGTCTCCAAAACCGTTGATGGGAGTTCGAATCTCTCTGCTCCTGCCAGTAAAAGTGTCAAACTATGATCAAGTACTTCAAAGAATCCTACAACGAGCTTGTCAACAAGGTGACGTGGCCGACGTTCCCGCAGCTGCAGAGCTCCACGGTCGTGGTGATGGTGGCAACGGTGATCTTTGCCATCATCGTGCTGATTATGGACCTGTCGTTCGAGAACCTGATGGCCGTCATCTACAAGACGCTGGCCGGTCTGGGTCGTTAATTCTGACGTGAGCGATGAGCGAGATCAAGAAAGAGTGGTACGTCGTCCGCGCCATCGGCGGTAAGGAGAACAAGGTCAAGGAGTACATCGAGGCGGAGATCCGACACAACCACCTCGAGGAGTACATCTCGCAGGTACTGATCCCTACCGAAAAGGTCTATACGATCCGCAACGGAAAGAAGATCTCCAAGGAGAAGGTTTCCTATCCGGGCTACGTGCTCGTCGAAGCGGCATTCGTAGGACAGATTCCCATGATAATTCGCAATACTCCCAATGTGCTGGGTTTCCTCGGCGACACGAAGGAAGATTCCCGCAAGATGATTGCCACGCCTCTCCGTCCACAGGAGGTCGCACGCATCCTGGGCCGCGTCGATGAAATGAGCGCCATGGAGGAGGAAAACGAAATACCGTTCTTCGTCGGCGAGACCGTCAAGGTCACCGATGGTCCTTTCTCAAGCTTCCAGGGTACCATCGAGGCCGTCGACAACGAGCGCAAGAAACTCACGGTATCGGTGAAGATATTCGGGCGCAAAACTCCCATGGAGTTGAGTTTCACACAAGTAGAAAAAGAATAATTAACCAAGGAAAACTATGGCAAAAGAGGTTGCTGCATTTATTAAATTGCAGATCAAAGGTGGTGCCGCCAATCCTTCGCCCCCGGTTGGTCCCGCATTGGGTTCTAAGGGAGTCAACATCATGGACTTCTGCAAGCAGTTCAATGCACGGACGCAGGACAAGGCGGGAAAGGTTCTTCCGGTTATCATCACGGTTTACAGCGACAAGTCTTTCGAGTTTGTCGTCAAACAACCGCCCGTAGCCATTCAGTTGAAGGAAGCAGCCAAGGTGCAGAAGGGTTCCGCACAGCCCAACCGCGACAAGGTCGGTCAGGTGACGTGGGATCAGGTCCGCGAGATCGCTCAGGACAAGATGGCCGACATGAACTGCTTCACGCTGGAGTCGGCTATGCGCATGGTTGCCGGTACTGCACGCAGTATGGGTATCAATGTCGTCGGTGAGTTTCCTAATATGTAAGTAAGATGAGCAAGTTGACAAAAAATCAAAAAATCGCCTACGCGAAGGTGGAAGCCGGCAAGCTCTACAAGCTCCCGGAGGCTGCCGCTCTTCTGAAGGAAATCACGTTCACGAAATTCGATGCCTCGGTTGATGTCGACGTGCGTCTGGGCGTGGATCCGCGCAAGGCGAACCAGATGGTCCGCGGCGTGGTGACGCTGCCTCACGGAACCGGCAAGACGGTCCGCGTGCTGGTGCTCTGCACGCCCGAGAAGGAGGCCGATGCAAAGGCCGCCGGCGCCGACTTCGTCGGACTGGACGAATACGTTGACAAGATCAAGGGCGGTTGGACGGATGTCGATGTCATCATCTGCACCCCCAACGTGATGGGCAAGGTCGGTGCGCTGGGCCGTATTCTGGGTCCCCGCGGCCTGATGCCGAACCCCAAGACCGGTACGGTTACGATGGATGTCGCCAAGGCCGTGCAGGAGGTGAAAGCCGGCAAGATCGACTTCAAGGTCGACAAGTTCGGTATCGTTCACACGACCGTCGGCAAGATTTCGTTCACGGCCGAGCAGATCGTGGACAACGCCAAGGAGGTTCTGAACATGATTCTCAAGCTGAAACCGGCTGCTGCCAAAGGTTCTTATGTGAAGAGTATTTATCTCTCGACCACGATGAGTCCGGGCTTGCAGATTGACGCCAAATCAGTAGAAACCAAATAAGAAGGAGGAGAGAAGAGATGACAAAGGAAGAAAAACTGGTTGTAATCAACAGCCTTACCGAGCAGCTCCAGGCTTATCCTCACTTCTATATCGCCGACATCGAGGCGCTGAATGCCGAGCAGACCGCTGCTCTGCGCCGCAAGTGCTTCGAGAGCGACGTGAAGCTCGTGGTCGTGAAGAACACGCTGCTTGCCAAGGCGCTCGAGAAGGCGGAGAAGGCCGATGCTGAACTGGTCAAAGTATTGGAGGGTCCCACGTCGGTGCTGTTCGCACACGTAGCGAAGGCTCCTGCGGTCCTGATCAAGGAGTTCCGCAAGAAGGCGGACAAGCCCGTGCTGAAGGCGGCTTTCGCCGAAGGCGGTGTCTATGTCGGCGACGACAAGCTGGACGCTCTGTGCAACATCAAGTCGAAGGAAGAGCTTATCGGCGACATCATCGCCCTGCTCCAGTCCCCGGCGAAGAATGTTATTTCTGCATTGCAGGCTAATGCAGGCCAAAAGATTGCGGGCCTCGTGAAGACGCTCGAATCGAGAAACAACTAATCACAAACAAGAATTAAAAACAAATTAATACGCTTACAACTATGGCAGACGTAAAGAAACTTGCTGAAGAACTGGTAAACCTGAAGGTTACCGAGGTTAACGAACTCGCACAGATCCTCAAGGAGGAGTATGGCATCGAGCCGGCAGCTGCCGCCGTTGCCGTAGCAGCTCCCGCAGCCGCAGGCGAGGCCGCTCCCGCCGAGAAGACGACGTTCGACGTGATTCTGAAGAACGCCGGTCAGGCCAAGCTCCAGGTAATCAAGGCCGTCAAGGACATCGCCGGCCTTTCGCTGGGTGACGCCAAGGCTCTCGTCGACGGTGCTCCGAAGGCCGTCAAGGAGGGTGTTTCCAAGGAGGAGGCCGAGCAGATCAAGGGCCAGCTCGAGGAGGCAGGTGCAGAAGTTGAGCTCAAGTAGCATTGCTGCTTAAGCCGTAACAGACAGATCAGGTATAGGGCTTACCGTAGCGTAGGCTCTATGCCTTTTCTTGGTCTAAAGAACGGAAGTGCCGAGCAGGAGCTGTGTCCGTTCTTTGGCGATTTGGTTGCTCCCGGGGCCATGGTGCCTTCCTACGGGGGCTTCCGCGGGATAGGGACCCGCTTTTTTGGGGAGCGTAACCCATTACACTTCAAATAATTTTGGATTTTACGATGTCCGCAGCAAAAACACAACAGAGAATCAGCTTTTCGACAGTAAAGAACCGGGTCCCGTACCCGGATTTGCTGGAGGTACAGCTTAAATCATTCCGGGACTTTTTCCAGATGGACACCACGGCCGAGAACCGCAAGAACGAAGGCCTCTACAAGGTTTTCCAGGAAAACTTCCCCATCACGGATACCCGGAACAACTTCGTTCTGGAGTTTATCGACTACTATATCGACCCGCCGCGCTATTCGATCGAGGAGTGCCTCGAACGCGGCCTGACATACAGCGTCCCGCTGAAGGCAAAACTGAAGCTTTACTGTACGGATGACGAGCACGAGGATTTCGGCGTCGTCGTTCAGGACGTCTATTTCGGGACGATTCCCTACATGACCGAACGCGGTACGTTCGTCATCAACGGCGCCGAGCGCGTCATCGTTTCGCAGCTGCACCGTTCTCCGGGTGTTTTCTTCGGACAGAGCATGCACACCAACGGCACAAAACTCTATTCGGCGCGCATCATTCCCTTCAAGGGGTCGTGGATAGAGTTCGCTACGGACATCAACAACGTGATGTATGCCTACATCGACCGCAAGAAGAAGCTGCCCGTCACGACGCTGCTGCGCGCCATCGGATACGAGGCCGACCAGCAGATTCTCGAGATCTTCGATCTGGCGGACGAGGTGAAGGTCACGAAGGCCAACCTCAAGAAGGCCGTGGGGCGCAAGCTCGCGGCGCGCGTGCTCTCGACGTGGGTCGAGGACTTCGTCGACGAGGATACGGGCGAGGTGGTCTCCATCGAGCGCAACAACGTCATCGTGGACCGCGAAACGGTCCTCGAGGAGGAACACATAGACCAGATCATCGAGAGCGGCGCCAAGACGATCCTCCTGCACAAGGAGAATCTCTCGGGCATCGACTTCTCGATCATCTACAACACCCTGCAGAAGGACCCCTGCAACTCCGAGAAGGAGGCCGTCTTCTACATCTACAGGCAGTTGCGCGCCTCGGAGCCGCCCGATGAGGCGACCGCGCGCGACGTCATCGAGAAGCTCTTCTTCTCGGACAAGCGCTACGACCTGGGCGACGTGGGCCGCTTCCGCATCAACAAGAAGCTGGGTCTGAACATCGACCCGGCCATCCGCACGCTGACGCGCGAGGACATCATCGCCATCATCAAATACCTGATCCAGCTCATCAACTCGAAGGCCGACGTCGACGATATCGACCACCTGTCGAACCGCCGCGTGCGCACCGTGGGCGAGCAGCTGTCGAATCAGTTCTCCGTGGGCTTCGTGCGCATGGCGCGCACGATCCGCGAGCGCATGAACGTGCGCGACAACGAGGTCTTCACGCCGGTGGACCTGATCAACGCCAAGACGCTGTCGTCGGTCATCAACTCCTTCTTCGGCACCTCGCAGCTTTCGCAGTTCATGGACCAGATCAACCCGCTGGCCGAGATCACGCACAAGCGCCGTCTCTCGGCCCTGGGTCCGGGCGGTCTGTCGCGTGACCGCGCCGGTTTCGAGGTGCGCGACGTGCACTACACGCACTACGGACGTCTTTGCCCGATCGAGTCGCCGGAAGGCCCGAACATCGGTCTGATCTCGTCGCTGTGCGTCTATGCGAAGATTTCGCCCATGGGATTCATCGAGACGCCCTACCGCACGGTGACCGACGGGGTGATCGACATGGACAATTCGCACATCCGCTACTACTCGGCCGAGGAGGAGGAGGGCAAGGTCGTCGCCCAGGCCAACATGCCGATCGACGACGAGGGCCACTTCCTGCAGCCCGACCGCATCAAGGCGCGTCTGGGCGCCGACTTCCCCGTCGTGACGGCGCAGGAGGTGAACCTCATGGACGTGGCTCCGAACCAGATCGCCTCGATCGCCGCGAGCCTCATTCCGTTCCTCGAGCACGACGACGCCAACCGTGCGCTGATGGGCTCGAACATGATGCGCCAGGCCGTGCCCCTGGTGACGTGCGAAGCCCCGATCGTCGGCACGGGTATCGAGAAGGACATGATCTCCGACAGCCGCATCCAGATCGTGGCCGAGGGCGACGGCGAGGTGACCTTCGCCGATGCGACGAAGATCCAGATCCGCTACGAGCGCACCGAGGACGAGATCCTCAGCTCGTTCGCTCCCGAGATCACGACCTACGAGCTGCCGCGCTACCGCCGCACGAACCAGAACACGTCGGTGACGCTCAAGCCGACCGTGCTGACGGGCGACCGGGTGACCAAGGGGCAGATCCTCACCGAGGGCTACTCGACGCAGAACGGCGAGCTGGCGCTGGGCCGCAACCTGAAGGTGGCCTACATGCCCTGGAAGGGGTACAACTTCGAGGATGCCATCGTCATCTCGGAGCGCATCCAGCGTGAGGACATCTTCACGTCGGTGCACGTCGACGAATACATCATGGAGGTCCGTGACACGAAGCGCGGCGTCGAGGAGCTCACGTCGGACATTCCGAACGTCTCGGAGGACGCCACGAAGGACCTCGATGCCAACGGTATCATCCGCGTGGGCGCCAACGTCCACCCGGGCGACATCCTCATCGGCAAGATCACCCCGAAGGGCGAGAGCGATCCGTCGCCCGAGGAGAAGCTCCTGCGTGCGATCTTCGGCGACAAGGCCGGCGACGTGAAGGACGCTTCGCTCAAGGCGCAGCCGTCGCTGCACGGCGTGGTCATCGGCACGAAGCTCTACAGCCGCGCCAACAAGGAGGGCAAGAAGGGCAAGAACGCCGAGAAGGCGCAGCTCGACAAGCTCGACGAGAAGTTCGCGGCCGAGATCGCCGATCTGACCAAGCTGCTCGTCAGCAAGCTGTGGACGCTGCTCCAGGGCAAGACGACGACGGGCATCACGGACTACTTCGGCGTGGAGCTCTATCCCGCCGGCACGAAGTTCTCGCAGAAGATGCTCGAGGAGATCGCCCGCAAGTCGGCGGACGAGAAGACCGGCGTGGCGATGGGTTACCTGAACCTCGGGTCGTGCAACTGGACGGGCGACGCCCACACGGACGGCCTGATCGAGACCACGATCAACAACTACACCATCGAGTGGAAGAAGGCCGACGCGGCCATCAAGCGCGAGAAGTACAACATCACCAACGGCGACGAGCTCCCGCAGACGGGCGTCATCCAGATGGCCAAGGTCTACATCGCCAAGAAGCGCAAGCTGAAGGTGGGTGACAAGATGGCCGGACGCCACGGAAACAAGGGTATCGTGGCGCGCGTGGTGCGCGACGAGGACATGCCGTTCCTCGAGGACGGTACGATCGTCGACATCTGCCTGAACCCGCTTGGCGTGCCTTCGCGAATGAACCTCGGTCAGATCTACGAGGCCGTGCTCGGCTGGGCCGGCCGCGAGCTGGGCGTGAAGTTCGCCACGCCGATCTTCGACGGCGCCTCGCTCGAGCAGATCAACGACTACACGGCGCAGGCGGGGCTTCCGCACAGCGGCCGCACCTACCTCTACGACGGCGGTACGGGCGAGCGCTTCGACCAGCCGGCCACCGTGGGCGTGACCTACATGCTCAAGCTGGGCCACATGATCGACGACAAGATGCACGCGCGTTCGATCGGTCCCTACTCGCTCATCACGCAGCAGCCGCTCGGCGGTAAGGCGCAGTTCGGCGGTCAGCGTTTCGGTGAGATGGAGGTCTGGGCGCTCGAGGGCTTCGGCGCCGCCAACATCCTGCAGGAGATTCTGACGATCAAGTCCGACGACGTGATGGGACGCGCCAAGGCCTACGAGGCGATCGTCAAGGGCGAGAACCTTCCCAAGCCGGGCATCCCCGAGGCCATGAACGTGCTGCTGCACGAGTTGCGCGGTCTGGCACTGTCGGTAAAACTCGAGTAAGGTGTTTTTAGGATAAGATAAACCAAGAGAAATATGTCAATTTCCAAAGACAATAAGACGAACAACAGCTACAGCCGCATCTCGATCGGCCTGGCCTCCCCCGAGGAGATTCTGGCCCAGTCGAGCGGCGAGGTGCTGAAGCCCGAGACCATCAACTACCGGACTTACAAGCCCGAGCGCGACGGTCTGTTCTGCGAGCGGATCTTCGGCCCGGTGAAGGATTACGAGTGCCACTGCGGCAAATACAAGCGGATCCGTTACAAGGGCATCGTCTGCGACCGCTGCGGCGTGGAGGTGACCGAGAAGAAGGTGCGCCGCGAGCGCATGGGACACATCTCGCTGGTGGTTCCCGTGGTGCACATCTGGTATTTCCGTTCGCTCCCCTCGAAGATCGGCTACCTGCTGGGTATTCCGTCGAAGAAGCTCGAGGCGATCATCTACTACGAGCGCTACGTGGTCATCAACCCGGGTGCCGCCTCGGAGCAGGGCATCGAGCGGCTGGCCACGCTCTCCGAGAAGGAGTATCTCGACGTGCTGGACGCCCTGCCCAAGGGCAACCAGTCGCTCGACGACAGCGATCCGAACAAGTTCGTCGCACAGATGGGCGCCGAGGCGATCCTCACGCTGCTCAAGCAGGTGGACCTCGACTCGATGTCCTACGCACTGCGCCACAAGGCCTCGACCGAGACGTCGCAGCAGCGCAAGTCCGAGGCGCTCAAGTGCCTGAACGTCATCGAGTCGTTCCGCGCCTCGAAGGGCAAGAACAAGCCCGAGTGGATGGTCCTGAGCGTCATTCCGGTGATCCCGCCCGAGCTGCGTCCCCTCGTACCGCTGGACGGCGGCCGTTTCGCCACGTCGGACCTGAACGACCTCTACCGCCGCGTCATCATCCGCAACAACCGCCTCAAGCGCCTGATCGAGATCAAGGCTCCGGAGGTGATCCTGCGCAACGAGAAGCGCATGCTGCAGGAGGCCGTCGATTCGCTCTTCGACAACTCGCGCAAGTCGAATGCCGTGAAGAACGAGTCGAACCGTCCGCTCAAGTCGCTCTCCGACTCGCTCAAGGGCAAGCAGGGCCGCTTCCGTCAGAACCTGCTCGGTAAGCGTGTCGACTACTCGGCCCGTTCGGTCATCGTCGTCGGCCCCGAGCTGAAGATGCACGAGATGGGTATTCCGAAGGACATGGCCGCCGAGCTCTACAAGCCGTTCGTGATCCGCAAGCTCATCGAGCGCGGCATCGTCAAGACGGTGAAGTCGGCCAAGAAGATCATCGACCGCAAGGACCCCGTGATCTGGGGCATTCTGGAGAACGTCATCAAGGGACACCCCGTGCTGATGAACCGCGCCCCGACGCTGCACCGTCTGGGTATCCAGGCCTTCCAGCCGAAGCTCATCGAGGGCAAGGCCATGCAGCTGCACCCGCTGGCATGTACGGCCTTCAACGCCGACTTCGACGGTGACCAGATGGCCGTTCACTTGCCTTTGAGCAATGAAGCCATTCTGGAGGCACAGATGCTGATGCTCCAGTCGCATAACATCTTGAACCCTGCCAACGGTGCGCCTATTACGGTGCCTGCACAGGACATGGTACTCGGTTTGTACTACATCACCAAGCTGCGTAAGGGAGCCAAAGGCGAAGGTCTTACTTTCTACGGTCCCGAAGAGGCGCTTATTGCCTACAACGAAGGCAAGTGCGACATTCACGCGCCTATCAGCGTCATCGTGAAGGACGTTGACGAAAACGGCAACGTGGTGGACAAGATGATGCACGACACTTCGGTGGGACGTGTCATTGTAAACGAAATTGTTCCTGCCAAAGCAGGTTACATCAATACGATTATCTCCAAGAAATCACTTCGCGACATCATCAGCCACGTAATCAAGGTTTGTGGTGTGGCAGAAGCAGCCGAATTCCTTGACGGAATCAAGAACCTCGGTTACCAGATGGCCTTCAAGGGCGGTCTTTCGTTCAACTTGGGTGACATCATCATCCCTGAGGAGAAGGAAGCGCTGGTGCAGAGAGGTTACGAAGAGGTGGAGCAGGTAATCAACAACTATAACATGGGTTTCATCACCAACAACGAGCGTTACAACCAGGTGATCGACATCTGGACACACGTAAACTCCGAGTTGTCGAACATCCTGATGAAGACCATTTCGAGCGACGACCAAGGGTTCAACTCCGTATATATGATGTTGGATTCCGGTGCTCGTGGTTCTAAGGAGCAGATCCGCCAGCTTTCAGGTATGCGTGGTTTGATGGCGAAGCCTCAGAAGGCGGGTGCCGAAGGCGGTCAGATCATCGAGAACCCGATTCTTTCCAACTTTAAGGAAGGTTTGTCGGTGTTGGAGTACTTCATCTCCACCCATGGTGCCCGTAAGGGTCTTGCCGATACCGCTTTGAAGACGGCGGATGCCGGATACCTCACCCGTCGTCTGGTGGACGTGTCGCACGATGTGATTATCAATGAAGAAGACTGCGGCACACTCCGCGGGCTGGTTTGTACGGCTTTGAAGAACAACGATGAAACCATCGCTACGCTGTACGAACGTATCCTGGGACGTGTATCCGTACATGATATTGTTCATCCCACAACCGGCGAGCTGCTTGTTGCGGGCGGTGAGGAAATCACCGAAGCCATTGCACAGAAGATTGAGGACTCTCCGATTGAGAGTGTTGAAATCCGTTCCGTATTGACCTGTGAATCCAAGAAGGGCGTGTGTGCCAAATGTTACGGACGTAACCTTGCCACCAGCCGTATGGTTCAGAAGGGTGAGGCTGTGGGCGTGATTGCCGCGCAGTCCATCGGTGAGCCGGGTACACAGTTGACGTTGCGTACGTTCCACGCCGGTGGTACGGCAGCCAACATCGCTGCCAACGCAAGCATCGTGGCTAAGAATCCTTCCCGTCTGGAATTTGAGGAACTCCGTACGGTAGACATCATCGACGAAGCGGGCGAACCTGCGAAGGTGGTGGTGGGCCGTCTGGCGGAAGTGCGTTTCGTGGATGTCAATACGGGCATCATACTCTCCACGCACAACGTGCCTTACGGTTCCACGCTCTATGCAGCCGACGGTGAAGTGGTGGAAAAAGGAAAGCTCATTGCCCGTTGGGACCCGTTCAACGCGGTCATCATCACCGAAGCTACGGGTAAGATTGAGTTTGAAGGCGTCATCGAGAACGTCACCTATAAAGTGGAATCCGACGAATCCACCGGTTTGCGCGAAATCATCATCATCGAGTCCAAGGACAAGACGAAGGTGCCTACTGCGCATATCATGACCGAGGACGGCGAGCTGATCCGTACATACAACCTCCCTGTGGGTGGTCACGTGGTAGTGGAAGACGGCCAGAAGGTGAAAGCCGGCGAAGTAATCGTGAAGATTCCGCGTGCCGTTGGTAAGGCGGGTGATATCACCGGTGGTTTGCCTCGTGTCACCGAGCTGTTCGAGGCGCGTAACCCGTCCAACCCTGCTGTGGTTTCCGAAATTGATGGCGAGGTTACAATGGGTAAGGTGAAACGCGGTAATCGTGAAATCATCGTTACCTCCAAGACCGGGGAAGTGAAGAAATACCTCGTGCCGTTGTCCAAGCAGATATTGGTGCAGGAAAACGACTACGTGCGTGCCGGTACTCCGTTGTCCGACGGAGCCACTACGCCTGCCGACATCCTTGCCATTAAAGGTCCTACGGCCGTACAGGAATATATCGTGAACGAGGTGCAGGACGTTTACCGCCTGCAGGGTGTGAAGATCAACGACAAGCACTTTGAAATCATCGTTCGCCAGATGATGCGTAAGGTTGAAATCGACGAGCCGGGCGATACGCGCTTCCTTGAGCAGCAGGTAGTGGACAAGCTGGAGTTCATGGAAGAGAACGACCGCATCTGGGGCAAGAAGGTGGTGGTAGATGCAGGAGACTCCCAGAACCTGCAGCCGGGACAGATTGTCACTGCCCGCAAGCTGCGTGATGAGAACTCCATGCTGAAGCGCCGCGACTTGAAACCCGTTGCAGTGCGTGATGCGGTTCCCGCCACTTCTACGCAGATTCTTCAGGGTATCACCCGCGCTGCTTTGCAGACTTCGAGCTTCATGTCGGCCGCTTCCTTCCAGGAGACGACGAAGGTGCTCAACGAAGCTGCCATCAACGGCAAGGTGGACCGTCTGGAAGGTATGAAGGAGAACGTGATTTGCGGTCACCTGATTCCTGCCGGTACAGGCCAGCGCGAGTATGAAAAGATTATTGTCGGTTCAAAAGAAGAGTACGACCGCATGCTTGCCAACAAGAAGACGGTGCTCGACTATGCTGTCGATGAAAAAGCGGAAGAGTAATATATAACGCTGATACAATCACTGATTTTGATAATGAAAGAAGAGGGCTCCGCCGGACGGGGTTCTCTTCTTTCTTTTTTTTGAAAAAAAATGCGGCGGGCGGATTCGGATTGCATCCTCAGGGGAAATTCCGGTATCCTGCGGGGATAATCGGGTTTGTTGGGATTTTATGCATCCGGCGCTTTCGGGAGAATCAAAAAAAACAAGAAAATGGACCTGTATCTATTTTGGTTATTTCTTTTATATTGGTTTCACAAAGTGTTTCACCTGCTGTTCCAGTTTTGTCTGTAAGGGGCTGGGAGATAGCGTGTAAACTGTTTCACTTGCTGTGTCATGAACTGTTTCAGTTTTATGTGGTGATTTTTTATCGAAAAGAGGCTTGTTTCAGGGTTCGCCCAGCACCGCCACGATGAGTGACACTTGCCGGGGGGTGTAGGAGTGGTCGCGCTTGTTCTCTCCGGTTGCGGTGAGTGCGTCGGTGAGCTGGCGGTTGCGCCGTATCCACGCACGCAGCTTCCGCATGGCGGAGACGAGGGGCATGTTGGGGTTGTAGAGGTGTGCAAGTTCTGCTTTCTCGTAGGTGCGGATGATGAATCTTTCGTCTTTTTCCATTTCTTCTTTCATGTTTTTGTATGCTTTTAAGTTTATGTAAATATACTGATTATTAGCGAGATATGCAAGTTTTTTGTGTGATTAAAGTCTGAATAAATACAAATAAGGCTCTCGGCGACGCGGGGCGGTCTGCCTTGCGGGCGGCATGCCCTATCTTTGCAGGGTGAGGAAATGACAGATGTTTAACTTAAGAAAAAGCAGGAGAGAGTAGACTATGGCTTGTAGAGAAATTGATTTGATTGTGATTCACTGTTCGGCCACGCGTGCCGACCGTTGTTTTACGG
>ENA-ORPD01002172-ORPD01002172.1-human-gut-metagenome-genome-assembly--contig:-NODE-2172-length-12308-cov-2.751897_pt1 | contig 12308 bp, 9 predicted proteins | sample MGYA00242143_ERZ509076 | MGnify/ENA primary metagenome ERZ509076 (study PRJEB26280, sample SAMEA2338706) | human gut metagenome | biome: human gut; feature: human-associated habitat; material: faeces... | reverse complement strand
CTGTTCTCCCCACCTTGCCGCACGTATTGACAACCGCCCTATCGACTTTAAAAAAATAGAACGTTCCACCCAAGAACTGGCCCGTCGTTACGATACCGTATTTATAGAGGGAGCCGGCGGTTTAATGGTTCCTTTGACAGAAGAATATCTCACCATTGACTACATTGCAGAAAAAAAATACCCCCTCATCTTCGTAACATCCGGCAAACTGGGTAGCATCAACCATACCTTGTTAAGCCTCGAAGCCATTAAACATCGAGGAATTCCGCTCGATACCGTATTGTATAATCTCTACCCTACGGTGGAAGATAAAACCATACAAAATGATACAATGCAATACATACAGAAGTATCTTTCCAAGCATTTCCCCGAAACAAAATTTAAGGCAGTACCGGAAATAAATAATCTGCATTAATCCATGCAATCTATGGTGAATTTTGTAACTTTGCACGTTATAAAATTCACCATAAATTACATGGAAGCATTAACATTCGATACAACAGAAAAGATATTACTCGCAGCGACGGGAGTTCTTTTTGTTATCCAAATCCTTTATTACTTTTGTCTGTACAACCGTATCCATTTACATAATCGTGCTGTAAAGCGAAGTAATGTACACTTTTCCCAGGAATTACCTCCCGTATCGGTCATCATCTGCGCCCGGGAAGAGTCCGAGAACTTGCGTCGCAACCTCACCGCGGTTTTAGAACAAGACTATCCACAGTTTGAAGTTATCGTCATCAATGACGGTGACACTGACGAAAGCGAAGACTACCTCACACTGTTGGAAGAGAAATATCCACACCTCTATCACAGCTTTGTTCCAGATTCCTCCCGCTATATCAGCCGGAAAAAACTTGCCGTAACACTCGGCATCAAAGCAAGCAAATATGACTGGCTCGTCTTTACCGAAGCCAACTGCCAACCGCAAAGCAACCAATGGCTACGCCTGCTGGCACGCAATTTCACCTCACGCACACAAGTTGTCCTGGGATACAGCGGCTACGAACGCGGCAGAGGTTGGCTGCACAAGCGCATAGCGTTCGACAACCTTTTCACTTCCATGCGTTATCTCGGTTTCGCACTCGCCGGAAGCCCCTATATGGGTATCGGACGAAATCTTGCTTACCGCAAGGAACTGTTTTACCGGGAGAAAGGCTTCTCCGCACATCTCAACCTTCAACGAGGTGACGACGACCTCTTTGTCAACCATATAGCCACTGCAGAAAATACGCGTGTAGAAACTGACGCAGATGCCATTGTACGCATGCAGCCTGTATCCGGTGCCAAAGACTGGCGGGAAGAAAAAATAGGTTATGCATCTACTGCCCGGCTCTATCATGGCGCACAACGCTGGCTGGCCGGGTTGGAAACGACTACCCGCCTGACATTCTACACTGTGTGGATAGCTCTGCTCGTGATAAGCGTACTGAATTTTCACTGGTTGGCAGCAGGCATCACATTTCTCATCTGGGTACTCCGCTTCATCCTACAAGCAGTCATCATCAATAAGACTGCAAAAGAATTGAACGATCAACGCAGATACTATTGGACGCTGCCTGTCTTTGATATACTTCAGCCTATGCAATCTCTCCATTGGAAACTCTATTGCATGTTCAGAAAGAAAAGCGGATTCCTGAGAAAGTAGCACCTCATCCCAGAAGATGAAACCGATGTCGGCTTACTCATAACGCATGGAATTGGCCGGATGAATTCGTGTAATAAGATACGACGGCCCCAACAACATTATGACTGATGCCAATAGAGTGCCGACATTCAGCAACAAGAAGATCCAGATATTGAGAGATACGGGAACGGTGTCCATATAATAAGTCTCCGGATCAAGACGAAACACTCCAAAGCCTTTCTGGACGAAATAAAAAGCCAAGCCTATTACATTCCCCCACAACATACCTTTTCCTATAAGGAACACTGCCAACCAAAGGAACAATTTACGGATAGTGAAATTATTGGCACCCAAAGATTTTAGAACACCAATCATGGATGTACGCTCAATAATGATAATCAGCAGCCCGGAGACCATTGTGAAACCGGCAACTCCGATCATCAGAATAAGAATAACCCATATATTAACATCCAAAATGCTGAGCCATGCAAAGACTTGCGGATTGAGTTGTTCCACATTCAACACGCAATAATCCGCGCCATAAGGGTCAGGAGATTGTCCTATCTCATCAGCAATCTGATAGGTGGCTTCTTCCAGCTTGTCGTAATCATACAACTCCAGTTCCAGTCCACTCACCTGATCAGGCTGCCATTTGTTCAGGCGGTTCACCATACACAAGTCGGTAAGCAGGAACAAATTATCGTATTCGGAAAAGTTGGTCTGATAAATGCCCACCACCGTCAGACGACGTGCACGCACATCATCTTGTATATAATAGGTATCTATCTTATCACCGAGCTTCAACTTCATTTTGTCGGCGATCACCTTCGAGATAACAACCCTATTAGTAGAAGCAGAATCACTGAACTGCGGAAATTCCCCCTCCACCAAATGACGGCGAAAAAAAGAAGTGGCATATTCAGGACCTATGCCCTTCAGCACCATCCCTTGAAAGGCATCAGCTGTCTTTATCATACCCGGTTTGGTGGAATAACGCTGTACATGCTTCACTTCAGGATTATCCGTAAGGACAGCAATCATGCTGTCCGTCACAGCTATGGGGCGAGTTTCAAAGGAGCGTGCCGCATCCGAATTGCTAATCTGAATATGGGAACCGAAACCTATTATTTTATCACGTACCTCACTCTTGAACCCGATTATCACCGATACTGCAATAATCATTACAGCCAGCCCGATAGCAATACCAAGAGTTGCTATCAGCACAGCAGGGCGGGAAACTTTCTTCTCCGCATCACTGTTACGATAAATACGAAGAGCAAGGAAACGAGATAAATCCATAAAACAAACCCTTATTTTTCAGGATACAGACTATGAGGACATTATGTATTCGTGAAATCTGTATCCCACTGTTTCATTCCGTACGTCCCGGATAAGCTTCGAGTGCTTTGGAGAGCACAAATAACGCGCGTGTCAAATCTTCTTTCTTCAATACATAAGCTATGCGGACTTCGTTACGGCCGGACCCCGGAGTTGTATAGAAGCCGGAAGCCGGAGCCATGAAAACAGTCTGCCCTTCGTACTCGAAATCGGAGAGACACCATGCACAAAACTTGTCCGAATCGTCTACCGGCAATTTGGCTACGGTATAAAACGCACCCATAGGAATGGGCGAGTATACGCCGGGAATACGGTTCAAACCGTCAATCAGACATTTACGGCGTTCCACATACTCGTCGTAAGTATCACGCAAATAGTCCTCCCCGGCATCCAAAGATGCTTCGGCGGCAATCTGCCCTATCAATGGAGGGCTTAAACGCGCCTGACAGAATTTCATAACGGCATCGCGTATTTCTTTGTTCTTCGTTATCAGTGCACCGACACGAATGCCACACTCCGAATAACGTTTGGAAACAGAATCAATCAGGACAACATTATTCTCGATACCTTCCAAGTGGCAGGCAGAAATATAAGGAGATCCCGTATAGATAAACTCACGATATACCTCGTCGGAGAAAAGGAAAAGGTCGTACTTCTTCACAAGGTCACGTATCTGATTCATCTCGCGGCGAGTGTAAAGATAGCCGGTAGGATTATTGGGATTACAAATAAGGATGGCACGTGTACGGTCGTTAATAAGTTCCTCGAACTTTTCTACCTTAGGCAGTGAAAAACCCTCTTCTATGGTTGTTGCAATCGTACGTATCTTAGCTCCGGCAGAAATGGCAAACGCCATATAATTGGCATAAGCCGGCTCCGGCACAATTATCTCATCACCCGGATTCAGGCATGCCATGAAAGAAAACAAGACTGCTTCCGAACCGCCGGAAGTGATGATGATATCATCGGCGGTAAGCTTGATGTTGTATTTATCGTAATATCCCACCAACTTCTCACGATAACTGCGATAGCCTGCGCTGGGACTGTATTCCAAGACTTTACGGTCAATATTGCGAATAGCGTCAATCGCGACTTGCGGCGTAGGCAAATCAGGTTGTCCAATATTGAGATGGAATACATGGATGCCCCTTTGTTTGGCTGCATCTGCCAAAGGAGCCAGCTTTCTGATAGGAGATGCAGGCATCTCTGTTCCGCGAATCGATATGGTTGGCATAATCTTGAATTATAAATGGTCAATTAATAAATATGAGCGGCAAATGTACACAATAAATCGGACACAAAGACATAAAAACTTTAAAAACCTTATCAAGGGTAAAAACGTTGTGGTAATATCAACGGAAAACGATACATTTGTATAACTACAAACCTAAAACGATAACATAATGACCATAAACCTGATCACATTTGCATCGATTCTGCATAAGCAAGCCACTGTACGTAGTTCGCACGAAGCGATTCTCAGTGAACTGGAAAAATATTTCACCGTAAATTTTATTGATTACCGGGACATCAGCCAGTTGCCAAAAGATGAATTCAGCATCATTTTCATTGCTACCGGAGGGGTAGAAAGACTGGTAATGCAATGCTTCGAATCGCTCCCCCGCCCTGCCATTATACTGGCCGACGGAATGCAAAACTCCCTGGCTGCGGCACTGGAAATTTCCTCTTGGTTACGTGGGCGGGGTATGAAAAGTGAAATCCTCCATGGAGACTTTATGAGTATCGTTCAACGAATCCAGGTACTTTATACCAATTTCAAGGCACAACGTTCATTAGTAGGGCTTCGCATCGGAGTGATCGGCACCCCTTCTTCGTGGCTGATTGCAAGTAATGTGGATTATCTGCTCGCAAAGCGGCGTTGGGGAATTGAGTATCTGGACATTCCGTTGGAACGGATTTATGACGTATACGACCGTATTACAGACAACGAAGTCGGTGCCTCATGCGCCGCGGTTGCTTCGCAAGCTCTGGCATGCCGTGAAGGGACTCCCGAAGATATGATTAAGGCAATGCGCCTTTACCGGGCCGTCAAGCGAATCTGTAAAGAAGAAAAACTAAGTGCCGTCACCCTGAGTTGTTTCAAACTGATGGAGCGCACCGGTACTACCGGTTGCCTGGCTCTTGCCATGCTGAACGACGAAGGGATCATTGCCGGATGTGAAGGGGATCTGCAATCTGTATTTACATTACTCGCCGCCAAAGCACTGACCGGGAAAGTAGGTTTCATGGCAAATCCTTCAATGATTAACGCCCGGAGCAACGAAATAATACTGGCACATTGCACAATCGGAATGAAGCAAACCGAACGTTACATCATCCGCAGCCATTTTGAAACGGAAAGCGGTATCGGTATTCAGGGACTGCTGCCGACCGGAGATGTCACTATCGTGAAATGTGGTGGAGAATGTCTGGACGAATATTACCTTTCTACCGGAACTCTGACCGAAAACACCAATTACATCAATATGTGCCGTACACAAGTACGTATAAAAATGAATGCACCGGCTGATTATTTCCTGAAGAATCCACTCGGGAACCATCACATTTTGTTACAAGGTAATTATGAAAATGCACTGAACGAATTCTTACAGGCAAACTCCTGTAAACGTACGGAGTAAATGCACTCAGGGCTTAACGAAGGTAAATTTAGAACTCACCACAGAGAATACAGAGTGACACGGAGAGAATTTCAGATCATTGGTTACCAACACAGATAATCTGTGTTACCCTGTATTCTCCGTAGTGGAAAGAGTATTGACACATTCCTCCCGTCAAAGCCTAATTTAATACATGCAATGAAAGACACACGATATATGAAAAGAATCTTCCTATCAGTACTGTTTATCTGTACTTTCCTTTCTCATCTTACTGCACAAACAGGCAAAGAAAGCGAACTTATCAAGCAGAATTATATCCGGTCGGTTATCGGACAGGACGAGAGCAAACAAGCTTTCTTACAACTATTATCTAAAATTCCTCCCGAAAAAGAGGTATCTGACCAGAACGTTATCGAACTTCAACAACTTTACCCTATCCGCCGGGAAGAGATACACCGACTGATCAGTACGATACGGGGAGACGGTTCATGGCCGGACATCAATTATGCCGATACCAAACGTTCGGGATGGGAACCGAAACAACACACAGAGCGGATACTGAAACTAACCAAATATTATGCCCGCGAAAAAGAGAATGCTTCCGCACAGGAGATTTCAGCCGTAACCAGCATTATTCACCAAGCCATGAATTACTGGTTCACCGAAAAACTGGTCTGCAAAAACTGGTGGTACAATCAAATAGGTATTCCCCGCACCTTGGGACCGGCTTTCCTCCTTTTCGAAGCAGAAATGACGGAAAAAGAAAAGCAGGAAGCCGTGCGGGTGATGGAACAATCCCATTTTGGCATGACAGGACAGAACAAAGTATGGCTGGCAGGCAACGTACTGATCCGGGGCTTACTCTTGAATGACTCCCAACTGGTAAAAGAGGCACGGGAAAACATTGGCTCGGAAATCGTACTGGGACAGAAAGAGGGTATTCAGCCGGACTGGAGCTTCCATCAGCATGGTCCCCAACAACAGTTCGGCAATTACGGACTTTCTTTCCTCTGCAACATGAGTTTTTATTCCGAACTGTTTGCCGACACCCCTCTTGCATTCAGCCAGGAACAACAGGATATCCTTGTATCCCTTCTTCTGAAAGGGTATCAGTGGATTGTATGGAAAGGTCATTGGGACGTAAACGGATTGAACCGGCAACTCTTCCACAGCGCCGATCTTCACAAATCATTCAACCTGCTCTTCGCAGCCTGCTCACTGATGAAGGGAAGCAATGAACAGCAGACACAGGAAATAAAGGCATTTATAGTCCGCAACTTTCTACATCCGGATGCAGAAAACGATTTCACAGGAAATAAGTTCTTCAAAGATTCCGACCTGACCATTCACCGTACCTCTGATTGGATGGCATCTTTACGCATGGCATCCAGCCGGGTGATCGGTACGGAACTGGTAAATGAGGATAACCTGAAGGGATATTACATGGCAGACGGAGCTGTCTATACGTATATTCGGGGAGATGAATACCACAATATTTTCCCTTTCTGGAACTGGCGTCGGATACCCGGTATCACAACCTATGAAAGCAATGCTCCCATCCCGACAGACAACGGACCGAATTCACGCAACAAAACCAATTTCACAGGTGGAGCAACAAACGGAAAACAGGGAATCACCGCCATGCACTTGAACCGTAACGGGCTATCCGCGAACAAAGCATGGATATTCACCAATGAATTTATCCTGTGCCTGGGAAGCGATATCCATGCAGACAGCACTGCCACACTTATCACCTCCATCGATCAACGGTTCAAGAATGGTGAAATATGGACAGAAGGAAACCGCCGTTATTTCCACGACAACACCGGATATATCCTTCTGCAGGACGAACTTTGCCTGGCACTGGCAGAAAAGAAGAAAGGACAGTGGCACGACTTCATGGGAATGTACGCTCCCCGGATGTTGGAAGATGAAATTTTCTCTATTTACATCAAACATCCGTCAGGTGTCCCTGCCACTTACCGGTATTTGGTGCTCCCGGCTTCCACTCAGGAGAAGACGGCTGCATTCGATATTTCAAAAGTACAGGTATTGCAAAATGACGAAAAGGCACAGGTGGCATTTATCGACAAAATGTACTACGTCGCTGTTTGGCAGGCAACGACTCTCAAGCTGTATAACGGAAAAAAGATACTTATAAAAAAACCGGGAGCCTATCTGTATCGTGCAGACGGTACCCCGGTTTCCCAAGCTGTTTTTCCCAAAGGAGAGATTTAAGAATCTACCTTCCGGCTATCTCATATTTTCAGGTAATTCGTAATATCTCACCCAGTCGACCTCCATCTGTACGGGAAGCTCCGCATCGTCTATCTCTCCGGCCCATCCTCCAAGTATCTGGTTGAGCAGCAGGAAGAACGGAACATCGAAAGGCCACTGCACAGAACCCTCCTCTTTGATGCGGGGATAACTGAAAGTGAGCGAATCATTGATGAACATATCAATCTTATCCGGTGTCCATTCCATCCCAAACACATTAAATTCATGCGGATTGTAGGATGCGGTGGTATAATAGTCCGGATCTGTTTTATGTCCTAACACTTTGATATATTCGGTATGCATGGTATGATAGACGAATGTATCTTTGTTCAATTGTTCCATTATATCGATCTCTCCACATTTGGGCCACACACCATACGTTGTAGAATCAGTCGGCTTGAGCCAGATAGCAGGCCAGGAACCTTTAGCGCTGCCCAGTTTGGCACACACCTCAAAGCGTCCGTACAAGAAATCTTTTTTACCCAAAGTCTCAACACAACCGGCCATGTAGCGGATCGTATCATTCGGATCGCTATTGGGCAAAGCACGCAAAATCAACTTACCGTCTTTTACGAATGTAACAAAGTTATTGTCCCGGCAAAAGGGATGCCAAGGAGAGAACACCCACTTTTCCGGATCGGGTGTACCGTCTTTCTCGAACTCATCTTGCCAAGTGAGCCTCCAGTCTATATCACTTTTATAAAGCTTACGGACAGGAGTATCTTTGCAGGATGACAATGATATGCCGGCAAATGTCCAAAAGACAAACGGCAAGGTTAACAATAAGTTTTTGTGTTTCATGATATATTGGTTTAAAGTGAGACCTCCACCCATTTTCCACCATGCCATTCGGTCACTGTCTCAAACCCGGCCTTCCGTAAAGCCTCCAATGCTTCAGGACGTCCGCTGTTGATACGCTCGGGATAATGCGAATCACTGTTCACCTGTATGCGGACACCCAACTCCTTCAACAACGGGAAATAGCGTTCGTTCGGAAAGAAGGTACCCAAGTGATGCAAAGCCTTGGTATTGATCTCTACGATATACCCTTTGGCCGCAACAGCTGAGAAATAATCGTGCATCAAGTCATCATACCAAGGTTCGTCCAACAGGCCGGGACGATAACAGGCTGCATTGTGATGCATCTTGTCGGCATGTCCTAAGATATCAAACCCTCCCAATTCCACCATCCGCAACAGACGTTCGTAATACAGACGTACCACACGATCGAGATCACTACCGAAATGCTGATCGACAATATCCCTGAATACTTCCGCACACACATCGATATCAACCACTTCTTCCCGGTCGTTATAGAGCAAATGTACCGAGCCGATACGATAATCGAGCGGCAATTCGCGGAAACGCGGCACAGCCGGATTACTGTCTTCATTCAGGTAGTCTATCTCCAGCCCGATAGCGAGTTCAATCTCCGAAGCATACTTCTCCTTCATCCGGGCAAACTCAGCCAGATAGTCGTCCATACGATCCCACTCCATCGTCCAATGGGTAGGGAACGGTAGCGGAGCATGCGAAGAAATACCATAGGATGTAAATCCCTGGCTGATGGCAAAACGGATAAAATCCTCCATGCCGGCCCGGCCGTCACAATAGAGGGTATGGCTATGATAATTAGTCAGATTCATGATTCTATTTCACTAAGTTCAAGCCAGCGCATGGTTTTCTCGTCTATCAAATCGTTTACCTCCGGCAGCCGCTTTGATTTATCGGTCAGTTCATCCACCGAAAGTGTACCGCTGCAAAGCAGTTCCTCTATCTGTGCTTTCTCGGCTTCCAGCCCGGCTATTTCTTTCTCCAGTTGTTCGAACTCCCGTTTCTCTTTGAAACTCATCTTACGCTTATCGTTCAGACGGACACGGGCTGTCTTTTCCTCCTGCGGTTTCTCAGCTTCCTTCTCCTTTTGGGACTTCGCTTCTTTCCAGTCCCGGTAATCGCTATAGTTACCGGGAAAGTCACGGATATCTCCCTGTCCATTGAATACCAGCAAGTGATCGACCACCTTATCCATAAAATAGCGGTCATGGGAAACGACAATCACGCATCCCTTGAAGTTCTGCAAATACTCTTCCAGCACATTCAGGGTAATGATGTCGAGATCGTTTGTCGGTTCATCAAGTACCAGAAAGTTCGGATTACGCATCAGCACGGTACAGAGATAAAGACGACGGCGCTCTCCACCGCTCAACTTATAAACATAGCTGTGTTGAGTTTCGGGAGTAAACAGGAAATGTTGCAGGAACTGAGAGGCTGTCAGCTTCTTGCCGTTACCCAGCTCAATCACTTCGGCGATATCCTGCACGACGTCAATCACCTTCATTTGCTCGTCAAACCGCAATCCGTCCTGCGAGTAATATCCGAAACGTACGGTCTCTCCGATATCCAGCATACCGCTATCGGGCTGCACCTGTCCCATCAATATCTTTATAAAAGTAGACTTACCCGTACCGTTGTTCCCAACAATCCCCATCTTTTCGTAACGGGCAAAGATGTAAGAGAAATCTTCCAATATCTTCAGGTCACCGAAACTCTTATAGAGATGATCGGCTTCAAATATCTTACTGCCAATGTAGGAAGCCTTCACCTCCAGTTTCACATTGTCGTTGTTAAACCGTTGTTTGGCTACTTTCTCCAGTTCGTAGAAAGCATCTTCACGATACCGGGCTTTATGTCCGCGGGCTTGCGGCATACGGCGCATCCAATCCAGCTCGGTACGATATAAATTATTGGCACGCTCTATCTCTACCGTCTTCGCCTCAATGCGTTCCTGGCGTTTCTCCAGATAATAGCTGTAATTCCCTTTATACTGATAAACCTGACGGTTGTCTATCTCGATGATTTCAGAACAGACCCGGTCGAGGAAGTAACGGTCATGCGTTACCATCAACAGACTAAGGTTCGTACGACGAAGGTACTCTTCCAGCCATTCGGTCATATCAAGATCGAGGTGGTTGGTGGGCTCGTCCAGGATCAGCAAGTCCGGTTCGGTAATCAGGGCATTGGCTAAAGCCACCCGTTTGAGTTGGCCTCCGGAAAGATGTTTCACCTGTTGCTCAAAATTCCGTATCTTGAGTTGAGAAAGAATCTGTTTGGCTTTCTGTTCGTACTCCCAGGCTTTTTCATGGTCCATACGCACCAACAGGTCATCCAGTCCCGGATGTCCTTCGGTTTCCATACAGCGTTCGTATTCCTTAATAAGCTCCACCGTACTGTTGCCATGATGAAAACAGGCTTCCAATACAGTCAGTTCTTCGGGATATTGCGGATCCTGTTCCAGATAGTCTACACGAAGGTCACGGCGGAACACAATATTTCCGCTGTCATATCCTTCCTTACCGGAAAGTATATTCAGCAAGGTGGTTTTACCTGTACCGTTTTTAGCTATCAAGCCGATACGCTGGCCTTCGGCAATACCGAAGGAAATATTTTCGAAAAGTACCAGATCCCCAAAGGATTTGGTAAGGTTATCTACTTGCAAATAAGGGGTCATAATAATCGTATATGATAAAATGTGGTTAGTGTGCCAGTGCTTTCTTATATGCCTCTGCCACCTCGCATCTTTCTCCGGCTTTCACCCGGCTCCACAACAGTTTCATCGGATCAATCAGATGTTCCGCATCTTTATACCGAAGCACCGGTACTTCCCGGTTACCGTCAACCAGCGTCATCCATTCCATGCCTTCCACTTCATTAGCCAGAATCGTGCAGATGGCAATACCGAATGCCAGCCAGGGCTCTTTCTTTTTGGGCGAAAGGACACCGCTGTCAATCACCTCCTGTATCTTTTCGAGGTCTTCCTCCACACCCTGAAAGTCCTTCTTCAGCTGTGTCTTCACTGTATCTGTCACCCACTCATAAGCCTCGTTCACCTGATAGATTTCAGAAAGGCGAATGGGAATTACTTCTGCGGGATACTTCTGTCCGTCTTTACGAATTTCAAGGCTGGATATGATCTTTTCCGCCTCCTCCACACGCTCTCCTTTCGGTACGGTGAACGAACATTCAAAGGCCACATTGTCAATGCCTGTCACCCAAAGATGGCTGGTGTAATAGGTACCTTCTTCCTCAAACATCTCTTTACTATAGGCACACTCCAGTTGCCCCACCTTCACCAAGGAGGCCGAAGGATTTTCCTTGAGTTCTTGACGGATGGAGTCCTTTCCATAATTCATGCCACCTTGAGCAGCAGCATCCGCTTTATAGGCCGAGATACGGAAGTTACCCGTCCAAAGTTCGGGATTATAAAAGAGGAAGGAGCCTTCGCCGTCTTCAAATTCGCTCCAATCTGACGGATATATCATTGAGAACCATGTTCCCGGAGAGATAAATTTCTTACCTTGTATCATATTGCTTACTGAATGTTGATAACCTCACAAAAGTAACAATCCCAACGCTGATATGCAAAAAATAGAATAAAAAAACAGCCGATT
>ENA-ORPD01002168-ORPD01002168.1-human-gut-metagenome-genome-assembly--contig:-NODE-2168-length-12335-cov-3.244870_pt1 | contig 12335 bp, 10 predicted proteins | sample MGYA00242143_ERZ509076 | MGnify/ENA primary metagenome ERZ509076 (study PRJEB26280, sample SAMEA2338706) | human gut metagenome | biome: human gut; feature: human-associated habitat; material: faeces... | reverse complement strand
CCTGAAGATTCTTCTTATAATCCTGTGTAAGACCTTTGTTCTTTGCCGGAATAATCAGGAACCATATAAGTGCTGCACCTATCACAACACCAACAAGAACATTAATTATTGTTATTGCACCATTGCTTGGCTCTTTATATGAAGATTTAGGAAGAATAACATCATTACCACTAAGCGGCTTCTTGTCTATCTCCTTTTCTTTTCTTTTAGGGAGGAATGATCCTGATGTCTCTGCCTTCTTTGCTGCAATTTTCTTCTCTATCTCTTCCATATACATATGAGCAAGAGTGTTGTTCTTATCTATTGCAAGCACTGCATTGAGCAGCTTCCTGGCTCTAGAAAGCTCGTCCTGCTTAATATATATAAGTGCAAGCAGCAGATGTGCTTTGATAAGCTGAGGATTGTTGGCAACTACCTTCTTTAACTGGATGATTGCCATATCAGTATTACCTTCCTTGGCATAATTGAGTGAAAGGTTATATTTTCTGATTGTACCTGTAACCATCTCAAATCTGTTCTGGTTAGTCTGGATTTTCTTGATATAAGTTCCTGCTATATTGCCCTCCGGTGTAAAATTCTTACTTACAACCCACTGGCTTAATGCCTCAACAACATCCCCCATCTCACAATACACAAGACCCAGAAGATTTCTTGCATTAGTATTGTACTTGTTAATCATAAGGCTTATCTTAAGGCTTTCAACTGCACCTGTTAAATCTCTTACTCTTGCCTTATACAGACCGGCATTATAATATGCATCTGATACTCTTGCTGTTTTCTTATAGATTCCTACGTATTCACCACATTGTGGACATGTATCACCATCTGTAAGGAAGCTTCCACATTTAAAACATCTCATATGTCCACCCCTCACTACTTATCCGAATTCTTACCATTAAGTATCTGTGTTATCAAATCTGTTATATCTGGAACATCATTGTTGTATATAGCATCCTCTGCATCCTCAACCTCAAGACTTGGCTGGAACTTCTGTATTTCTTCATCAAAATTAATCATGATTATTTTCCTTTCTTTCCAATGCACGGACTACATCACCAACTAAATATAAAGAGCCCGTTGCAAACATCAGTCTGTTATCCCATCTGTTCAGAGCATCATCCACACTCTTGAATACAACAAGATCAATTCCTGTCGTATATGCTTCAAATGCCTGCTTTATTATATTGGCTGAAAGCTTTCTCAGTCCCCCCCCTGCCATAGTAACATAGACTTTTCTGAAATGCTTACAACCACATAGTATCTTAATCATCTGGTCATAATTCTTATCACTCACAACAGAGAACAATAATGTTGCATCCTCTGCCGGATTGTTTTCATAAAGACTGTTCACTGATTCAATAAAGCTCTGTATTCCCTGTGGATTATGTGCTCCATCAACATACAGATTATTCCTTACCAGTTCCATTCTTCCTGACCAGTATGTTTCAAGAACTGCTTTTCTAACAAGTTCCTCGTTAAGTATAAGTTCTCCCTTACTGGCAAGAACGGCACATGCTGTCAATGCAATACTTGCATTCTCCATCTGGTACAATGCATTCGTAGCCAGTCTGAAACAATCATTCTTATAATACTCATTATGAATTAAAAAATCAATATAACCATATGTATTTTGTACCAGTTCAAATGTATTCTCATCAACTACACAACAGTCACTTTCCATCTCTTCTGCACGGGACTTTATCACCCTTGCTGCCTCTTTGACAACACCACTGCATACAACCGGAATTCCCAGCTTAATAATTCCAGCCTTCTCAGCTGCAATCTTCTCTACAGTATCACCAAGAATTGCAGCATGTTCAAGAGAAATCGTTGTTATTACTGATATTACCGGATTCTCAATGGCATTAGTTGCATCAAGCCTTCCACCAAGACCAGTTTCCATAACTACATAATCAACGTTCTGTTTCTTAAAATAGTACATTGCCATAACAAGCATATAATCAAAATACGCAAGTTCCTGCGTTCTGCAGTTCTCAACAGCATTATATGCCTCCTCAAAATCACTCTTGGATATCATCTGTCCATTAATTTTAATACGCTCTCTGATATCCACAAGATGAGGCGACGTAAAAAGTCCTGTTTTGTAACCATTACTCTGCAGAATCTGTGCAATATATGCACACGTAGAGCCTTTGCCATTCGTTCCAGCAACATGTATTATCTTCAAATCTTTCTCTGGATTGCCACAATTTCGTAATACCCGTCTGCCCCTTTCTACTCCGGTAGATGGTGCAAACTGGCTTATCCTGTTAAGCCTGTCTACAATCTCATCGTACATTCCTCGTCTCTTCCTTCCTTATACTGCATTAAAATGCATTGTTATATCTTATGCCCGTTTATATATTTTTATGCTTATATTGCATTCATTATACTACATAAGCCAGCAGTCTGAATTGTACCATAAGAACAAAAGATATATTTCTAAGGCAATCAGAACTGCCATAAGAATCCATCTTGCAACCTTATTACACCTTGAAAGTATATCATACATACCGACAAATACAACATATGTTCCCACCGTAAATCTGCATGTACTCATAACATGTGATGTCAACGGCACAAGAAGTGATATAATTCCGAACACTGCCATCGAATAATATTTTCTGTAGAACATATATCCATAAAGAATCAGTATTGCAATACAGAACCACCCCATATATGTGTATCTTGGCTCAATCTGTCCTGTACATGCCTTCCACAACACGCCTATAATCGGGAAATACTCGTCCTCTCTCCATGCAATCTGGACATTCTTATATGCCCATGCATCACCACAGAAGAAATTAAGAAATGCCATATATGCAAATGCACCGAGCGGACATACAAGCACTGACAGTATCTTCTTAGGTGCTTTAAGCATATCCATTACAAATGTCTTAACCCTGCCAAAGCTTATCTTAGTTCCTTCCATGTCAATATATAGCTGTACAACCAGTGCAAATACAAGTATACAGCCTACAATTCTTGTTCCACTTGAGCATGCTGCCATAATTCCTGCTGCCATGTATTTCTTCTCAAAAAGGAAATAGAAAAAAAGTACAATGAACATTATAAACATCGCTTCCGTATATACAGAACTGCAATAGAAGGTGTAAGGTGCCATAAATAAAAGCACTGGCATAATCATAGTATATTCTTCTTTAATAGAAGTCTGCTTCTTAAGACATTTAACAGCAAAGAATGCTGCAATAATTATGCATATATTAGATACTATCATTCCAATAACATAAGTATTAATAAGCCCGCCTGTCACTGCCTTTAATGCTGCACACACGATAACATATAATGGGAAGAACGCCCAGTTAGCCTGAGGATCAATATCCGTAGGGTGTGTATAGCCATGATTGATTATATAGGCATATTTCTTTGCATCCCACTCGTTCATAAGAAACAGAAATGATCTGTGTGTCCCCATAATTCCATTATACACAGGAACCATGATAAGCATAATCAGTCTTGATATCGCAAATATAATCAATATCTTTAACAGAAGCCTGCAATTCTCATTATTTTTTAGTCTGTTCATCTAATGCCTCATTTCAATAATATACGGATTATATGATATATAGCTGCCGGGATTGTACTTATTACAGGTACTACAAACATTGCAGCCACAACTATTGCAAACAATCCAATATATATATACTGTGCACAGTACTTAGCCCATACAGGAACATTTATAGTTCTCTTATAATTAATCACAAGGCATAACACAGTTATTAACAATGTCACAAGTGTAATAAGCAGTCCTGCATTTCTGCCCTTTGGCACAAATGTAAACACTAATGTATTCTCGCCTTCGTGAACCTGTACACCTGTAAACAACCCTGCTATCTCTTTAGTCTTAACTGTCTTTCCATCAAGTGTCACGGTCCAGTTAGCGCTCTTAATAACCGGTATCAGGGCATAATCCTTAGTTCCATCACTGTTTATCTTAACTGTAAGCGTATTATTAGTATATGAAACATCTGTCTGTTTATCTGCGAAATCCTCACAGAGCTTATCCATCTTCTTCATATTAAGAAGTCCGATAGTCATCTTACTCTGGTTCATATATTTAGGCTTATCATATTCGATCTTAATCTGAACATCTTCATCTTCAAATATGCCAAGATAAAGAAGATTATTATTATAATCCGTAAAATATGCTGTATTATTAACATCTCCAAGTGTAGGTACAACAACTGCCTCACCATTCACATATACATGTATGCTGCTCTCAAGCTTAGATGCATTAGCATCCGCATTAGGCTTCTTCACATCTGCAATATTCATATATATAGCACTTCTGCTTCCGACATTAATAGTCATGGACTTAATATTGCCAGCAGTCTCTGCCTGTGGATATATTCTTGTTACAAATGTTTCTTTATCGCCAGTCATTGCTTTATACATTCTGTTATGGTATGTAATCCAGTCAACATTAGTCATATCAAGCTTGCTGAAGCTGCTGTCAACACAGAATCCAAATGGCAGGTTATAATTAGTGTTGTAAAGGCTGTAATCGCCTTCCTTCTTCTCTAATGTATATAAAGCACTGTCAAGTTCATTGATATTAACTGCCTGTGTAACATGCAGCACTGCATTACTGAATACTGTTCCACCTGAATCTAACAGCCACAGGAAATACTTAGAATATCCCCATCTCTTGGCATAACTTTGTGTATCGTCCTCTAAAGCTGCTGTAAAGCTTGATAATGCTCCTCTTCTCAATATAAGAGGATAATTGGCATTAAGACTGATATCAGGATTTACTATTCTGTCTGAAGCAGACTCTTCTATATCAAGGCTGTCTGCCGCATCATTGGCATACTGCACATAATCACCAATCTGATAATCTTCATATGTATAAAACTTAGGAGGTCCTATAAGAGCATATGCACCGATAAACAATTCAAGTGCAATAACAAGGATAACTGATTTGCAGTTAAATTCTTTCTTTCTTATGAGCATAAACATATACACTGCAAACATTACTGCAAATATCATTATAAAAAATGCCATTGCAAGCATTTCATTGTTTATTGGTAATATGTTATAAAGCATAACATATACTGCACCAATTACCGCTACTACCGCTGTCTGCCTGCGATAAAACGCGCTCTTTAATGGTATATCTGCAAACATTTTCTCAGCCATTCCTGCAGCAACACAGATAAGCGTGAACGATATCAGATATCCGTTTCTTAATGTATATCCGTTATATGAGCCAAAATGCCACATAAGGTTAGTAGCCTCCATGAGCACCGGACCTAATGCAACAACAAGCATGGCTATAGTATATATAAGCTGTCTTCTGTCTGACTTATATATTTTCATTCCCATGATAATAACTGCTATAACGAATGCAAGTCCATAAAGCATCATCCAGCGCTGCAGTGCTGCCATTGCACCATCTGTAACGATTGAACTTGTTATCCAGCCTGCATACTGTGATAAAAGCCCCTTAGACGCACCACCTCTCTGTGATGAAGAAAGCTGTGCAAATACAGGAACAAGCACGAATGCTGAAAGTCCGATACCTGCAATCGTACCTATACCGACATTCCATGCAGTTTCCCTCCACTGCTTTCTATCCTGCATAACTACCATTCTTATTCCACAGATAAGGAATATGTATATAAGTGACATTGCACTTAAGTAATAATTAATTATGAAGCACAACGCAATCATGCATATATAGAACATTTTCTTTCCTGTCTCAAGCATTCTGTCGTATGCCATTATAAGAATAGGGAAAAATGCAACTATATCCATCCATGGTGTAAAGCATGAACCATAGAGAATTACATAACCACAAAAGGCATACATGCATGAAAACATAACCTTTAATCCATACACAAGATTATTGTATTTCTTATTAATAAGCGCATACATTGCAACTGACATGAATATCATCTTAACAAGTGTAATTATTGATATGCTCTCTAATATGTAACTTCTTGGAACAAAATATAATAAAAGATTAAACGGTGTAATCATTGAAAATGCTGATATACTCATTGACACATTTGTTCCAAGACCTGTATACCAGTCAAACCATATTGATGCCTTACCATGCATGAAATCCCACAGATGTGCATAAAGCGGTGCTACCTGCTGCATGTTGTCAAAATAATCTATTCTGCTGCTTCCAAAAGGCCATATACCTTTAAGTATAAGTATTACAATCATAACCAGACCTGTTATTATACCAGGTACTGCGTATGGCCTGATCTTTTTTAATAATGATTTAAATCCCGATTTCTTCATATAATTCTACCTTTCTATACATTTACACATATTCTGTCATCTTTGGATTTAAGTTTCAGCCTGACCTTTATCAAGGCTTATACTGTAAAGAGTATATTCTGCATTGTCAGCATGAAACTTCACTGTAAGAAGCTCATCTTCACTGACATATCCTATCTTTAGCTTCGTTGTTCCCTTGCTGTCTATATTTCCAATCAGCTTATCATTCACATATACTTCAATTCCTTTATCACCAGAGGCTGTTGCATCATATTCTGTAATATCACATACAAGATATATATTATCAGCTGATTCCTCCGGAATATAGTATATATATGAATCTTTGTCTGTATTCTTCGTTCCTTCGTATCTCTTAGATTTCTGCCAGCCCTGACCTTTACGACTGCAGACATTGCTTTGTTCTTTACCATTACGGTCTTTATGTTCTGTACATATCTCTTTCGTTCCAAATGTATATTTCAGATTACCATAACCTGGCCAGTCTGTAAGCTCATGTGTCAGATAGTACATTCGGTATTCTGTTCCAACCTTAGGATTCTTTCCCCACCATAATACTAATATGTAAAAAACAACAAGTACTCCACATGCTGCGTACAGCAATACTCTTGCTATATTCTTTCTCATACAGACCTCCATTTTTTATACTTCTACAATCATATAATATAAATCATTTTTCGCAATCTGCCAAGTAAAAAAAGGTTCTACAGACATATTGTCTGCAGAACCTTACAATTAAATCATATTATAAGACAATTATTACATTAAAGCCTGTAATTAGCAAACTCCCTGAGCAAGCATAGCGTCAACAACCTTCTCGAAACCAGCGATATTAGCACCAGCAACATAGTCTGTCTTTCCACCAACTGTCATATCATATCTCTTAGCAGCATCTGAAATGTTAGCGTAGATTGTTTCCATGATTCCCTTAAGCTTTCCATCAACTTCTTCGAATGTCCATGAAAGTCTCTCTGAGTTCTGGCTCATCTCAAGAGCAGATGTAGCAACACCACCAGCGTTAGCAGCCTTACCACCTACGAAGAGAACACCATTCTCCTGGAGATACTTAGTAGCTTCTAATGTTGTAGGCATATTAGCACCTTCTGTTACAGATACAACACCGTTAGCAACAAGCATCTTAGCATCCTCGATGTCTAACTCATTCTGTGTAGCACATGGAAGAGCAAGATCTACCTTGTACTGCCATACTCCATGTTCACCATTCTGCTTAGCAAAGTACTGAGCTGATGGCTTAGCAGCAGCATATTCTGTAAGACGTGCTCTCTTAACTTCCTTAACTTCCTTAAGAAGTGCAACATCAATTCCTTCTGGATCATAAATCCAACCTGTTGAGTCTGAGCATGTAACAACCTTAACACCTAACTGCTGTGCCTTCTGGATAGCGTAGATAGCAACATTACCTGAACCAGATACAGCTGCTGTCTTGCCCTCAAGTGACATTCCATTATCTTTCCATAAAGCATTAGTAAGGTATAATAAACCATAACCTGTAGCTTCTGTTCTTGCAAGTGATCCACCGTATGTAAGTCCCTTACCTGTAAGTACGCCTTCGAACATTCCACGGATTCTCTTATACTGACCGAACATGAATCCGATTTCTCTTGCGCCTGTTCCGATATCACCAGCTGGAACATCGACATCAGCACCGATATACTTGCAAAGCTCTGTCATGAAGCTCTGGCAGAAACGCATAACCTCTCCGTCGCTCTTACCCTTAGGATCGAAGTCGGAGCCGCCCTTGCCGCCGCCCATAGGGAGGGTTGTAAGGCTGTTCTTGAATACCTGCTCAAAGCCGAGGAACTTGATAATACCGATATAAACGGAGGGGTGAAGTCTGATACCGCCCTTGTAAGGACCGATTGCAGAGTTGAACTGTACTCTGAAACCACGGTTTACCTGTACCTTGCCGTTGTCGTCAACCCAAGGAACACGGAAAATGATCTGTCTTTCAGGCTCAACGAGTCTGTCAAGAACGCCTGCCTCAACGAGATCGGGTCTCTTGTTGATAACGGGCTCGAGGGTCTCAATAACCTCTGTAACAGCCTGAATGAATTCGGGCTCACCCTGATTACGCTTCTTAACATTTTCCAGTAAATTGATAAGATATGTGTTGGTTAACGCCATTGTTAACAACCTCCCTGTATAATTTTCTCCATGCGAAAACTTCCATCACATAAAGACTGAATTTATTATAACACCTTTATTCAGATTTTGCAAGATGTAAAACGCAAGTTTGCAAAAAAAATCCTGCATATTTTTTGAGCATTTTTAACAAAATTCTCAAAGCGTTATTTACACAGAGTCAAAATCACATTACGGCAGTGTAAATATCGTTCTTTCTCACTCCTGTTATCCTTGCGGCTTCCTTGCAGGCATCGGACATCTTTGCACCGCCCTCAATGAGCTTGCGTGCAATACCGGCGGCTTCTTCCACCGAATATTCATCTTTCAGCTCTTCAGCGCTCATGCCATCCACCACAAGCACATACTCCCCTCTCGGAGCATTCTGCTCATAGTATTCTATCGCCTGAGAAAGCGTTGTACGCATTACTTCTTCATGTATCTTTGTAAGTTCACGGCATATGGATATGCGTCTGTCACCAAAATATTTCAGCATATCCTCAAGAGTTGACCTGAGCTTATGTGGTGCCTCATAAAAAATCAGCGTGTGAGTATCCTTGGATACGGATTTAAGATGCTCAAATCTCTGCTTCTTTGTGACGGAAAGGAAGCCTTCAAATGCAAAACGTGATGCAGGGATACCGCACACCGCCGCCGCCGTTGCCATTGCCGTAGGTCCGGGAACGGCTTCCACGGGGATATCAAGGTCTCTGCACATTTTGACCAGATCCTCGCCCGGATCGGAGATACAGGGCATACCTGCATCGGTTACCACCGCACAGCTCTCCCCGCTTTGCAGGCGGCTTATGATATTTTCCGAAACGTGTGATGCAGAATGCTCGTGATAGCTGAGCAAAGGCTTTTTTATATCAAAATGATTGAGAAGCTTGACGGTAACTCTTGTATCCTCGGCACAGATGAAATCCACTTCCGACAAGATCCTGACAGCTCTGTAGGTGATATCCTCCAGATTGCCGATGGGTGTTCCCACAACGTAAAGTTTTCCTGGCATTTTATTCAGTCCTTTCATCGGTCTTTCCGTAGATCTGTGCAAGCTCTGGGCTTATTCCCCCGCTTCCGCTGATATAAAGCTGCGGAAGCACCTGCATAAATGAGCCGCCGCCCTTTCTTCCTTCAATAAGGAAAAGCCATGGAGCATCACTGGGCGATTTTGATACGAACCGCAGATATTTCGGCTCGATATCATTGTCACGCATGGCGCACATAACGCCCGCCAGACGCTCGGGACGGTTGCACAGACACAGCCTGCCGCCGTATTTCAGGAGCTTATTTCCGGCAGCGCACACGTCAGATATGTTGCACAATATCTCGTGACGGGCTATCTTGTGAGCCGAAAGCTCGCTTTCAATGCCCGCTTTGGCTGCCTTATAGGGCGGGTTGCAGGTGACAAGGTCACATCTGCCCAGCGGAGCATCGTTTGTAAGTGCTTTCAGATCCATAAGCAATGGATATGTCTCTTTCAGCCCGGAGCGGCTCACAGTCAGCTCAAACTGCTCTATCGCCTGCGGCTGGATATCCACGCCATATACCTGCTTAGGCTCATATCTCAGGCGCATGAGAACGGCAATTATTCCGCAGCCTGTGCCAAGGTCGCAGACAATATCCTTGTGGCGTGCTTTGGCAAAATCAGCCAGCATAAATGCGTCAGTGCCGAAGGTATGCTCCTTTGTGACGCATATCTCACAGCTTTCTCCCAGCTTTTCAAATGTATTAAAATCAGACATTTAATGTCTCCTTGTTATAAGATTTATGTTTCATATCTATTTCCTTGGAAATAGGTATGAAGTACTCCAAAATTCATTAAATGTGCAGAACATCATCAGAACTTTTTCAGAGATTCACGATGCACCGATTCAATATTATCGCAAAGAAAATTGTAGAAATCAACAGCTGCAGCTGACTCGGTATTGTTGCATACGACCGTTATCTCTCTTCGGCAGTCGGGCACGGAAATTGGCAGCAGAGCAACATTATCGGTGTTGATATCTCCCCATGTATAAGCAGGCCAGAAGCCGATACCCATTCCCGAACCGATAAGGTCACGTACCGTTGAGGGCGAATCGCTTTCGAATATCACATTGGGTACAAAGCCCACAGTACGGCAGAACGTGTCGCATATTGAATGAAAAGGCTTGGAGCCTGACAGGCTGATAAAACCTTCACCTTTGGCATCGGAAAGATTAACGTGATCCTGTCTGGCATAATTGGAATCAGCAGGCACCGCCAGCCGTATCTCCTCAGTAAAGCTCCTGTAAAAGCAGTTCTTCGGGATATTGGGGGTAAGTCCCGTAAATTCAGTCGAGACTGTGCAGTCGCAATTTTCCTCATCAGCACTCTGATACAGATGAAACTTTATATCGGGATTAAGCTTTTTATATTTGATAATAAGTTCAGTGACCAAAAGAGATGCAGCAATAATATTGACACGTATGGTCTTTTCTTCAAGGTCAGCAATTCTTGTAAGGTCATCAGGAATACGCTCAAGTGTTTTGAGTACAACACCCAGCTGCCTGTGCAGATATTCCCCGCATCTGCTGAGAACAACGCTTCGTCCTCTACGTTCAAACAGCTTTACACCGAGCTCGTTTTCAAGCCTCTTAACAGACTGTGTAAGTGCAGGCTGCGCAATATGAAGCTTTTCGGCAGCCTTGGTTATCTGACCGCATTCAGCGGCTACATAAAAATATTTAAGCTGTGTTAATTCCATATATGTGCTATCCTTTCGCAGGCGGCATTATATCTAATATGTTTTGCCAAGTAAAATTATATCACCGCAGCATAAAAAAGTCAAGAAATGAAGAGCAGGCAAAAAAATAAACGGTTCAGATAAAATCCAAACCGTTTATTTGGCGCAGAAGGAGGGATTTGAACCCTCGCGCCGGTTTCCCGACCTACGCCCTTAGCAGGGGCGCCTCGTCACCACTTGAGTACTTCTGCATAATGGTAACAAAATTAAATATATAGGAAAAATGTTGGCGGAGAGGGTGGGATTCGAACCCACGGTCCCTTGCGGGATCACTGGTTTTCAAGACCAGCTCCTTAAACCACTCGGACACCTCTCCATTATGAGGCTTGCCGCATTACTGAAACCACTCTCATTCAGCGACTTATTTAGTTTACCATAAAAATTCTCATTTGTCAATAGTTTTTTTCAAAAAAATGTGACTTTTTTTATATCTGAGATTTTACTATACACTTTTGGTTTTCACGCCTTGACAAAACAAGCTAAAAATGGTAAGCTTAATCAAAATAACAGGCTAATAAAGCTGCCTTGATTTAAAATAAACTAAATCTAAAAAGGACTGATCCTATGGCACTTATGAATGAAGAAATATTTTCCGCAAGGATAAGAGAACTGACAGATGAAAGCAATCTTGACGAAAGTGCAAAGAGAAGCTATGCCCTTCTTGCGGCATATGCTTTCGACTCCGATAAAATGAAGCACCTTATATATGAATACATTCAGCAGGAAGAGATCACCCTGAAATCTCTTGCAGATTATATTCTGTCTATTGTTCCGAGAGTTGAAAATGATTAAGATGTCTGCGGCTTTGGGATAATGCTAAAGCTGCAAACAACCTGAAATTTGACTGATGATTGTGCAAATTTATTTTTGTGTTTTGTCGTAGTAGTGTCGTAGTAGCACCGTATATGTATATCACATTAACATATTCTACAATTATAAAAATATAAAAAATGCTCTCAAATGACATGTTATAGCCATTTGAGAGCTTGGTGCGGATAATGTGACTTGAACACACACGGTATTACTACCACTAGAACCTGAACGTCGTATCTGGGCGAATATTCGCCCAGCAAAAGCGCCGCAGGCGTTTTTGTCCTTTTTTACCGCCGTAGGCGTCACGTACGCAGAAAATCGGAGAGAGGGAGAGGCTTGGAGA
>ENA-ORPD01002165-ORPD01002165.1-human-gut-metagenome-genome-assembly--contig:-NODE-2165-length-12347-cov-2.253742_pt1 | contig 12347 bp, 11 predicted proteins | sample MGYA00242143_ERZ509076 | MGnify/ENA primary metagenome ERZ509076 (study PRJEB26280, sample SAMEA2338706) | human gut metagenome | biome: human gut; feature: human-associated habitat; material: faeces... | reverse complement strand
CTTTCTTTATGAATTCAAGACTAACTTTTACACTTGTTTGTACGCCATTCACCATTTTAACGCCAATAGTGTACAATCCTACCATGCTATCAGCAAGCGTTAATTCGCTGATTTTTTTCTTTTTAATTGGCATAATTTTTTAAGTCAATATAAAATATTCCATCTTCTGTTATGATAAATTCTCCTGCTTCGGATGCAAGCAGGAAGTCTGTTTCTCCAATCCGGAAACTAGTAAATACAAGTTTCAAGGTAAATTCCCACCATACCCCATTATTAAGAAGAAAATTGTTTGTCTGGCAACTCTTATAATAGCAAGGATAGCTTTCACTCCACTCATCACAATAAAATATACGTTCCGCATCGGAATACTCATATCCTTCATTATCTGTCTTAGCAGACAGTTTTGTGAGATCATAGAGTAGGGCATCGCGATTACGCCAGAACGTTTCAATCGTCCCGGCCCGCATCAGGCATTTGAGAGATACTTCTTTGGTTTGGAATTTCACAACTTCACCGTCATAGATTGCTCCATCTTGACGTTTGAAATTCTGTAATAGGTTCTTTTTTACCGTCGGAGCCTTTAGTATTTCAGCATTGCTACCTTGCAATACGACTACGCCATAATCGGATAAGTCTTTGTTATCAATCTCGTAACCTTTAGGCATTGGAAGCTCATTTACGGGCTCCTGGTATTCGTAATCGACTTCTCGGGGGAAGTCGTTACTAAAAATAAATTTAGCAACTTCAAGGCTCGGATTAATAACATAGTTGCTTTGGGAAGACAGACGTAACTTATAACTCCTGCCGATTAAGGGAAAGTAAAATTCATGATAACTCAAGTCAGAAAGTATATCAATCAGTCCACTAATACCCAAACTGCCTATATATGCAAACTCAATGCTTACTTCAGCCGTATCCAATATAGGACTAGAAAGATCAAATTCCTGTCCGTCTTCTTCTGGCCAATCATTCTTGTCCGGTTCCTTCATGGCTGGAAATGCTACCAGGTTATTATAACTTCCCTTTGTAATACATATACCCAAACTGATATAAGCATCTATTCTGTCTATTAGTAATTGCCCTTTCATCGCTTAAGTGTTATACCTTTAGTGTTTAACGTGTCTATTCCCAGCTTTACAGCGTACATGAACTCCCTTATTTCCACAAGGTTAGATGTGTAATTGGAGATATCCGATAAATGGGAAACAATAGTATCATTACATCGAAGCATTTCAGCCATATTCTTATCCATATTTATGAGATATGACAGTTTCTCTGCTATTTTCTCTGTTCCTGAATTAATACTCTTAACTTCCTCATTTATAGAATAGGTATGCGAAGTCACTACAGCAAAACTACCGTCTAGCTTATCTGCAGAGTCTTGCGACATTGAAGCAAATCCTTTCTTTGATGCCTCACGCTCATCGTCGTTATCATTCCAGCCGAACATTTCTGCCATTGCATCTCGTTTTACTTTCATTTCATTAGAGAGCTGTTGCCCTTCTGCCTTCAGTGCATTATACTCATCTTCAGTCATACCGTCATCCATAGCATTGTTAAGTTTTTCTCTCCAAGCCATTAAGCTGTCCATGAATTCTTCTTTAAGCATAGAATTTACGATAGCATTCTTCATGTATTCCTCGAAATTGTCGGCGAAATCAGCACTATCAGCATCCATGTCTGTTAGTAGATCTTGAAAGTCAGAACGAAGAGAAGCATAATCAATAAGAGTTGTATCAGCAATTTGTTGTTCCAATACCTCTGCCACTTGTCCGACACCATTTGCGATTTGATCGGCAAATTTCTGTGTGTCTGAATCAAGTTGAGACCAGAAGATACCGGCATGTTCCTGAAGTTCCGCAAGTTGTTCATCGGTCAAATCAAATAGGCCAGTCATACGACCACCCATTTTCTTCTTAAATTCCTTTACGGACATGTCTAATGCCTCTGCTGCTTGTTTCCAGCCCTCATCTGACATATCTTCAACCTCGCTGTACCCTTTTGAGTGAGACTTTCCAGAAGCACCAGAATTTAGATACTGCCGACCTAATACTTTTGCATTCTCACTTTGCAATTTTATGTTAGCGATGGCTGCTTCATATACTGCGTTTGCAGTATCTCCTGTAAGAGTTTCTGCTAGTTCTAACTGTTTCTCAATTACCCGATCAAGAATGTTGATGTAGGATTCATATGCTTCTTTTGCCTTTTCATATTTCTCGGTCGTATCATCCTTAGTGAACATACTGAAAATCTTCGTCGCTACCTGTATTACTGCACTAATAACAGCAAGAATAACAGATGCCTTCTCAACTGTACTGATAGCGTTAGCCGATGTATCTGCTGCCATTTCAACACCACTCATAGCAGTCAATGCAAAGGTCCCTATTTCACCAATCAATGAGATAATTTCACCAGCCGGTCCACCGATTGATTTTCCAACATCAGTTAATGCGTCTGATAATTCATCTAACTGTGCTTTTACATCTTTCTCTGCTTTCTTTACCTTAGCATCCTTCTGTACCACCTTATCTTTCGCCTCATTGTATCTCGAAGTCTTTTCTTTTACTTTATCCAAAGCCTGTGCCTCGGTCAGATAAGCTTTTGTGGAATCAATTTTACCAGTCTTTTCGTTGAATTTAGAGGACTTGACACCATTTTCAATCTTAGCACCACCTTTTACAGCTTCTTGAGTCTGTTTAGCATTTTCCAATTCAATTTGCGCATTAGCTAACTCTTCCTCTGCTTCTGCTAGTTCTTTCTTCTTGTCAGATAATGATTGAAACGGGTTACGTGAATCCAATTCATCCATAATTGATTGAATAGTACTAGTATATTCGCGAAGCTGGTCCGGAGAAAGAACTTTGGCAGCCGTACTCTTTGCATTCTCTAATTGAGTCAGCAGAGAATTAAGAGTTTCAGAAGACGTTTCTTTCAGATTTTCAAATGCACGAACATACTCCGGAGACTCTTTCAACTTATCGTAATCCAGGCCCATCAATTCCATTCCCTTGTTTTTTGTCGCCTGGGCTATGGAACGATCAATCTGTTCTACTTGATCTGTATCTCCATTCTTCGTAGCTTGTTTACGCTGTTCCTGTAAGGTTGCAATATCCTCATTAAATTTTCGTTCAATCGCAAGACGCTGGTCTGTATAATCCTGATACTGATTCAACAGGTCAGATAAATCATCTCCGCGATCAAACTTTGTATTGGTAGCGGTTGTAGCTTCTTTTGCTATATTATCGAATGAAGCAAACAGTTTTTTCGTAGATTCTGAATTGATGAAAACATCTGCATTAAAAACCTTCTTTTTATTTTGAGGATTGATTTCAAAAGCAGTTCGTGCATCTTCTATTACTTTCCGTTTCTTATCCTCGGTTTCGCGCTTAATAGCCTGTAATTCTAGCCGATGATTGAGTGCTCTTTGCCTTAGAACCTTTTCACTGCTTTCTTTAAGTTTATTGATTTCAATCTGCTCAAGTTCATTTGCTGAATCTTCTTTTATTCGTTCCTGTTCAAACTTTTGTTTCTCTAACAGGAGTTTATATTTTTCTTGTTCTTCACGTAATTTTTGTGCCTTATCATCCTGTTTGGAAAATGAATCATAAACTTTTAATTCTTTCTCTGCTTCTTTTAGTTTTTTGATATTTTCTTTGTAAGCAGTAACGACAGTAGCATCAATCCCTTTGAAATTTCCAGCATCCATCAATTTCTTTTGAGCCGAAGCTATTGAATCTAGTGCTTTCGTTGCATCATCTTTTTGCTTGGTCCAAAAGGCTTTATTTTGAGTAGCGGCTTCTTTTTGGGATTGTACATGAGCTTTAATAGATATAGAATGTACCTTTACTGCTCTGTCAACCTCACCTTGTAACAAATCCACTTCTTTAGCAACAGCTTCTCTATCTTCTTTTAATGCACCAGTATACCCATTTCTGTTATTTGTTAGGATGATTTGGTTGTCTATTTTTTGTAAGCGTTGTTTTGCCATAACTAAATTAGTCTTAGCTATAACAACATTTCTTCTTGCTTCTGCTTCTGCTATTTTATTGGTTAATTCTAAATCATCCATATCTTTCAACTTCTTCAATATCTGGGGACACTTCGCAGCATCCACACAATCATTATGCTCCAATTCATCTGTTATATACCGAGATAACTCTATCACCTTCGAACTATGCCGACGTTCGAAACTCTCGGCATTCACGATAATACTCATGATGGTCATGATCAAGAACAACGCACCAATCAACGTGATAATATTCTTTTTAATTCTCAACGTGAGACTCGTCTGCCGGAAACTTCCCCATCCCCCGTCAAATCGGAAAAACATTCCGTAAGAAGTCAAGATACCACTGACAAAAATAGCGTACAACAGGTTCAGGTAGTAGAGTGCAAACACGTCATCCCCCAAACTCACAATACAAACCCCATCATTCTCCACGGGAATCACCATGTGCGAAAACCCGTCTTTATTCATAATACGGGCGTGTTCGATCTTCCCGAAACGCTCCAAATTACGTGGGTAACTAAAGTCCCCTTTGGAATCCACCAGTATCCCATTCTTGTACTTCGCATAAGAATAAGGATAAGGCACCTCTTTCTCCACACCGATCTCCCTCGATAAAATTTGGGCATACCCTATCCCTTCATGCCGATTTTTCGACTCGAAACGGATATATACGCAACTACCACCCCGAGGTGTAGAGAAAGAAAAACGACCGAGATACTCAACTACCCCGTCAAAATCCTTTATGTAGAAAAACGACGTGTAACCGATACGAGTTCCCAAACTATCAATCAGCTTATCGTAATACTCGTCACAACCATACTTTTCGGAGATAGGCGTCAACAATATCGAATCCCGAGGATCACATATTATCGCCTTACAAGTATAGTAGAATCCCGTCATATCCAGCAACTCGCTTGAAATATAAGCCGACAACAAATCCACATCTCCCACCTTCACCAGCGAATCCGCCTTCTGGCTTTGCTTTATCTCATCATTGACTTCTAGTAATTTATGCTCGAAAATCGGATCTCTTTCCTTGATAATCTCGTTCGCAAAACTTGCCCTCACCCCTTGTTCCCGATGGATCTCGCTACTCTTTGCCAGAAAAATGATATAAATACAGACCACCACGAGTGCGATCATAAAAATACTCTTTTGGGCATCCTGTTTCATCAAATACACCCCTAGAATAAACAACAGGTAAAGCGATAACGGAAAAAGACACTCCAACGGGGACAGAGAGAAATTAAAAAAATAGCAAAGCGCTGCACAAAAAACAAGTACACCAGTTACCCCCCAAAACGCTTGACTGATAGAGAATAAATTCTGGAAATAACGCACAGAACTGTTGATCAGCACGATAAATCCCATCCCGGCAATAATCAACGTGATAAAAGCCACGATCGACGAGAAATCGACATTAATAAGACGGGCTATATTCAAGCTGACCTGCGTACTCTCGATTAATGCGTTAATCGAAAAGTGTAACAAATTCGTGTAGAAAAACACGCCTATCACGAATCCCACAAGGAATATATATTTATAACGCACCAAACGAGGCTCGTCATACTTTATTTTCAGCTTGTTAAAGGTAATAAAAAAATAATGTGCCAGACAGAACATTGTGACAAACAAATCCCCCACCGACACAATTAACCGTCCCCCAATCTGACTCGTCGTGAAAATAGGCAGAGAATAAAGCACTTGCGGAACCTTGTAATCAACCATCAAGGAACGCAACAACACAATGAGAAAAAAGAAACCGAACACGTGGAATAATTGCATCCGGAACGACCGGGCCCGGTCCAAAGATATTTCGTAAGCATAGAACAGCAGGAGAAGGAACATGATGTAAGGAATCAACAGAAAATAAGTGGGTACAACATCCCCACGCTCCACCTGACTCTCGATCTTGAACAACGGTCTCCCGTCCCGGTTGTACACGAGCTGTCCTCCTTTTTCCCACGCTTCCCGAATAATCACCTTACTCGCATCATCCAAGTTCTCACCTAACGACGGGTTAAAATGACTTTTCACGTAATTACTCGAATACGGGTAATCCTCCTTTATAAACAGGAGCGCATAATAAACCGTATCCCCGACGGCATGTTTACGAACATCAAAATAAAGATTATTAATTTTCACGAAGTCACTCCCCGCAGACAATATCTCGTACAAACGAGGCGCCCCCACTCTCTCGTTACTCCAGTAAACTAACTTACTCCCCTTAAAGCCAACCAGCACTGACTGCTTACCTTTCCATTCCGGCTTTTTCCGCTCTGCCTCGTGATCCAGTTTCCGCAACTGCTCGTCAAGCCGTTTCTCCTCGAATTTCAACCGTTCTTGAAAAAGAAATATTTTCTTGTCCGCAGACCAATCATTCAGAGAAAACTCCCACAAAGAGCCCACGATCAAACAGAACATGGCAAGTTATAGTACAAGCCAAAACTTCTTCATGCTTTTCACCCTCGCTTTATTCATGATGATAAGGTTCTCCTTTCAATATAGTCATTGCCCTATATAATTGCTCCGTGAAAATCATTCTCACCATTTGGTGAGAAAAAGTCATCTTGGATAGTGATATTTTCATGTTTGCACGTTTATATACTTCTTCCGAAAAACCGTAAGGCCCCCCGATAATAAATACAAGTCGTTTCATACTTGTCAGCATCTTCTGTGCCAAAAAGTCCGCAAAAGCCTTCGAAGTATACTCGTTTCCTTTCTCATCCAACAAAATCACGTAATCCGCCGCCTCCAACTGCCCCAACAACAATTCTCCCTCACGTTCTTTTTGTTGTATCTCACTCATGTTTTTCGTGTTCCGCACATCCGGAATCACCTTCATTTCGTAAGAGATATAATATTTCAAACGTTTCTCGTACTCGGCAATCCCCGCCCGTACAAACTCCGCATCTGTCTTTCCTATCACTAACAAACAAATTTTCACACCACGAATTTTATCAATTATACTAATAAGTTCATCTACACGCAAATGTAAATAAATTTACGGTATCTCCCATGAACCATCAAAAAAAAGCCCTCCAATATTTGCCCGAATTTCAATAAAACACTATATTTGCACCCGTTAAAGGCTAACCACTTTAACACACGCAAGTGTAGGTCCTATAGCTCAGCTGGTTAGAGCACCTGACTCATAATCAGGGGGTCCTTGGTTCAAGCCCAAGTGGGACCACTTTTTACACAACAAACTCGCTGAAAATCAGCGAGTTTTTCTTTTTGTGGTACGGTATTTGGTACGGTATTTATACAGCTTTAGCCACGGGAATCGATACTAAAACTTGGCACAAGTCCATATTTTGCATAACAATTTCTCATTATTTCGACAAGTTTTTCTGACGTAATGTTGATATTCCCTTTCGTTTCGGGAACAATTACCGCATCATGAATATGAACAGCCCGGATACGCTTGGCGTATAAACTTGATAGAATATCATGAAATATTACTGATTCCAATTTCATCATTGCAACAGAAAGAGATGCGGTTTCCTTGTCAGCATGAATACCATTTTCCTTGATATAGTCAGAAATTTTTTTATTCCTAGCCGGATTCTTCCATCTGGCGATTAATCTGTAAACATTTGGATATTCTTCGGCAAATTCTTTTCCAAATTGTTTCCATGCTAACCCGGTTTTATTAGAATAAAACACCTCGGCAAACATTATTTGCTTTAGCTCGTTTCGGTCAACCTCTGTATGCCTTGCTAGAAACTCGTCCCAAAATTGTCCGGTCGATGTCATGTAGATGTAAGCTAATTCATCCTTGGATAGCTTTGCAATTTCATTTAATTCTATGTCATTAATTTTCAATTCATTGTACAGATATTCACCAACATAATGGTTAGATTGCGCTTCTATATTATTCTTCTTTGATAATATGAAATTAATTATATTATTTGATGAAGATATTGATATATTCTTGTAATTGAAAATAAAATATATGAATAAAACTGGATGTGAATTACGTGCATCTACTTGATATTTTATATTTAAGTACTGTTTTAACTCTCTTTGCAAACTTGTTAGAACGTGGTAAATTCTTCTTGACTTATCAATATTAAATATAGAATAATGACCATGTGAAATATAGTCTAACACGTAATTGTAATAGTTTCTTTTATTAGGGTACTGTTTGATTTGTTCTTGCATATAAGATTGAAAACCTTTCTTATCCTTTATTTTCACCATGTTTAAGGATTTCATGTAGTTTTCCTTGAACCTAGCGCCATAAAGTTCTTCTAGTTGTTTTTCCTTGTATAAGTAATAGTTTTTTAGTAATCCTTTGAGTTTTTCCGTGTACTTGATTATCGTTCTATTAGACGTTTGGATTAATTCTGACTCATGGAGGAGTTGATAATTTGTAGAGTAGTAACCAGCCAAATAATCCGGGGCATTCTCGTAATGTATTCGTTCTATTAAATTCATTTGTATCAAGACATCCAACATGTTCCTGTAATCCGAGCCTAACACAGCCTTCAATAATTCTGCATTTACCGGGGCATGCCCGTGTTCATTTGTTGAACATCTATATATTATAGCGTGACACAGAAACATACATTTCCATGTTATCTTTTCTTCTGATTGCAGGGGCTTTCTTGGTGTAACAGGAATTTTTACTGGTTCTAAATCTTTGATTTTTACTTGGTTTTCTTTAGATACAGGTATGTTTATGTCGTTATAACATCCTGAATAATCTAAAATATAGTTTTTTGTACAAGATTCCCTGTACAGTTTTATGAATTTATCTTTGTCAAATTCCTTGAATCGATATATAAAGTACTTCTCCGGCATACTCGTCTTTTTTCAAATATACCATAAATATAATAATACATCAAATAGTTCAACTTTAGTTCAAATAGTTAAACTACTTGATTAAAAAATATCCCCTCTCCTTATATAGGGCTACGGAGTTGTGTGTAAAAAAAATTCAGAAAATTTTCGTCAGAAAAAATAGATTGATGTAATATTTTTAGTTCAACCTATATTTATATATAAATTAAAACAAATGAATAATCAAGTGAAATACGACTTAGACAATTCGACCCGAGAAAGAATGCGGCAAAAAAAATTAGGTGCTAACAATCCAAATTATGGTAAACCACGGCCCCCTGCCACAAAAGCAAAGATTGCCCTATCACAGCGCAAAAGTTGGATGCAACGAAAAACAGGCCAGAATCCTGAAAAAAATGATGCCTACTTTGGAAATATTGAATTCAATACTAAAGAAGAAGCAATTGATTTTTTCGAGGAGCTAAATAAATCACATGGCAGAACGATAATCATTACAGAAAGTAAATTCGAGACCCTGATTGACTTTTTGATAGAAAAAACACTCGCAAAAACATCATAAACGTATAATAAATAACCAATTGTGCCAATAAATTAATTATTATATCCACGTCTGCTATAATGTCTTTATCCTATAATACAATAACCAATTGAAACACAACAAATACAACCGTGTGTCGTGTTTCTTGTCAATCATTTTTCTTGGAAATTGTACGCAAAATCCCTTTTCTAATGATGCAGTATTTATTGCAGTACGGCTTTTCTGGGCATAGTCCCACATTTCTCAATGCGCCATAGCCAATCCCGAGAGTTTTAGAATCAAAAACTTCATAAATTGCAGCTAAGCTACCAAAATAATAATGTTCATCATTTACTTCCACGTGAATAACCGTCCTTTCTTTCTTGCTTTTTTCTTCCATGTATACCTTTATTTAAAGTACAAAGATAGAAAAACATGGCAAATATTGAATAAATGCCATATTTCTTCCATTCAAAAGTTGCATATATTAAATATATGTCATATTTTTGTAGCGTAATCAAAAATAACAAGGAACATGACAACTAAATATAATACAGATTGGATTGCGAAAACTGCACAGGAAATGTTCGAGATGATGATAAAATTCAACTCTCGCTTCACGATGGAAAAAGCTATCAACATAGCCAATCAAAGAGCGCAAGAACTCAACACAGCTCTTCAAGACACGACATACAAGATAGACGAACACGGTAATATTACACGGTCATACGATTTCGGTAATATCCAATCACTAAACTCCATTTACGGGAGGCACAAGTATTGTGGAGATTAATTATAAACTTGTATAATATAATAAGGTATGCAAACACTTACAATTAATACGAATAACATTGCAAAAAACACAATTAAATGTGTTTCCCATAACATGGATGTTCCGACATCCTTATCCAAAGGTATTGCGTTAGAAACATTGAAAGCTCGCATGCGCCGGGGAGAAGTCGTGCGTTTCGCCTATCTGAAATTGAATGGCTCTGTTAGGTTTGCCATCGGAACGTTACACCCGGATGCAGTAAAGGCAAATGTTATTGGTGTCGGAGTGCCTAAAAAGTTTTTTGGAATGTTCGCTTATATAGACCTTCAAAAAATGGCATGGAGGGGATTTAAAGAGGAGAGATTAATCGGAATTATTGATTAAAAATAATATTCACTTTTATGAAGTTTGAATATAGGTTGATTATCAGTACTGTAATTTTTAATAGAGTATAAAGTATTTCAGAAATGAAAGAAAAATCTAAAAAGTGAATATTATGAGCTTAAAGAATAGTTACACGACCTCGGATTATTTAGAATGGGATTCTATGCTGAATCTTATCAGAAAATTATATCGAGATGGAAATACAAGAATGAGTTTACTTCTAGCTTGTGGAGCATTTTTTGGATTACGAATTTCGGACCTTCTAAATTTGACATGGGAACAATTATTAAATAATAGTACTTTAATTATTATCGAGAAAAAAACAAAGAAAAGACGAATTATTAAAATTAATTCCCAGTTACAAGGACATATAAAAGATTGTCATAACAAGTTAGGTATTACGGATATTTCTGAACCCTGTTTTCTGAGCCAAAAGAAAACAATTTACACGATACAAAGAATAAATATTTTGTTCAAGGAGATAAAAAAGAAGTACAATTTAAAAATTGAACATTTTAGTACCCATTCCATGCGAAAAACTTTCGGAAGACAAATCGTAAAAATGGCTGGTGAGAACAGTGAGTTTGCCTTAATCAAATTATCAGAATTATTCAATCATAGTGACACGATGACAACTAGAAGGTATTTAGGACTTCGAAAAGAGGAGTTACTTGAAACCTATGAGTTGTTGAGTTTTTGACTAGATAACTATACATTTGCAAAAATAACAGCTCACGAATGAATGTTATTACTAAATAATTCCTATTTTTGCATTGTTGCAAGACAACGAGTATATTAGGAAGCGTTTAGCTTATTCCTTACCGATGAATCTGGACAATTCAAGTGTAAGAGGAATAAAATGACGTTCTCTTTGGTTAATTATATGTTCTGACATATACATTCCAAAGCGTGAGCTGTTTTCTTATTCACTTACACGGGCAGTCCAGAGCCTATCGGATGAATAGCTGACAGGCTCACGTTTCTTTTATAAATCTCCTCTTTGAGCCGACGAGGAATAATTTTATTAAAAAAGAGTAAAAACAAATTTCATGAACCATTATGAACTTGATTCATTATAATGGTTACTGTTCTTTTGTTCCATTATTTGAAATTGTAACAATCATGAAAAAATAATTCCCAATTATCGTTTTAAATATTAACATTTGCAACCATGAAAACTCCAACAAAAACTAATATTTCAAGCTTATTACGCTATTTAATAGTTGCTTGTATTCCATTTATATTTAGCAGTTGTTACAGTGGTCCAGCCACAGAGTGGTCTATACTAGATGGGGAATGGTGCGCACCCTATATATTTTTACATTGTAACCTTTCTAACACTTATGTTTGAATGTATAGGTCGCAGCGACCACGAGGATACAGAAACGATTAAAATAGATGGCCATGAAGTTGAATATAAAACAGGAATATCCTGTGGTAGTGCTGAGGAAGGACGTCATCTCTCAAGCAGTGTTCTTGCGTTCGGCATAGCACTTGTACCTTTCCTAATCTTAGGTCGTCATGTGTTGGAATATCTTGACTTCGCCCACCCAAATGCTTTAATCACTCTAATTATCATCGCTTCCTTTTTTATATTAATCTACTGTATATTATCTTTCTTACCTTTCTTCGTTTCCTACTGTCGTATTTTTCTAGAAAAACTTCGTTGGGTATGTTATAGCATTTTAATTATTGGCGTGATAGTCGGTTTGTGGCATATGAATATTTAGTAATCGGGAAAAAAACGTCAAATTAATAAACCCTAGACTTATGTATAAATTAATATTAATACTCCCATTTTTCACCATATCACTATCTTCTTTTTCTCAAACAAAAGAAGATGTTGATAAACAAGT
>ENA-ORPD01002142-ORPD01002142.1-human-gut-metagenome-genome-assembly--contig:-NODE-2142-length-12452-cov-2.681375_pt1 | contig 12452 bp, 8 predicted proteins | sample MGYA00242143_ERZ509076 | MGnify/ENA primary metagenome ERZ509076 (study PRJEB26280, sample SAMEA2338706) | human gut metagenome | biome: human gut; feature: human-associated habitat; material: faeces... | reverse complement strand
CATTAGGATATCACCTTTTGGCGGCCTGCAGCGAGATGTGGGTCTGCGGAGAGCGTATCAGCGACGGCATGGCAAAAGAAATCCACCATGCGGAGGTAAAACTCATCGTTTGTAAAGGCTTGTAGAGCGGGAGCATCAAATATGGCATCGTATGTTGCCTGATCCCGGACGAAAGTACGTCCGGTCATCGCTTTGTCTGCGTGATCAATCGCATTTTGCCAATCCTTTTCTTCGGCTACTGCCGACATTGCTTTGTAACAATAAATGCTGGCAAGCATCCCGTGAAGAAAGCGGGGATTGTAAGCACAGTTCCATGTTGTGGAAGGGGTGCGTTCCATTAAATCGAGTGCTTCCTGACAATCCATCAGGATTCGTTTGTAGACATTGGTTTGGGTTTCACGTTTGGGCATGGCGTTACCGGGGTCTTCGTACGGTTTTAAATACACGGGGACTCCATATTCGTCTTGCTTGTAAGGAGAAAAGTATTGGAGTAATTTGAAATAGGAATAAGCTCTCCATACCAAGGCTTCTCCCTGCACGTAATCCCGCAAGCGTTCATCATCTCCCTCGGCCGTCTTGATTCCTTCAATGATCATGTTGATTGGGCCAAGGAAAGAGTAATAGCTGCGCCAGCAACCGTCGGCGGTGCCCATCCAGCTCATCAGATTTACTGCGCTTTGTTTATATTCTCCCAGAGAGGCATCATAATAAGTCCTGGAGTTTTTACTAATGGTGAGTTCCCCGGAACGATAAGCAAATGTTGAGGCCACGTTGAACGGGGGATATATAAAATAGCCTCCCAGTACCGGTTTTTGACTACCGTCCACGGTTTTTAATAATCTCATGTAACTTGCCAATATGTCTCGATAATCTTCTATCGTGCTGACCACTTGTATATTCTCCGGTTTCAGGTCCAAGAACTTGTCACAACTTTGGACGAAGAATAAACTTGTCAGGGCGATTAATATATATAACTTTTTCATATCGTTGATTTTTTAGAATCCTACGGATAGTTTGATATTGTATTCTCTTGATGTCGGGTAAGAGAATGCTCCTGATGTGCCGACATCCAAGCCCTTATATTTGGTGAATGTCAGTAAATTGTATGCGTTGAGGGAGAGCGACATGTTTTTCATCCCGAAGCGTTGTGCCACTTCCGAGGGTAAACGGTAACTGATGGCGATGTTGGACAAACGCAGGTAATCCCCTTTCTCGTATTTAGTCGATGTGTGGATCCCGGCCCAGTAATCATTGCCGGATGAAACAAAACGGGCGATGTCGGTCATATCTCCTCTGGTTTTCCAGAAATTCAGGTAACGTCGTTCCCGGTTGGTTCCCGATACGCTTAAATCACTGGCATAACCGATGGCGGCTTGGCTTTCATTCCCCCAGTTATTCGGGGCATTCTGAAGATCATTAAATGATTGAATAATATGTCCCACCTTGTAACTCCATTGAGTGGAGAATTCCAGATTCTTGTAACGGAAATAGGTGTTGAATCCTCCCACGTATTTGGGATTGGAACGTCCCAAATATTGCATGGAAGTTTTGAAATAATCCTGAGACATGTTTGCATCCCGATCGAAAGATACATAGTCAGGGACGGATTCCAACGTGGGTACGGCACCACTATTTAAATAAGTTTGCTGATTTTCTTCCGATAAGGAGTCCCACCTGTCCAGTAGTTGTGCGTATTCCCTTTTTCCTTCTGGTGTCAAGTAATATTGTGGGTTACCGGATAACGGATCAACTCCTGCAATCTTCCAACCGTAGATAGAGCCGGTCTCTTTCCCGATCACGTTGACGATACCTCCTTTGAGAATTTTGGAACTGGCTGATGCGTAGGAATCATAATCGTGTTCTGAACGGATAATTACGTTTTTATTTCTAGCCACGTTTGCCGACGTGCTGAACGTGAGGTCTGTCCGGTTGATCCATCTGATATTGAGGAAGAACTCGATACCGCTGTTTTCCACCGTTCCCCCGTTGGCTTTTACACTTGATCTACCCGTGGAAATAGGAATACTTAAGTTTTCCAGAATATCTTCCGTGCGGTTATTGTAATAATCCATGGTGAAATTGATCCTGCCTTTCAGAAAACCGATATCAATACCCAGATTCCGGTCTTTTTTCTTTTCCCAGCCTACGGAAGGATTCGGATAGGTGAATCCAGTTGCGAATCGGTTGCCCTCGTAAGCATCACTTCCTAGCGTGATCGTGGAGAACGGGTAGGCCGTCCGGTCTATATTTCCGGTGTAACCGTACGATCCGCGGAGGGATAATTCCGTGACAATATCATTTTTGAAGAATTTCTCGTGGTGTAGATTGTAGCGTAATCCGATGGACCACAACGGGGTAAACCGATTGGCATCCCCGATAGCATCCGCCCCGTCGGCCCGGTAGTTGAAATTCAAGATATACCGGTCTTTATACCCGTAACGGAAGGTACCGAGGAACGATACGGTGCGATCCTGCCCGGTAGAGGTGTTAAACATGCTTCCGATTTGAGCGCGTAGCGTTTCGTACGAAACATCATTCCCCAAGTCCGGAACGCCCGTGATGCGGTAGTCCCCGTAATACATGGGAGAAGTGTAGCCGGAATTATTGAACTTTTTGGATGTGACTTCATTAGCCAGTAAAATGCTGAACAGGTGATCATTCTTGATCGTGAAAGAATAGTCGATTTGGTTGCGGATAGACCAGTTGAAGTTTTTACCTGAAGACTCGGATAGTTCTCCATTGTTGAATTCGCTTGGGAGTACATCCTTGTATATTTGTTTGGCAAACCTTTCTTTGTTATAAGAAGTGTACGTGCCGGCCTCGATTTCCGTGGTCGTCGTGTTGTAACTGGCTCCCTTCCGGATAATGGATGAAATGGCAAGTCCCGGAATGATGTCGTAACGGATATTGAAGGTCAAGCTGGCATCCAGGCCGTCATTCGATTTCTTGGTCTCGTTCAATTCCCGAAGAATGTTAAACGAATCGTATTTATACCCGGAAGCCGTCATTTCCGTGTAATTTTTACCTAGATAGCTTAAATCGGCGGCGTAATTCCCGTTTTCGTCATAAGGACGCTCGTAAGGATTGGCAAAAACCGCGTATTTGAACGGGTCGACAGCCGAAGCGTGGTCCCTGTTCTTGCGGATGTTAGCTGACAAATCAAGGGCGAGGATTAAATTTTTGATCGGGCGATAGTCCAGTTTCATTAAGATTCCGGCATTCGTGTATTTATTGGAAAGTAAAATTCCGTTTTTCTCTTGGAAATTGACAGAAGTATAATACGTCATTTCGTTCGATCCCCCTCGTATGCTGATGTTATGAGAATGGGATTGGGCCGTGCGGAACAAAACCTTGAACCAGTCCGTACTCTTGCTTTTCAATCGGTTGAGTTCCTTGTCATATTGATCTTGCATGATGAATCCTTCCAGTAATTGTTTGTAAAGATACCCGCCTCGTCCGGTCCAGTCTGAAAAACTGAGTCCGAAAGTTTTTAGAATATCTTGCTCGTATTGTAGTTTTTCCCGGGAATTCATGAAGTCCATGTGTAGACGGGGAGCTTCGGCCAGACTATAATTTCCGGTGTAATTGAATTGTGTCTTTGAACGGAATCCTTTTTTCGTGGTGATAACGATAACCCCGTTGGCTGCCTTTGCCCCGTAGATTGCCGCGGCGGAAGCGTCCTTCAAAATGGTTACCGATTCAATATCTTCGGGCATGATGTTACCGACCCCATCTTGCATGATGGTACCTGCATAATCCCCGGTATTGTTTTCCGGTACACCGCTCATGAGGGGAAGGCCGTCCACGATCCAGAGGGGTTCTGTCCGTCCGGTGAGGTTATTTTCTCCCCGGATGGTAATTTTTGCACGGGTTCCGGGGGCTCCCGACAGGGTCGTACTGTTCAGTCCGGCGATGGTTCCTTCCAGAATCCGGTCAATGGAATTGATCCCTTGCGTGCGTAAATCTTTCGCCGTGATCACGGAGGCACTTCCTGTCATGTGGTCTTTCTTGATCGTTTCCATACCGGTAACGACGACTTCATCCAGTTCTGCAACATCCTCTTCCATGATCACCGAAATAATTTGTTCTCCTTCCACTTCCCGTTGCACGGGCTTCATCCCGATAAACGTGAAGCCTAATATATTCTTTCCCTGCGGAATGTTGATTTTAAACCGTCCGCTAGGGTCTGTAACCGTCCCTATTGTGGTTCCTCTTAAAATAACTGCAACGCCGGGTAAAAGCATTCCTTGCTTGTCTTTCACGACCCCGGAAATCAGGTGTTGCGAGATTTGAGCGTTTGCTTTTTCCTGTTTCTTTTTCAAGATAATGATTTTGTCTTTCATCGTGTATGTCAAACCGAAAGGAGTAAGGCATACTTTTAATGCCGAATCCAACGACACGTTTTTCACGTTCACGGAAATCGTTTTGTTAATATCGATCTCCTTGGAGTTATACATGAAATCGTATTTCGTCTGATTTTTAATCTCTTTCAAAATTGTCGGTAAATTGGCATTCTTCAGCGACAGGCTTAATTTTGTTTCGTCCGTTGTCGCCTTGGCCGATAATATGGGGAGAAGCATGGCTAGTGAGACCAGCGAGAATCTGAAAAAATTCCATAGTTTCCCCATACAATTATTTTTATAATTGATTTTTTTCATAGTAGACGTTGTTAGCTATTTTGTGATGAGCTTATCTGATTTGTTGTTCCGAGAAACTTCGGGGAAATTTCACGTCCATGACGATGGCCGGATTCACGGGATAAACAATTCCCCCGATCATTTCCGTGCTTTCCGGAATGACTTCTTTGATGCGAATGGCCCCTTGTAGCCCGTTGCCGGTTTGCACGAAAACGAAAAGCGGGGTTGTTGACCCGACAGGGATGGACACTTTTGATTCCGTGAAATCGAAAACGAAATCTTCTTGTTGTGCCAGTGCTTCAAAATCTGCGTTCGTGAAACTCTGCGGGGCGGGCATGTACTTCGTGTGGCAGGGAAGGTCAAAACTGTAATCGAGTAGACTTTCGTTTTGGAACGTGTTGTGCCACAGCAAGGCTCTCATTTTTATCGGGGATTCGAAATACACGGCCTGGTTTGTTCTGTCGTAAGCCAGGGCGATATCAATGCCTTTCTTGACAGATTCCGCGAGTTCTTTGTATAGATTAGCCGAGTACACTTGTTGCGTGGAACTCAGGAAAAAAGAAGTGGCCCGCAGGTAATCCGGTTCACTGTGGAATACCCCCTCCGGATCCGTGTACTCCACTTTGTCAAACAAGGCTTCCAGTTTGACATTCTCGTAGAAATTCACGGTCCCGATCTCCTTGCGGATATCAAATGATTTCAAGCTTCCCGTGTAGGTTCCTTCAATCGGTCCCCCGAAACTGGTTTTACAGTTGAAAGTAATCGTGTAAATATCCCCTTCCTGGGAAATGTTGATTTCACCTTCCGACAACTCGTTTGCCGTCGTGCTTCCTCCCGAATTGTATTTCACGCTGGAATTACCCTTGAAGGAATACTCGTCACGGTTCAAGGAATAGGCGTATTTGCCGGGTACGATCCTGTCAACCTCCGGGGAGGCGACCCTAAGACAGATGCAGGCCCCACTCCCGCGTGCGTCCTTGGTCAGATCGCTCAGCCCGAAACCCTGTTCGTAAAGGCCGATCAGGAAATTGCCCGTCTGTTTCCCTTTTACCTCGGCGCTAAAACCTTTTACTTGATCGACTTTCTCCCCGTCTTCTCCTTGATATCGATCCTCGAAGGTGTAATCTGTAACTGCAATCACCGTGTGATTGTTGTCGTGATAAATCGCTCCTTGCTCCAGCAGATAGTTTTCCCCATAAAAACTAATCCGGCCCGTGGCTGATAGTTCATTATCCTCGTCGGAACAGGAGGGTAAGCCTATCAGTGCAAGTAGCATTGCGGTTAATATTCGACAGTTTTTTTTCATAAAATAGGTGTTAAGAATTTAGCATATTTATGATTATCTCATAAAACGATCGTTTTATAAAGTACTTAAGTTCAGATTGTTGTTGAATGTTGCCTATTCGCTGTAACTCACGATCAGCGTCTTCCCGTTTATCCTGAAATGTATTCCTCCCGCTATTTCCATCGCTTCGAGTAGCGTGTTGATGTCGTCATATTTTCTGACGTCACCGCTAAACACGACGGATTTAGCCGCTTCGTTTCTGTAAAATACCTCTATGTCATACCAGCGAGACAATTGTTTCAGTATATTCTCCACGCTTTCTTCCATGAATATATATTGCCCGTGTCTCCATGCCGTGTAGAGTTCCGTGTTGACGGTTGTCAATTGAATCGGTTCGTTGGGAAGATAGACTGCCTTGTTACCGGGGCTTAGAATAACGGCATCTTTCCCTTGGCTCATTCGTACAGATCCCTCTTCCAGTACGGTTTCGATAGCATTCTCGTCCGTGTAGCTTCGCACGTTGAAAGAAGTTCCGAGTACTTCAATATTAACCCCGTTTCTAGCATTAACATGAAAAGGATGTTGGGGATCTTTGGCGACTTCGAAATAGGCTTCTCCTTCCAAGTAAACTTCTCGGGTGATATCGTTGAATATGACGGGATACCTTATTTTACTTTGAGAATTCAACAATACTTTCGTGCCGTCTGATAAGGTAAGTGTGAATTCACCTCCCTTGGGAACGATCAGTTCGTTGTAGTTATTGGCTTGTTCGTTTTTTGTATTTTCGGATGCCGTGTAACGTAATTGCGAACCTTCATTCCGGATAGACAATTCCTCGGTAGCGACGATTTCTGTTTTGTTTTTTTCCGAAACGGAAATGATTTCTCCGTTGTTTAAGATCAACATTGCCTTAGAGCTTCCAGGGGAAATAGTGGTTTTGGCCACGGTAGGGTGTTCTTCCTGGTAGAAAAACAGCGTTGCGATGCCGATGATAAAGACGGCGACGGCCGCGGCCCAATACCATTTGCCGAGTAATCGTTTGTTCGTTTGTACGTAGCGTCTGCGATAGTTATCCAAGCCGCGGGTAGTACTTATTTGCTGGTATCTGGCAATATCCTCGCTGAAACTTTTTTCTTGTAAGCGGGCGTATATTTTCTTGTTTTTGGGAGATGCTTGAAGCCAAGAAGTTAATTCTTCCTTCTCGGACTTGCTTAGTTCGTCTATTTTCTCCTTTAAAATGAGAGATGCGATACGTTGTTTCTTTATGATCGGGTCCATAATTACGTTGTTTATATCTTATAAACCCGCAACTTTTTATTTCGGTGACAAGAAATGGATTTTTTTTGAGTTTTTATCGATTAATCGGTTTCGGTACTTCGTATTAAAATGATTAACAGTAAGAACGGGGTATCTTTCAATAAGGAACGTAAGGATTGAATCGCCCTTAGCTTGTATGTTTTCGCCGAGTTCACGGATATTTGCATGTTGTCGGCGATTTCTTGAAGGGATTTGCCTTCCAGTAACCCGATGATGACCTGTTCGCATTGTTTTGGCAATTGATTGATCGCTTCATTCAGCAAATGGCTCATTTCTTCTTCCATCAGGTAATCCTGACTCTCTTCTTCTTCTTTCACCGGGAAATTCTCCGAGATAAGTTTTTGGCGATTTTTGAGATTGCGAGCCACGTTCAGCGTGCGGTTCTTCGTGGCCGTGAAGAGTAAGGAATGAAGGGCGGCGGGTGATTTTAGTTCTTCCCGGATTTGCCAGATATGATGAAATATTTCAAGCACGACATCTTCCGCTTCCATGAGTTCCAGATCATGACGCATGGCGTAAGATACCAATGTCTTGTAATATTGGCAGAAAATCGATTCAAAGGATTTTTCGTCACCTTTGATAAATTGTTGAAAGTGTCTCTCGCTAATAACCATGATCACGCTACTTATCCTTGCACAAATTTAAAGATAAATGAATAAATAGCATCACTAAAAGATAAAAATTATTTTGAATTGTTGCTATCAAAACAAAGACAGGAGTGTTCGGATGTAATTATTTTGCAAAAAAACTAAGATTATATTATTTTTTTGTACTTTTATGCAAGTTGTGTGTTAAAATTACGCTAAAATGAAAATGATTAAGCTCATTTCTAAGACATGTTACAAATTGTACGTGGTACTATTTTGTTGCATTTTGAATACTGGGGTTTTGAATGCATCGAATCGATTAGATGTTGACACGACGGTTTATGTCGTAGCGGATGAAGGTCCTAAATTTAAAGGGGATATGACGCAATGGATAGGTGAAAACGTTCAATATCCTCAAGTAGCCTGGGATAATGGTATTATGGGCAAAGTGATCGTCGCTTTCATCGTGGAAAAGGATGGAAAAGTTTCTAATGTACAGGTTGTACGGGGAGTACATGAGTCTTTAGATGCGGAAGCGTTAAGGGTGTTTAATAAGATGCCTGCTTGGAAACCGGCAAAGATCAATGGAGAGAATGTGCGTTATCGCTTTACTTGCCCCTTGATGTTTAATATCGAACGTGCGGTGGCTGAACCTTATTCATATGATGAATTTATTGCCATGTTAGAGCGGGAAGGAAAGATCCCTTTGGAAAATATTCAGGAAGAGACAGATCCGGTAATAATACAGATGTATGTGGCACAGAAACAACAATTCTTGAAAGGTGGGGAAAGTGCTTTTAAATTAGTGCTTGATAGGATGAGTCCGTCGTATAATGTGAGAGTGCCCGCAAATTTTATTCGGGAATACAAGTTGGATAAAGAACAGCAGAAAAAATTGAAGGTCGTGTATAAATGGAAAAGGCTTGAACAAGAAAAGCTAATAAAGAGAATGGGAAAGAAGGACTTGATTAAAAGATTTGCGGAATTGTCACCCTTATTTGCTCATTTGAATATCTTGGAAGAAGTGAAAATAAGGGAATGCATGAATCCCGAACAACACTTGTTGTATTTCAATGATTTGATGAAAGAGAAAATGATTGCTCATGAGCCTGATGGTAATGAGCCTTGTTCCTGTAAATGTTTTTATCGTTTGAATGTATCTTTGCACGGGATCGGTGGAATTCAGAATCGAATCATGAGAGAAGTGAAATACCCGATGATTGCGCAGGAGCATAATATTCAGGGAAAAGTGGTCGTGGGTTTCTTGATTAACACGGATGGTAGAGTCTCTGACGTTCACGTGGTTCAAAGTGTGGATCCGAGTTTGGATGCGGAATCTGTACGGGTCATCCGTCAACTGCCGCCTTTTATTCCGGTGATATGTCCAATCCATAAGCGAAAAGTGGCTGTTTATTATACGGCTCCGATAAATTTCAAACTTCAATAGTTTTTTGTGAGAATAAAAATATATTTGAGTAAAATTATAAATCGTATCCTATGGCGTTTGTTATTAGTTCTCTAAAGAAAAAAGGCTTTATGCTTTTGTTGTGTTTCAGTATGCTATCCGGTAGAGTTTTTACCCAAGTGTCAATCTGTCGGACGGATTCGCTTTCGTATGAAAATTACCTCCAAATGTTGGATGAGGAATCAAAGATTCCCGTGTCGGAGATCCCGGAGGATGAAAACCCGGAACATTTAAAAGAACAGATGGCAAAGTATCGTGACGGAGATCGGGCAACGTATAATTGGCGATGTGAAGGGGTGAAACGTGCAGATGAGTATGCCTCCCGCTATGCGGTTGATGTGATCAGGTATGCGGGATTACGGAAGACGGAAGCTAACGTACTGGAGGGTGTGTTCCGTTATTTTTACGATATGGAAATAAGATTGTTAGAAGAGATTGGGCCTAAGAAGTTTATTCATAAATATATTATGGCTGCACCCAAATTTGCACCTCTGAATATTCTAAAAGAGGGAAAATTGCGTGAAGTGATGGACCGGGATGATCATATTCGTTATTTTTTGAAATATATTTTACCTGTGATTCCCCGTTCCCGTGGTCAGGTTGTTGAAAAAGATGAGTTTAAATGCGTGCATTACGTGCGACTACCTTTGTTTGCACAGGGGAATTTGATGGAGTGGATCAGTAAAAATGTGGTATATCCGAAGGATGCGATACAAAATAACTGGGAAGGAAAAATTGTTATTGGTTTTACTGTGGAACTCGACGGGTCCCTTTCAAACGTGCATGTGATAAAAGGCGGAGCATACAGTCTTAACGTGGAAGCTGTCCGACTCATGAAATCTGCCCCGAAATTTATTCCCGCATGGTGTCCGCTTCATCAGCAGAATGTACGGAGGGATTTAACGGTAACCATTAGTTTTAACTTGCAGTAAAAGAATATCTTTTGTGTTGAGAGACGATACGATTTTGTAGTTGTCTCATGTTGATTATTATAAGATAATAATTATCGGGAACATACTATATCCGTGATAAGTCTTTTTTTGCTTTGTAGTTTACTCCTTATTTTTAGTCGTGAAATTCCCTCCATTTTCCAGATCAGCCCGTGACTTACTTTGCGTCACGAGATAGACTCCTGTGAAAACTAGTAGAGCTGCAATAGGTTTATCCCAAGTTAGCGTGTCTTGGCTCATAAGAATGGCTAGCGTGGCGGCAACCAGCGGTTGTGCGTAATTGTACATGCTGATCGTCGTGGGGCGGATGCGCTTCAAGGCAATCGGGATGAACAGGTAAGCGAGGAACGTGGCAAAAAATACCACGTAGAAAAGACTGGTCAGAGCGCTTAAAGACGTCTCCTCCGAGAATAGTTTGGCGTTTACCACGTCTTGCATACTGAACGGGAGCATGAGGATCGTTGAGAACAGGAACATCCATTTCATCAGGGTTACCGGGGAATAACGCTGGGCGATCGGTTTCGAAATCACGAGATAGGTTGCGTAACTCACCACGCTAATAAAACAAAGCAGGTTGCCCATCAGCGAACCGCCGTGTCCTTGATTTATCGTGTAGTAGGATTGCCAGATGATCAGTAGTGCTCCACAGGCCCCGATTAAAACCCCGCCTGCCTTCTTGGAAGTAATGGGTTCTTTTAGCACCAGAGCTGAAATAAGCATCACCATCATGGGATTCATCGTGACGATTAATCCGGCGTCAATCGGGGAAGTCATTCCAAGTCCTTCAATGAATGTAAGTTGATTAACAGTTGTGCCTAGAATAGCACAAAAAAACAGGATTAGTAAATCTTTTTTACTTACTTTTTCGTTTAAGGTAAATAGGGAAACCACCCAAAAGGCGAGTGCCCCGAATGACATACGTAGGAACGTGAGGCCTACAGGATCAATCCACTCCGGCATTAAGGTTTTGGCGATAGGAATATTTATTCCAAAGAGGATGTTTGCGGCGAAGATGGCTATGTGGCCATGCCATTTATCTTTTGTCATAGGCTCATGATTCTTATATTGATGCGAATGTAAGGTTATTTTTTATATAAATAGATGGGCGTATGAAAAAAAAGAAGATCGGATTATTACCAAAGATCGTGATTGCGATTGCTTTGGGTATAGCGTGCGGACTTTTCTTCCCCGGTTGGCTGGTAAGAATTTTCTTAACGATAAATGGTTTATTTAGTAATTTCCTTGGTTTTATTATCCCGTTACTGATCCTCGGATTGGTGGCTCCGGGTATTGCCGATTTGGGCAAAGGGGCCGGGAGATTGTTGTTGATAACTGCTTTGCTGGCGTATGGATTTACCTTGTTTTCGGGATTCTTTACTTATTTTGCCAGTGATTTGAGTTATCCGTGGTTATTGAAAGATGCCGAATTACAGCCGCTGGAAACGGCGGCGGTGGAACCTTTGGCTCCTTATTTTACGGTGATGATGCCGCCTTTGATGGACGTGATGACTTCGTTGGTCCTAGCTTTCACGCTAGGTTTGGGAATGTCGGTGATCAACGGGGCTACTTTGAAAGGAGCCATGGAGGATTTTAAAGATATTATCAACAAGGTGATCACGGGCGTGATTATTCCTTTATTACCGCTTTATATTTTCGGTATTTTCTTGAATATTTCGAATTCCGGACAGGTTTCCGGTGTGTTGGGCGTGTTCGTGAAGATTATCGTGATGATATTTTTCCTGACGATCGTTCTGCTGTTTATTCAATTCTTCATTGCCGGGATCGTGTCGAAAAAGAATCCGTTCCGGTTGTTTAGGAATATGTTGCCGGCTTACATGACGGCTTTGGGAACACAATCTTCCGCTGCGACCATTCCCGTGACGTTGGAGCAAACAATAAGAAATGGCGTCAACCGGGAGTTGGCTGCTTTCGTGATTCCACTTTGTGCCACGATACACTTGTCGGGTAGTACGATGAAGATCGTGGCTTGTGCCATGGCGATTATGTTGATGTCGGGGATGCCGATTTCTTTTGGGGTGATGGCCGGGTTTATTTGTATGTTGGGAATTGCCATGGTGGCAGCCCCAGGGGTACCGGGTGGTGCGATCATGGCGGCTTTGGGATTATTGCAATCCATGTTGGGATTCGACGAGACGGCTCAAGGCTTGATGATCGCTTTGTACATTGCGATGGATAGTTTCGGTACGGCTT
>ENA-ORPD01002140-ORPD01002140.1-human-gut-metagenome-genome-assembly--contig:-NODE-2140-length-12453-cov-2.315777_pt1 | contig 12453 bp, 9 predicted proteins | sample MGYA00242143_ERZ509076 | MGnify/ENA primary metagenome ERZ509076 (study PRJEB26280, sample SAMEA2338706) | human gut metagenome | biome: human gut; feature: human-associated habitat; material: faeces... | reverse complement strand
AGACGGGATTACATACAGATTTCCATTACGCAGATTCTGTATTTGAGGTGGCAAAGCGCCCGAACGTACCGGCAGATACGTGGGAAAATCCTTGCAATGCCCAGCATCAGCAGTGCTTTGTCAATGTGCATGAGGATGCATATGGACTCACCATCGCCAATAAAGGTCTTGCAGAGTATGAGATTTTATCCGGACTTTCGCTGGACGATTATATCACATGGCCGATGGAAGGACTCTATGAGGGTGTAACGACCGTGACAGATGTGAGCGAGGTCGATTATTCTTCGCCTCTTTATAATCAGGATGGCACCGAGATGCTTGATTATGGCACTGAGATGCTTGATTACGGTACGGAGATGATGTATGAAAACGGAATGTACGACACGGAAATGATGATTGATGATGGCATGCAGAATTATATCAATGGCAATATGGAAGATGGATCAGACTACGACGGAGCTGATTATGACGATTCTGCGGATGATGCGGAATATGATGACTCTGATTACGATGATTCTGACTATGAGGATTCTGATGATTCCTATGATGATTCCAATGATATGGAGGTAGGGGAATGATACTGAATCTGCAGAATATTTACAAGGATTATCAGCAGGATAAGCTGGTCGTTCCGGTATTAAAAGATGTTTGTCTTACCGTGGAAGAGGGAGAGTATGTTGCGATCATGGGACCGTCCGGTTCCGGGAAGACAACATTGATGAATATTATCGGGTGTCTGGACAGACCGACTTCCGGAACCTATGAACTGGCGGGAAAGGATGTCTTAAACTTAAAAGACCGCGAGATGTCTGCTGTCCGACTGAACAGTATTGGATTTGTATTTCAGAGTTTTCATCTGATGCCGAGAGAGACTGCGGTGGAAAATGTATCACTGCCGCTTAGTTATGCCGGCGTGAAAAAAAAGGAGCGCAGGGAGCGTGCAATCAAAGCACTGGAACGTGTCGGACTTGGTGACAGGGTGGACTTTCGTCCGACGCAGCTTTCCGGTGGTCAGTGTCAGCGCGTGGCCATTGCCCGTGCCATTATCGGCAATCCGGAGATTATCCTTGCTGATGAACCTACCGGAAATCTGGACTCCAAGATGGGGGCTGAGGTAATGGAGTTGCTTCACCGGTTAAATAAAGAAGACGGACGTACCATTGTGATGGTGACCCATAACGAGGAGCAGGCCAAACAGACTTCACGCACCATTCGGTTCTTTGACGGACGGCAAGTACAATAATAATCATAATACAGTCATTCATCTCAAAATTAGGAAACGATGAAAATAAGAGTAATGTTAGTGGCTTTAGCTCTCACAATGGGGGCAACTTTCAATATGATACAGGCTCAATGCAGTGATGATTGCCAATGTGGTAAAACTACCGGAAGTAAGGGAATCATTGTTGATAACCGTAAAGTTCCCGGTTTTTCTTCTATCCGTCTGGATGCAGTCGGAGATATCATTTTTACGCAGTCCGATCGTTGTTCTGTTCGGATAGAGGGCCCGCAGAGATATGTATCTGAAACTACAACGAAAGTGGAAAAAGAGACTTTGGTGATTGGATATAAAGAGAATAACAGCAATTCCAAAAATGTTAAACTGTATATTGCCGCTCCTGATCTGAAGAGTGTAAAATTGCAGGGAGTAGGTAGCTTCAATTGCCGGACCGCACTTCGGTTGGATCAATTGAAGATAACTCTTTCGGGAGTAGGCGGTGCTGAAATTAGTGATTTGGTTTGTGAAACTCTCAAAGTACGGTTGGATGGTGTAGGCAGTGTCAATATCCGGGTGGATTGTGATGAACTGACAGCTCGTGCCGACGGTGTAGGAAGCATGACCCTGAAAGGTAAAGCCCGTAAAGCTGATATTTCTAAAGGTGGAGTCGGAGGGGTTAATACACGCGGATTGAAAGTAGGAGAATAAAAAGAACACAATGATTAAACAATATTTCAAGCAGGCCCTGTCGCAACTAAAGCAACAACCATTGTTGACTACGATAAGTGTGCTGGGCACTGCACTGACCATTTGCCTGATTATGGTAGTGGTGATGCAACAACAGATAAAGACGGTTCCTTTTGCCCCCGAAAGTAACCGGAACCGCTTGTTGCACGTCAAATGGATGAGTGTAGGCAACAAAACCTGGAGTGACGACGGATCAAGTAACGGTCCGATGGGAATAAAAACGGCGAAGGGATGTTTCGAAGGATTAAAAACTCCCGAAGAAGTCAGTATATATAGTATTCCCGGAACGATGCAGGTCTCTTTGTCTCGGGGAGTGCGTACAGGAGTGGATGCACTTGAGACAGACGGGGCTTTTTGGCGTATATTCGACTTCTCGTTTATCGATGGCAAGCCTTACTCGGATGCTGAAACTAAATCGGGTTTGCCCGTGGCTGTTATAACAGAAAGTGTGGCCCGGCTTCTTTTCGGTACTGCTACAAATGTGGCCGGGAAAGAGATTTTTGTGAACGATGCCCCTTACCGGGTGAGTGGAGTTGTGAAAGATGTCTCTTCAATGGCTTCGACGGCCTATGCACAGATATGGGTCCCATATCTGTCAACTAACATCACAGGAGGGGATAATGTATGGAATGATGGTATCATGGGAGTGATGCAGGTTGTGATTCTGGCTCGTAACTCTTCTGATTTTGATGTGATTCGGGCAGAGTGTGAACGACGTCGTTTGGCATACAATGCCGGATTGGGAGATTATTTTGTGTTTTACCGGGGACAGCCGGATGACCAGTTGACCATGTCACAGCGTATATGGGCAAATGTGCAACCGGATATGGCGGGTTATTTTCGCCAACAAGTGATCATTTTCCTTATTTTGTTGTTGGTTCCTGCCATTAACCTGAGTTCGATGACTCACAGCCGCCTGCGACAGCGTGTGGCGGAGATTGGCGTGCGCCGTTCGTTCGGCGCTACCCGCGGAGGGGTGATGGGACAGATTGTTGCCGAGAATTTGGTATTGACTTTGATGGCGGGTGTTGTAGGATTATTGTTCTGTTTGCTGATCTCCTATGTGTGGGGCGGTACGCTCTTTGCCGATTCACAGCTGATGCATCTCAATACGGCTCCGGTCATTGAGTGGAAGATGCTTTTCAAACTCTCTACATTTATTTATGCTCTGCTCTTTTGCCTGCTGCTAAACTTGCTCAGTAGCGGGTGGCCGGCTTGGCGGGCATCCCGAATGTCGATCATAAACGCTCTTGGCGGAAAACTCAATTAAACACTACATGAACGATGAATAAGAAATTATTAAAACAAATAGTGAATGAACGGCGTTCGAATGCGTGGTTGTTCGTAGAGTTACTGTTAGTAAGCATTATACTTTGGTATGTGGTCGACTATATGTTTGTCCATTTGTATAATTATTCAGAGCCTCGCGGCTTTGATACAGAGAATACTTACAGGGTTGAATTTGATTATCTTACGGAAAAAAGCCCCGATTATATATCCGGTCGCACGGAAGAGGAAAATAATGCCGATATACGTGAGTTGTTAGATCGTTTGCGTCGTCGTCCCGGAGTAGAGGCAGTCAGTATGTCACAAAATTCTTTTCCTTACAATGGCAGCAACAGTGGTATGACGGTACGTTTGGATACGATGGAAAGAAAATATAATATCCGGCGGTGGGTAACCCCTGACTTTTTCCGTGTATTCCGTTATCGGGGAGCTAACGGAGAAACACCGGAACAATTGGGAACTTTGCTGAAAGAGGGTACTTTTATGGCATCGCGTAATCTTTTTGAATCCCGTTATCATATAGACTTGAAAGATTATATTGGCAAAGATTTTTATTTGGATCAGGATACGGTTCGCGGTACAAAGTTATCAGCCGCACTTGAAGTGATTCGTTACGATGATTTTTCACCTGCTTGCTACAGTTGGTCGGTAGTCATTTTAATGCGGGAGGATCAATTAGCATATGGCAATGAAATCTGTCTGCGTACCAGTGATGGTGAACCTGCCGGATTCGCCGAACGGTTAATGAAAGACGCACCATCCCAATACAGAGTGGGGAATGTCTTTTTATCGAAAGTAAATTCATTCCAGAATATTCGTCGTACTTTCCAGTTAGACGATATGAATACTTTACGAAACTATTTGGTGGGGATGGGCTTTTTGCTGCTTAATATCTTCCTGGGATTGTTGGGCACTTTCTGGTTCCGGACGCAGCAGCGTAAAGGAGAGATGGCTTTGATGATGGCGGTAGGCGGCAGCAAGAAAAGTGTCTTTTTCCGTTTGCTCAGTGAAGGCTGGTTCATGCTGCTTCTGGCCACTCCGTTGGCACTGGGCATTGACTATTATATTGCCAAAAGCGAACTGACACCTTCATGGCAATTCTCCACGTTCACTGTCGGGCGTTTTGTGTTGTGCGAATGTGTTACTCTGCTGTTGATGGCATTGATGATATTGGCCGGTATTTGGTTCCCGGCCCGTCAGTCCATGAAAATCCAGCCGGCAGAAGCACTGCGTGAGGAATAAAAGCTTATTGCAATAAATCGTAATCTATCTGCGTTGTTTTCAAGATTATAACGTATATTTGCGTCCATAATCCTGATACAACGCAGTTTTTTTACTATGAACAGACGATCGTATACTATATTTCTTATATCTATCTTTTTATTTCTCACAGAAATATCCACTGCTGCGGAACGTATTTATAATGTTCTTTTCATTCAGTCGTATGCTTCCGAAACACCTTGGCATGGCGATTTGGCCAGGGGATTGAAAGAAGGATTCAGCGAATCCGGACTGAAAGTGAATGTGACAACAGAATTTCTGGATGCCAATTTCTGGACTTATCAGTCAGAGAAACTTATTATGCGGCGTTTCTGCGAACGAGCCCGCGAACGGGGAACAGATTTGATTGTTACTGTCAGTGACGAGGCTTTCCATACTTTGTTGACTTGCGGGGATTCATTGCCTTTACAGTTGCCTGTTGTCTTTTTTAATATAAAATATCCGGAAGGCAGTCTGATCGATTCGTTACCCAATGTGTGTGGATATACGGCAAATCCGGATTTCGGGGAGCTGTTGAGGCAGGCGAACCGCCTTTTCCCGAGTCGGACGGAAGTAGTCTGTATCTCTGACAACAGCCTTCTGAGTTCTAAAGGAAGAGACGACTTTATGAACGAATGGAATGGCTTTGTGAAAGAGCATCCGGAATATACGGTAACTTTCTATAATTCGCAAACGGATACAACCAACAAAATCATAGCTTCCACATGTTATCCGCGCAATACGCACAGGACACTGATTATTGCCCCTAAATGGTCGCCTTTTATGTCATTCATCGGACGTAATTCAAAAGCTCCTTTCTTTTCGTGTGAAAATCTTGCATTGACTAATGGCGCCTTCGGGGCTTATGATGCCGATTCATATACTTCTGCACGTGAGGTGGGGCGGACAGCTTCCGATGTGTTACGTGGGAAGACTCCTTCTGAAGTGGGCATTATTGAATCTCCCTTGAATTTTATGTATGATTTCAAGCAGCTGGTGTTTTTCAAGGTAAATCCCAAGCAGGTGCAGGCTATTGGAGGAACCATTATCAACGAACCATACGGAGAGAAATATCGTTTGCTCTATATCTTACTGTATAGCTCGATATTAGCTTTACTGGTGTTTTTGATAGTGTGGCTGTATCGCATCAACCGTCGCGAATCCCGTCGGCGCATCCATGCCCAGACCCGTTTACTGATACAAAACCGGTTGGTTGCCCAACGTGATGAATTCGATAATGTATTCCATTCAATCCGTGACGGTGTGATCACGTACGATACCGATCTCCGTATTCATTTTACGAATCGTTCTTTACTGAAAATGCTGCATTTGCCTAAGGATGAAGCCGCGCGTCCTTATGAAGGATTACCGGCAGGCAGTATCTTCAAGATTTACAATAATGGTAAAGAGATTCTCCGTTCCATGCTCGAGCGGGTGGTAACTGAAGAGGGCAGTGTGGTCATTCCCGAAAATTCGTTTATGCAGGAAGTCCATAGTGGCAGCTATTTTCCTGTTTCCGGTGAGATCGTTCCTATCCGGGCACATGGTAAAATCACCGGAATGGCCCTTTCGGCCCGTAATATATCGGATGAAGAGATGCAAAAACGTTTCTTTAGTATGGCGGTGGACGAAAGCTCCATCTATCCCTGGCAGTATAATATCCGTACCGGTTTATTTACTTTTCCTGCGGGCTTTCTGGTACGCTTCGGGTTTGCAGAGAACAAGACCACCATTTCACGGAATGAGATGGACCGGATGGTTCATCCGGACGATCAGGAGTTGGCGTTCGAACTCTTTAACCGTGCATTGGCAGGGCCAAAGTACCCGTATGAGTTTCCGCCAGCTTAGCGGTGACGGCAGATACGAATGGTGGGAATATCGTACTTCGGTGCTTGCAGGACTTACGACAGACACACCTTACAGCATTCTGGGCGTATGTCAGAGTATACAGCGCTATAAGACTACCGAAGAGCAATTAACCGCAGCCCGCGATAAAGCACTTCAGGCAGATAAGCTTAAATCGGCATTCCTTGCTAATATGAGTCACGAAATACGTACACCGCTGAATGCCATCGTGGGCTTCTCCGATTTGTTGAGTGATACCAGTGGATTTACCGAAGAGGAGGTAAAGTTGTTTATTGAGACAATCAATAAAAACTGTGGCCTGTTACTGGCACTTATTAATGATATTCTCGATTTGTCCCGTATAGAGTCCGGTACGATGGATTTCCAGTTTGCCGGGCACAATCTTCCGTTATTGATGAAGAATGTATACGATTCACAACAATTGAACATGCCTTCCGGAGTCCGGTTGGTATTGAAGTTGCCGGAGAATAGTAAAAAATATCTGGTGACGGATAATGTCCGCTTGCAACAAGTGGTGAATAACCTGATAAACAATGCTGCCAAGTTTACAACACAAGGAGCGATCACATTCGGTTATACGGAGGAAGAGCCGGGATATACTTCTATTTTTGTAGAAGATACCGGAAAAGGTATTTCGGAGGATGGGTTGAGGCATATCTTCGAACGTTTCTATAAAGTCGACAGTTTTACCCAGGGAGCCGGGTTGGGACTGAGTATTTGTCAAACCATCATCGGACGTTTGAATGGAGTCATCACGGTTACTTCGAAGGAAGGAAAGGGAACCCGTTTCACAGTTCGTTTGCCGGATACTTGTGAATAAGTACACCGGGGGCGTCCGTCTGCGGACAAACTGTTCATTTTCGGACAGAAGAAGGAGGATTGATTTTAGACGGTGAACGATAAACGGTGAAGGATGAACAAAAGGAGTGGTGGATGACGAACAGGAGAAGAATGACCAGGAGGGAAGTGGAGTGAGGATTATCATACACTGAACTCTTTCAAATGAATGTTTATGTTATATAGCGAGCTGGAGTGATCGCTGCAACACTCAATATTTGGCACAGGGTTTGCTTTTCTGCCGGTAAATAAACAAATTCTATATGAAACGATCTTTTCTACTCTCTGCTTTTGCCTTCTGTTTGTTGGCATTGAGTGCACAGGAAACACGGGAGATTACCTTGAATGAAGCCATTGCATTGGCGCGTACACAGTCTGTAGATGCAGCCGTTGCTCTCAATGAGTTGAAGACAGCTTATTGGGAATACCGTACGTTCCGTGCCGATTTGTTGCCGGAAGTAAATTTCAGCGGAACTTTGCCAAGCTATGGAAAACAATATAACAGTTATCAGAATGAAGACGGCTCTTACTCCTTTGTCCGCAGTAATAAGTTAGGGCTGAACGGTACGCTTTCCATTGATCAGAATATCTGGTTTACGGGTGGTAAGATAGCCCTGTCTTCTTCACTCGACTTTGTGAAACAGCTGGGGAGTGGTGGAAACCGGCAGTTTATGTCCGTGCCTATCGCTTTACAATTGACTCAACCTATCTTTGGAGTGAATGACCTGAAATGGAATCGCCGCATTGAGCCGGTTCGTTATGAAGAGGCAAAAGCAGCCTTTATCACTGCCACAGAGACTGTAACCATGAACGCGATCACTTACTTCTTTAATCTTCTGCTGGCTAAAGAAACTCTGGGAACCGCCCGCCAGAATCAGATAAATGCAGATCGCTTGTACGAGGTGGCCGGAGCGAAACGAAAGATGGGGCAAATTTCCGAAAATGAGCTTTTACAATTGAAACTGGCTGCATTGAAGGCCCGGGCTGCCGTTACCGATGCACAGAGCAATCTGAATGCAAATATGTTCCGGTTGCGCTCTTTCCTGGCAATAGGAGATGATCAGGTATTGGAGCCGGTAATACCGGAATCAGCACCCGATCTTAAAATGGAATACAACAAAGTGCTGAATAAAGCATTGGAGCGCAATTCTTTCGCTCATAACATACGTCGTCGGCAGTTGGAAGCTGATTACGAAGTGGCTACCGCACGTGGCAATCTTCGTAGTATCGATCTTTTCGCAAACGTGGGATATACCGGACTGAATAAGGATTTCTCTGCTTCTTATCAAAAATTACTCGATAACCAGGTGGTAGAGGTCGGTGTGAAGATTCCGATTCTTGATTGGGGAAAGCGTCGTGGAAAAGTGCGTGTAGCCAAGAGTAACCGGGAAGTTACCTTATCCAAAATACGTAAAGAACAAATTGACTTTGATCAGGACATCTTCCTGCTTGTAGAGAATTTTAATAATCAGGCACAGCAACTTTCTATTGCCAATGAAGCGGATAAGATTGCACAGCAGCGTTATAAAACCAGTATCGAGACTTTCCTGATAGGTAAAATCAATACACTCGACCTGAATGATGCCCAGAATTCGAAAGATGATGCCCGGCAGAAACATATCAATGAACTCTACTGGTACTGGTATTATTTTTACCAGCTCCGCAGTCTGACGCTGTGGGACTTCCAGAATAATACACCACTGGAAGCCGATTTTGATGATGTTGTGAAGAATTAGTTTGGTTTTAACCCCAAAAAGAGTAGTTTTGCAAATCAAAAAAATAACACTTATGCTTTTAATTATAGATGATGATAGTGGAGTTCGTTCCTCGTTGAGTTTCATGCTGAAACGTGCCGGTTACCAAGTGGTAACTGTACCCGGTCCGCGTGAGGCGATGGAAGTAGTCCGTTCGGAAGCTCCTTCTCTGATTTTGATGGATATGAATTTTACACTTTCCACTTCCGGAGAAGAGGGATTGACCCTTCTTAAGCAGGTCAAGATATTTCGTCCCGATGTTCCTGTAATTCTGATGACTGCATGGGGTAGTATCCAACTTGCCGTACAGGGAATGCAGGCCGGTGCATTCGATTTTATCACCAAACCCTGGAATAATGCCGCATTGCTGCAACGCATAGAGACTGCTTTGGAGCTTACTGCAACTCCGAAGGATACACTTCAGGAGCAAAGCGGTTCATTGAATCGGAGCCATATTATTGGCAAGAGCCGCGGATTGACAGAAGTGTTGAATACGGTGGCTCGTATTGCACGAACCAATGCTTCGGTATTGATCACCGGTGAGAGCGGAACCGGTAAAGAACTGATAGCCGAGGCTATCCACATCAACAGTCAGCGTGCCCGTCAGCCTTTTGTGAAAGTCAATCTTGGAGGAATATCCCAGAGTCTGTTTGAAAGTGAGATGTTCGGTCATAAAAAAGGAGCCTTCACAGATGCCACTTCCGATCGTATGGGGCGTTTTGAGATGGCGAATAAAGGAACTATTTTTCTGGATGAAATCGGCGATCTCGATCCCTCTTGCCAGGTGAAACTGTTGCGGGTATTACAGGACCAGACTTTTGAAGTACTGGGTGACAGCCGTCCGCGTAAGACGGATATACGGGTTGTTTCGGCTACCAATGCCGACTTGGCCAAGATGGTAAGTGAACACACTTTCCGTGAAGATCTGTTCTATCGCATTAACCTGATAACCATAAAACTTCCTGCGTTGAGAGAGCGCAGAGAGGATATACCGTTACTCGCCAGACACTTTGCCGATCGTCAGGCTGAGATCAACAACCTACCCCGTACGGAGTTTTCGTCGGATGCATTGAACTTCCTGAGTCGTTTGCCTTTTCCGGGCAATATCCGTGAGTTGAAAAATCTGGTGGAGCGTACGATTCTGGTCAGTGGCAAGGAAGTGTTGGATGCAACCGATTTCGAGAGTCAGTACCAACGACATGATGAAAGTACGTCAACTGCCTCTTCGTTTGCGGGAATGACACTCGATGAAATCGAAAGACAGACAATTCTTCAGGCATTGGAGCGTTATAAAGGGAACCTGAGCCAGGTGGCTACAGCGTTAGGTATCAGCCGTGCGGCATTGTACCGTCGTTTGGAGAAATATGATATCAGTGATAAGTGACTCGTCGCTTATCATTACTTTTTAATCGTTAATCATCAATCACATGCCGGTAAAAGGATTTTTCTTCATACTTATCTTTCTGTTGTTTTCCATCATGGGCTTTCTGTTCTATGTATCCGAAACCATTGTGGCGAAATATCTCTATATCGCAGAAGGGTTGATGCTGTTCCTCGTTTTATATCTGATTTTGTTTTACCGGAAGATAGTGAAACCAATGAATACGATTGGCAGTGGTATGGAACTTTTGAGAGAACAGGATTTCAGCAGCCGCCTGAGCCACGTAGGCCAACAGGAAGCCGATCGGGTAGTGAATGTGTTCAACCGTATGATGGAGCAATTGAAAAACGAGCGTCTCCGGTTGCGTGAACAGAATCATTTTCTTGATCTGATGATTAACGCTTCACCTATGGGTGTTGTCATTATGACACTGGATGAAGAGGTATCCCAACTAAACCCGATGGCGATGAAGATGATGGGAGTCCGTCCGGAAGAAGCCGAAGGCAGGAAACTGTCCGAGATCGATTCGCCGCTTGCCATAGAACTGGCTGCCATTCCGAAGGGAGAAACCAGCACCGTGCGACTGAATGATTCAAATATCTATAAATGTACTCATTCTTCGTTTGTGGACCGCGGCTTCCAGCATCCTTTTTATCTGATGGAAGGATTGACAGACGAAGTGATGAAAGCGGAGAAAAAGGCATACGAGAAAGTGATCCGTATGATCGCGCACGAAGTGAATAATACAACGGCAGGGATTACTTCTACACTGGATACAGTCGAACAGGCATTGTCTGAGTCGGATGGTATGGAAGATATTTGTGATGTGATGCGTGTCTGTACGGAACGTTGTTTTTCTATGAGCCGTTTCATTACCCGTTTTGCCGACGTGGTGAAGATTCCCGATCCCCGTCTTACTCCGATCAACCTGAATGACCTTGCATTCAGTTGCAAACGCTTTATGGAGGGGATGTGCAATGACCGGAATATCCGGTTACAACTGATATGTGATGAATCATTGGAGGATGTGAAACTGGACGCCTCCCTGTTTGAGCAGGTATTGGTGAATATTATTAAAAATGCGGCTGAAAGTATCGGGAAAGACGGTCAGATTACCATCCGCACCTCATCACCTGCTGCTATCGAAGTGGTGGACAATGGGCCCGGCATAACAAAAGAGACTGAAGCAAAGCTCTTCAGTCCCTTCTTTTCTACCAAACCCAACGGACAAGGTATCGGCCTGGTCTTTATCCGTGAAGTTTTAAGCCGTCATGGCTGTACGTTTTCATTGCGTACATACGCTGACGGACTGACAAGATTCAGGATTTTATTTCCGTGATTCCTGCCATCTCTGGGCATATTCATCCAGTATCCGTTTGATTCCCTGGCCTATTTTGACATAATCCTTTTCATTCAGGTTGGCAAGTGATACACGTACGCTCCATTCCGGTCCGGCAAAACCGCCACCGTTCAGCAATACCAATGAGGTTTCGTTGGCGAGGCGGAAAACAACATCCAATGGGCTGTACGTTTTCTTGAGGTAGTCTACAAACTCTTCTCCGTAGAATATCTTAGCCCACACCAGCATATCTATCTCACTATAATATCCTACACGCAGCGGATCGTCCACCAGTGAGAATCCGGTATTATCCCACAGAGCTTTCAAGCGTCTCCGGATGATCTCCTGCATCTTGTTTTTATACCGGTTCTCTTTATCCAGTATGGCGAAAGAAGCGAAGAGGCTCATCTGCGTCTGTTGCGGCAGAGACAATCCGGCTGTATGATTGAGCGCCACTTGCCGACTGTCGGCTACCATGCGGTCGATGAATTTTAATCTTTCGGGGGCAAGGGTCAGGCTGGAGTAACGCTTATTGAGGATTGCCTTTTGTTCTTCCGGTAAGTGGGCTATCATCCGGTCAAAAATATTCTCTTCGTGCAGAGCGATTACGGCATCGCGCCATCCGGTAGCCCCGAAATATTTGGAGAAGGAATAGACGCACAAAGTATTTTGCGGCAGTTCGGCCATCAGCGAGCGGAAATGCGGACTGAATGTACCGTATACATCGTCTGTGATAATCATCAGGTTCGGATTATCATTCTTC
>ENA-ORPD01002130-ORPD01002130.1-human-gut-metagenome-genome-assembly--contig:-NODE-2130-length-12484-cov-2.274439_pt1 | contig 12484 bp, 7 predicted proteins | sample MGYA00242143_ERZ509076 | MGnify/ENA primary metagenome ERZ509076 (study PRJEB26280, sample SAMEA2338706) | human gut metagenome | biome: human gut; feature: human-associated habitat; material: faeces... | reverse complement strand
GAGCAGCTTCATGAGCAGCCAATCAATATTATCCACAAAAAGCCACCTTTCATTGAGTTCCTTTTCTGCGTATGCGTCAAAAAGCCAAGGCCCTTCAGGGTCTTTTCATGGCTGCACTTATCCAGGCACTGTCAGAAAGAAATATTCAGCATGGACCAAAGGGTCCGTGAATGCTTACCAGTTTTCTTGCCTTTAAGATCATACCACTCAACATCGGCAACCATATTGGGAGCAAGGGTCACGTTCCCGCCTACGACATATCCCTTATAGCCTTCCAGCGGGAAGGACTTGGTATCACCATACATCGGATGACTGATGACGGTTGCGGCACCTTGATTGAAGTATTGCGTAAAAAGCCCCCAAGATCCCGTTTTTTTCTTATCTGAGGCCCCGTAGCGCAGGCTGTAAACCGTACCCCAGTCACTTCCGCCGTAGGCGTCCACAACATCATTGTCTCCCTGCAGGTACATGGCGCCCACCTTGAGTTTTCCCAGTTTATAGTTGGTCCCGACGGACCAGATTTTATCATCGCTCCCCTGTTTTCCCATGTTCATGACATCTTTTGCCTTGACATAGTTGATTTCCCCGTCAAAGCGGCCCCATTCGCCGCCCAGGGCAGCCCGGGCGTAGCGACCAGCAGCCGAAATTCCCGTCGAACCCGGAGCCGAACTGACATCTGCACTTGCCATTTTACCATAGGCGCCGACAAGATAAGAAGCATGGCCCAAATTAACCCCCAGTTTAATGCCGTCAACACGGTTATCATAGATATTGCTTTCTGCAAACGCGTCATTATAGCGTCCTGCCGTGACCTTGACCGTGCCAATCCGTCCCTGTAGATAGGCGCGCTGGAAAACCGTATCACTGTCCCCCGATTCATTCTTGCCTTGAAGAAAATACTGCTGATTCTGGATCATGGAAACAAATTGCAGGGTATCATTCACTTCGCCGGTAAGATATAGCCGCGTACGAAGTTTGGCATCACTGTCTTCATGGAATTTCCCACTGCGCTCACGATAATTGAGACGGATCCGCCCCGTAATCTTGACCCGATTGGCCTGCTTTTCAAGGGCGGCAACCCGTACACCAAGTTGGTCCAGTTCCTCCGCAAATTCAGCGACAAGTCGATCATCCGCCCCAATGGCCCCTTTGGCAAGGGCCTTTGCCACGATCTGTGCCATTTCATAACGGGTCATGGTGCGCTCCCCCGCAAACGTACTATCAGGGTATGCCTCAAGGATGCCGGAACCTGAAAGTTGCGCAAAGGACGCATAGGCCCAATGGCCTTGCGGTACGTCCGAAAAAGGATTCGCCGCAAAGGCAAGGGAAGAAATCCCCATGGCAGCAGCCACCATCATCACTGTTTTTTTCATCATAATCACTCCTTCCAAATTTGGGTTAGTGTCCTCTATCCTCATAAAATGGGATACAACGTCATGATCCACCCCACCGACACAACGCAGGCAATTACGGAATAAAGCAGGCCCTGCTTGATCATGGAAGTCTGGTCATAGCCGCCGCATTCCATGATATAAGGAACCGCGGAAGTGGCCATCGGCGTCATAAAGGCAGAAAGGCAGGCGGCTTGAATAAGGATCATCAGCCCGACGGGATTCCCGCCGATATACGCACAAGTGGCAATGGCAATGGGATGAAAAATCAGCATTGTCCCACGATTGGACATAAACTGCGTCATGATGAAGGGAATCAGGAAGAAAATGAATCCCACCGCATAGGAGTTCCCGTCAACGAGCTTCACAAGGGCCGCAATATGGCCGCCTATGAATTCACCGGCACCCGTTACACTAAGCGCCCCGGCCATAGCCTGGGAACCCACAATCAAAAGGAGCATGCTAATAGGAATAGAGCCCGACGCCTCTTTAGGTTTGAGGACTTTGCAGATGACCATCAAAAGAGCCCCCGCCACGCAAACTTCCCAATTTTGAAGGCCCAGCTTTTTAGCAAACATCAAGGCGATGGCATCTCCAAAGAAAATGACGATGGCAGCCATTTCCGAAAAAGTACTCAGCGGTGCATGATCTTTTGTTTTTTTGTTTCAAGGCTGGTTGGAAGGATGGGCTCGTCCGGAGAAAACCGCAAGGCAAAGAAACTGAAATAAACAATGGCAATGATCAGCATCGGCAGTCGGCCCATCATAGGATCGAGGAAGCCGACCATATGCTGCGTATAGCCATAACTTTCAATGTAGCCGTTCAGTTCGCCTGCTACGGTCGCACCTGCACCAAGGGGCAGGGTACAGCAAGTGCAGATAGTGGCCACGCCCACGGGAAAAATGACCTTACTGGGACTGATTCCCATGCTTTCCGCAGAAGCAATGAGCATGGGGGCCACAATCCCAAAGACAACGACAGGACTTTGGATGAACTGGCTGAGAAGAACCCCGATGAGCACGTATCCCAGCATCATCTTCTTGACACTGCCCTGTGCCAAACGGGAAATCCCATCAGCCAGCCGCGCGCAAAACGCGGTCCGGTTGAATCCGGCGGCTACGACGCACATTCCCGCAATCATGATGACATTGGAATAGTATCCCAGTGCCTGCTTTGCACTCAGACATCCTGTAAGCGTCAGGGCAATCAAAGAAATCTGGGAAATCGTTGCAATACTATACAACCCGCTGCAGTAGCCAATTACGGTCACCGCAAAAATAAGAAGACAGACGGCTAATTGATCCATATTACTTTCCTCCTTTGATCCTTATCCAAGAAAGCTCTGAAAAGTCTGGAACACAACCTGTTCCGCTCTTTCATAACCGGTTGTCCGGCTCACTAGGAAAGCATGTTTGGCCCCAAGCACCTTTTTTACCGTAACCGTGACCCCGGCTTCGATAAGATGTTCGGCAAATTCCAATGCTTCCCGGCACAATATATCTTCTTCCGCCGTGATCACCGTAAAAGGTGGCAGCTTCACCAAGTCGTCCGGGGACGCCAGCAGGGGGGATGCGTAGATTTCGTGGTTTCTTCCATCGGGCAGGTACCAGCTGTTATAAAGACGGCCCCGTTCACTCATGGGGTCATCCTTTTTCCCGCCCGCTTTGACAGCGGGATCTGTTACGAGATCACAAGGTGGATAACAGCAGATGACGCAGCTCGGCTGAGGCGCCATTATTTTTTTCAGTTTCAAGGAAATTCCGATGGCAAGGTTTCCTCCGGAGCTTTCCCCCATGAGTGCCGTACGGTTCCTGTCCCCGTCATAGTCTGCCATATGTGCCAAAAGATAAGTGACCACATCTTCCCCTTCTTCAAGGGCGCATGGGTAGGGATATTCCGGGGCAACCTTGTAGTCCACATCAAAAACAAGATAGGTTCCTCGCGAGGCTATCATCTGCGAAAATTCAATATCTCGGCCCCGATATCCCTTTACAAATCCGCCACCGTGAAAATTAATCACCGCTGGCAGCGGTGAAGTCAGGGCCTGCGGACGATAGAGGTGAACCAGGGCATTGCCGCCGCGCGTTGGAATCATCAGTTCCTCGCATCCTTTAATGGGGAATTTTTCCAAATAGGCAGGGTCCGCCTTCTTTCCAAGAGCCTGTCCCCTTACCTTTTCCAGCTCATCCATTCCAAGAACCTCCTTCTGTTTTAGCTATTTAAATATTCCGTTTATTCTATGAATTCATTATAGGAGGCTTCGATTTTGATATGAACTTCGAAATGAGCAAGTCATGGTATTCCTTAGCGGAATATCATGAAAATACAAAAAAGGCCGGAGATCCATAGAGACAATGGATCCCCGGCCTTTTGCCGTAAACGAATAAGGAATAGCCATGTTTTGTTTTCTGTGGAACTTTCCTGCGGCCTATTTCAAAAGCCCCAATTTATGACCCAGCCACGCCATGCGTCGGCCGAGGAAAGGGATTTCCAGCAGTTCTTCTTCTGTCAAAGTCTTTAGCAAGAGGAGCATCAGGATATAGACGGGCACTGCAACCAAGATGCTGAGGAAAAGCGCCAGCCCGCCGCGGCTGACAAGGGAAAGGACGAGCATTACAGCGCCTCCCATGACCGCTGCACAAAGGGCAGTCTTAAGAAGCTGCCGCCCTTCAAAGGTAAAGGCTGTATACTTCTTAATGAAAAAGAGGTTAAGAAGGGCTGCAATCCCAATATCGGCAACGGTTGCCCAACTCGATCCCTTGATTCCGAGGGTTGGCATCGCCGTCAGGTTCCAGTTGAGGAAGACCTTGACGATGGCTGCGATGATCATATTGATGACAGGGATGCGGGTCTTGCCAAGGCCCTGAAGGATGCCCGTCGACACCTGATGGAGGCCCAAAAGGAAGATGGCCCAGCTCATGATTTCAATGGCCGGTCCTGCTGCCGGTGCGTTATAGATGAGGGCAGCCACCCGTCCGCCCAAAACGTGAAGGCCGACGCTGCAGGGAATGGTGATGACCGAGGCCACCGTAAAAGCCGTTGCCACCTTGCTGCGAATGCCCGCTTCATCAGAAAGGGTCCGGGACTCACTGATAGCCGGCACAAGGCTGATGGAAAGAGCAGCCGTAAGGATTGTTGACATGTTGATAAGCGGCACGGCCATGCCAGAAAGGTAGCCAAAAAGGGTCGTTGCCTCGCCCGGGGCGTCCCAACCGCCGATCTTCAGCCGGGTTGGCACAATCATCATGTCAAGGTTAGACACTATGGGAAGCATGAGGCTTGACATGGAAACCGGCAGGGCTAGGGCAATAAGACGCTTCATAATATAGCCCGCTGACTCCTGCGTCTTGGGCGTCCTGTCCACCCCTTTGGGGAAAAACTTCTTCTTGAGCTTTAGATAAAAGCCCATCAAAACAAGGAGCCCGCAGAAAGCGCCTGCTCCCGCCCCCATGCTGGCGCCGGCAGCGGCGTAAGTAAGACCGTAAGGCAAGAGCAGGGCAGAAAAGACAATCATGGTTCCAACCCGTACAACCTGTTCCGTGATTTCCGAGCAGGCGGTCGGCGTCATGATCTGCCAGCCCTGGAAATAACCGCGGAAACTGGCGAGAAACGTAACGAAAAAAACGGCCGGAGCCAGGGCGATGATGGAATAATAGGCACGTGCATCAGGAAGGACCGTTTCCACAAGCCAGTGGGCCAGCACCACAAGGAGCAGGGAAAAAAGGAGCCCCGTGCAAAACAGCATCTTCAGGGAAACATGAAAGACGCGCTGCGCGCCTCCATAGTCTTCCATAGCCACCTTTTCTGCCGTAATGATGGAAATGGCCACTGGGATTCCTGCCGAAGAGACCGTAATGGCCATCAAATAGATAGGAAATCCCATCTGATAGAGTCCAATGCCCTCCCCACCCATGATTCGGGAAAGGATAACCCAATTGAGGGCTCCTATGACCTTGACAACAATACTGGAAATGGTAAGGATCAACGTCCCTTTGAGGAACTTGTTATTGCCCTGGGACTTTGTCACTTCTTCACTCATGCCGCGACCATCCTTCTTTGTCATGATAAGCCAAAGGCTTGTATCCATTGCATAGCGTATAGCACATCATTCTATCATATTTAAGAGAAAAAGTGCAATCGCACAGGGACTTTCCCGCGTTTTTGAACACGGACCAAGCTCTTTTTCCCTTTGATTCCTATAGACAAAGACCCTTTTTTGATGTACCATTGATATACCTTCAACTGTATATTTTTTATTTCCATTTATTTTAGGAAGAAAATATAGAAAAATAGGGGAAATCCATCATTCCACGCTAGGAAATATGGTATAATTAGCTGTTAAGACCTATTGTTTTAGAGGTGTATCATGAGTACTTATCAAGTAGGGTTGGACATTGGTTCCACTACTGCTAAAATGGTCGTTCTGGATGGCAGCAAACAAGTTGTTTTCTCCCGTTACAAGAGGCACCAAGCCAATATCATGGGAGTCCTCAAGGAAGAGCTGTCCGAACTTACCGCAGCCATCGGAGAGGCGGCCGTCAAAATCAAAGTGACGGGCTCCGTTGGCATGGGGATTGCGGAAAAATTCAAGCTTGCTTTCGAGCAGGAAGTCATCGCCGCGACCAAATTTGTCAAGGAAAAATACCCTGAAGTAGCCACCCTCATCGATATTGGTGGGGAAGACGCCAAGATTGTCTACATCAAACCCGATGGCACGTGTGACCTGCGCATGAACGGGAACTGTGCCGGCGGGACAGGGGCTTTTCTTGACCAAATGGCCGTACTCCTTGACGTGCCCATTGACAAACTGAACGAGCTTGCCGAAAAAGCGGAACACGTCCACTATATTGCTTCCCGCTGCGGCGTTTTTGCCAAGACGGATATCCAAAACCTCCTCAGTAAAGGTGTAAGCCGTGAGGACATTGCGGCGTCAATCTATCATGCCGTCGCGGTACAGGTCATTACGACCCTTTCCCATGGCTGCACAATCAAGCCGAAGATCCTTCTGTGCGGCGGACCGCTCACCTTCATGCCGAGCCTCCGCAAAGCTTTGATGGATGCGCTTCACGTCCCCTATGTAGAGTTCATTGTTCCCGATAAGGCAAACCTTATCCCGGCTTACGGGACTGCCCTCAGTGCAGAGGACGCCCCGTCAACGAGCTTGCAGAAACTCTGCGACCGGATTGCTTCTGCTCCTAAGGACGCTGTCCGGGTCACCGATACGGTGCCACCCATCTTCCATGATGAAAAAGAATATGCCGACTGGAAAAAGGAAAAGGAAGCGGACCAAATTATTCTGTCGCCCCTGACCAAAGATACGGACAAAGTCTTTGTCGGCATCGATTCCGGTTCGACCACGACGAAACTTGTCGTGACCGACGAAAACGACCGCATCCTTTATACCCACTACGGCCCCAATAACGGCAACCCCGTAGGAGCGGTGCGTGAGGCTTTTGCCGATTTTTATACGAAATGCCTGGCCGTTGGGGCCAATCCCCGCATCATGGGAAGCTGCTCTACAGGCTATGGCGAAGACCTTATCAAGGCAGCCTTCAGCCTCAACACGGGCATCATCGAAACCATTGCCCACTATTTGGCAGCCAAGAAAATCAACGACAAGGTTTCCTTCATCCTCGATATTGGCGGTCAGGACATGAAAGCCATCTTTGTCGATCACGGCGTACTGAACCGCATGGAGCTGAATGAATCCTGTTCCTCCGGCTGCGGGACCTTTCTCCAGACTTTTGCCAAGGGCCTCAACTACAGCGTCAGTGAATTTGCGGACCTCGCCTGCAAGGCCCAGCATCCCTGCGATTTGGGAACGCGCTGCACGGTCTTTATGAACTCCAAAGTCAAGCAAAGCCTCCGCGAAGGGGTCACCAGCGCAGACATTGCGGCCGGTCTTGCCTATTCAGTTGTGAAGAACTGCCTGTATAAGGTCCTTAAACTCAAGAGCCCACAGGAACTGGGCAATGAGATTGTGCTCCAAGGGGGCACCATGAAAAACGATGCCGTAGTCCGGGCCTTTGAAATCCTCACAGGGACCAAGGTCCATCGCAGCAACATCCCTGAAATCATGGGAGCCTATGGCTGTGCCCTTTATGCTAAAACCAAGGGCCATGGTCAGGCAACCGTAGATGATATGATCCATGTTGCTTCCTTCAAGGATGCCCAGCTGACCTGTCACGGCTGCGAAAACAACTGCCTCATCAAGAAGTATCAATTCGATAATGGATCCATCTATTATTCGGGCAACAAATGCGAAAAATACTTTACCAATAATGGCGATGATGTGACCCCTGGTGAGAATATCTACACCTATAAGTACGATCTGCTCTTTAACCGGCCCATCAACGAGGAGGCGGAACGCACCATTGGGCTGCCGCGGACCCTTAATATGTATGAGGACTATCCTTTCTGGCATGCCCTATTTACGTCCTGCGGCCTAAAGGTCCAGCTTTCTGACCCGTCCACCCTGCACCTTTATGAGACAGGGCTTCATGACGTGATGAGCGACAACATCTGTTTTCCCGCCAAACTTGTCCATGGCCATATCCTGAACCTCATCCAAAAGCGGGTCAATCGGATCTTCATGCCCTACGTCATCTATGAACAGCAGGATGATAAGCGGCAAATCAACAGCTATAACTGCCCAGTTGTCTCGGGGTACTCCGACGTCATCAAAAGTGTCACGGAAACACAGATTCCCATCGACGCTCCGCCCATCAACTTCCAAGACGAAAAACTGCTCAAAAAGCAACTCCGAAAATACCTCTCCTATATTGGCTTTGACCGTTTCACGGCCGATAAGGCCATTGCTAGCGCCCTCAAGGCCCAAGATGAGTACCGCCGAAAGATCCAGGAAAAGAACGAGGAGATTCTCGAAAAAAGCCGCCGACAAGGAAAACTCACCATTCTCCTTGCAGGCCGGCCTTACCATGCCGATCCCCTGGTCCAACATAAACTCAGCGACACCATTGCCGCCATGGGCATCAACGTCATCAATGAAGACCTGGTACGAGGCAACGAATCCATCGATATCAACGACACGTACCTCATCAAGCAGTGGGCCTATATCAACCGCATCCTAAAATCCGCTGACTGGGTAGCCCGTCAGGACAACACCATCCACTTCATGGAAATGACGAGCTTTGGCTGTGGACCTGACGCCTTCCTCCAAGATGAGATTCGCGGTCTTTTGCAGCGCCATGGAAAAGCCCTGACGCTCCTCAAGATTGATGATGTATCGAACATCGGCTCCCTGAAACTCCGCGTCCGGTCCGTTGTGGAAAGCATTCGTTACAATGAAGACAGCAAACGCCGGGCCGAGCCTTTTATCGACACGCCGCGCTTTGAAAAGAGCATGAAGGACTACACCATCCTGACGCCATACTTTACCCCCACCTTGTCACCGCTCATTCCGTCTGTCATGAAGGTTTTGGGCTATCACGTAGAGACCCTGCCCCAGAGCACGGGGCTATCCGCCGACATGGGCCTGCGCTTTGCCAACAACGAGGTCTGCTATCCGGCAACCCTTGTTGTGGGGGATTTCGTGGAAGCTTTGAAATCAGGGAAATATGATCTTCAAAAGACGGCCGTTGCCATTACCCAGACGGGCGGTCAGTGCCGAGCTTCAAACTATTTCGGTCTGATCAAGCATGCCCTCGTTTCTGCAGGGTTCAAGGATGTTCCTGTCATTTCCCTTGCAACGAGCAGCAGTATCCAAAACGATCAGCCTGGATTCCATATCAACTGGCTGAAGATTGCTAAGATCACGGTTACAACCATCCTCTTCTCGGACTGCCTGTCAAAATTCTATAATGCTGCAGTCGTCCGTGAAAAAAAGAAGGGATTGGCAGAAAAACTGCGCAGCAAGTACCTCGACCTCGCCAAGGTGCAAATCGAAAAGAACCATTCCAAGGGGCTTTTGAAACTGCTCAAGGAAGCGGCCCAGGAATTTACGGATGCCGTCAAACCCAATGTAAAACTGCCTCAAGTCGGGATTGTTGGAGAAATCTACCTCAAGTTCAACGCCTTTGCCCACAAGAATATCACAGGCTGGCTCATGGACCATCATATTGAGGTGATGCCGCCCCTTATGACGCCCTTTTTCATGCAGGCCTTCGTCAATCGGCTGACCAATGATAAGTTTGACCTCAAGCATGACCGGATTCCCCATCTCCTGGTGGATTTTATCTATCTCCAAATTGTCAAGATCATCGATAAAGTCAACAAGATTGGCCGTGCTTTCCCCTATTTCACTCCTTTTGAAGACATCTACGAGATGGCCAATGACGGCAAGGGCATTATCAACATGGCTGCCCAGTTTGGAGAAGGCTGGCTGCTGCCGGCTGAAGTTATTGGATTTGCCAAAAGAGGCATTCCCAATGTCATCAGTCTCCAACCCTTTGGCTGCATTGCCAACCACATCATCGCCAAGGGCATTGAAAAAAAGGTCAAGACCCTTTATCCGGAAATGAACCTCCTGAGTCTGGATTTTGATAGCGGCGTCAGCGATGTCAATGTCACGAACCGTCTCCTGCTTTTTGTTGAAAATATCAAGACCAGCAAGGCACCCACCCCAAGAAAAGAGGCACAAAAAGAAGAAGCCTTCCAAGGTGAGATTATGCTGTAAATAAAAAATCGTGGAACCGGAACTCCGGTCCCGCGTTTTTTTTGCATAAAAGAACGCTGGGAAAAAATTCCCAGCGTTCTTGATCAGCCTTCAATGGCAATCATTTTTTTGTTTTCAGACTGCGGCAACTCCTTCTTGGGAATCGACAGCTTCAGGATCCCGTCAGCATATTTTGCCTTGATGTCGCTTTCCTTCACACCGTCACCGACGAAGAAAGTACGGCTCGAACGGCCGAAGCTCCGTTCGCGGCGGATATAATGGCCTGCCTTGTCCTTTTCGTCCTTATCAAGGCTCTTTTCGGCAGAAATGGTCAGATAGCCATTTTCGAGTTCTGCATGGATTTCATCCTTCTTGAAGCCCGGCAGATCCATATCGAGTTCATAATGGTCACCCACATCACGGACATCGGTCTTCATGAGGTTCTTACCATGTTTTCCATAAAGGGCGCTGCGGTCCATAAAAGAATCAAAGCCATCCATAAAATCATCAAACACATTGTCATTAAAAATGCTCGGCAGTAACATAAGTCATTCCTCCAATCAAATATTACGGCCTTCACACAGGTCTTTTCATTTCTTGGAACGGTGGAAAGGAACCCTGCTCCTTCTGGGGGGGCTTCCTTTCCTTCGTTCTAGGATTATCATAGCACGCTTTTTTAGCACTGTCAATAGTTGAGTGCTAATTATTTTAATCTTTTTGACTTTTTTCGATAAAAAAAGAACCCGGAACCAATCCGTTCCGGGAAAAATATCGTACGATGCAGGGCGCCAGCGAATCCGAGGTCCCTTGTTTCCCCGGTATCCGCATGCTGCCGAGCTCATTTGAATGGCTGTGCACTATTATGGCACAATATCACATTTATGTCAATATAATTTCTATTTTTTTGTAATGCTTAGTCAAAAATTCCAGCTTCATCATACATTGAAGGAATGACAAGATTTCCTTTTCCGTCCATATATCCCCATTTCCCGCTCTTCTTATCCATAACTGGAAAACGATCCTGGGCATAGGTCCCTACGTCACTGTACGCCTCCTGGGGCGCGACAAGATTTGCACCGCTGCGGTCAATAAGGGCAGCCTTCCCGCCTTCAAGAACGGCTGCAGCATCAGAGACAAAAGGGGTCACCTTCGTAAAGCGGTTTTCAATGACGATCTTGTTGGTTTCGTCGATAAATCCCCAGTGCTTATCATAGGCAAAGGGAGCACGGTCTTTTTCAAAGGGTCCCAATTCATCATAGGAAGCTGGGATGACCACTTTTCCGCTGCGGTCAATCATCCCAAAGCGGCCTTCACGGTCAACAATCAAAGCGCGGCCTTCACGGAAAGGTGATAGGGCCCGGTAATTTGCGGGAATGACTTCCTGCCCCTGCTTATTGATGGCACCCATATAAAGGTTCGACGGATGGATGACTTCCCCTGGAATGATAGAAATGCCGCCGCCCCATCCATGATGATGGTATCCTGCATCGCTCCAGCCCCAGCCAAAATCAAAGGGACCCCAGCCCCAGCCCGGGAAGCCGACACCCCAGTGTCCGCCCCAGCCCCAGCCAATGGAAACATAGTCAAAGACAGAGCGGTGACGGCGCCTCACCCCAACACGGGCCAATCCCCCTTCATCAAAAGAGCCAACATAGTCATAGGCCTTCAATTTGGCGTAGCGGGCACCCGTTGTGTCCATAAGCCAGCTGCCATCGATAATGCCCACGCCCTGGCTCATGTCACTGACAGTCTTTGCCTTTCCAACAAGAAGGGCGGTTCCGTCTTTTTTAACATACATCCAGCGGTCCTGAAGCTTGACGGCTGCATACCCTTCTTTAAAAGGCTGGGCCTTCCTATACTGGGGCTTAAGGATATAAGCTCCCTGTTTATCGATATAGCCCCATTTTCCATCCGTTTTCACAGCCGCAAGGCCTTCGGAAAAAGGACCCACCTCATCATAATGGGAAGCAAGGGCCTTGCCCTGACGGTCATAAAATGTCCATCCTTCCCGGTCCCGGGCCGCAAGCATTCCATCGCTGAAGGGTCCCACCTTCTTAAAGGTTGGAGCGATGATGACCTTGCCCTGTCGGTCATACATTCCGTATTTTCCATCCTTTTCAACAAGGATGACAGCATCTGTTTCTCCTTGTTCCACTTCGATTTTTTTATATTCCAAGGGCAGAACCACTCGTCCCTGCAGGTCAATGACGCCTGCCCTGCCCTTTTGGGTCACAATGGCCAAATGGTCCGCTGCAAGCACAGCATGAGCGCATGCCATGAGTCCCACAAGGAGCAGGAACCCTCGTTTGATTTTATTTTTCATAATATATAACACCTCCGATGCAAAAAACGGCTTCCTTCTGCGCCTATTGTATCACGAAGGATAGGCCCCGTGCCAGACAAGAAAAAAAGAGACGGTAAAAAAATGAGCGGTTCATTTTGAAATGTACCCTCTTTACTGGACACCCAGTAAGGAGGG
>ENA-ORPD01002127-ORPD01002127.1-human-gut-metagenome-genome-assembly--contig:-NODE-2127-length-12500-cov-2.182403_pt1 | contig 12500 bp, 8 predicted proteins | sample MGYA00242143_ERZ509076 | MGnify/ENA primary metagenome ERZ509076 (study PRJEB26280, sample SAMEA2338706) | human gut metagenome | biome: human gut; feature: human-associated habitat; material: faeces... | reverse complement strand
CGATCATCGTCAAAAGCAAATGCTGTTAAAGCTATAATCGGAATTTCTTGAGAAACTTTACGAATGATTCGAGTTGCCTCTAGCCCGTCCATTTCCGGCATTTTAATATCCATAAGAATAAGATCAGGGAGGGATTGTTCATATATCTCAACAGCTTCCTTTCCATTCCAAGCATGGAGCAATGTATAAGTCTTCCCGATAATTGCTTTTAATAAAAGAAAATTACTCTCCACGTCCTCCGCCACTAAAATTGTTCTTCCGACGCTCACATTTTCTTTAATCTCGTTATTTTCCATATCGTTCATGTCTGTTTCGATAGTAATTCTTTGATAAGGAATTGTAAATTTAAATATAGAACCACGTCCCTCTTCAGATTGAACAAATATGTTCCCTCCCATTTTCTCTACAAGCATTTTACATATCGCCAATCCTAAACCAGAGCCTTGCGCAAAGGTATTCAATTTTGTGAAACGATCAAAGATTGTAGGTACTTTATCTTTAGGAATTCCACACCCGGAATCCGCCACGTAAAATTCAATAAAATCTCCCACTTGCTGATAACCGAAACGTATAAATCCTTTCGCAGTAAACTTTGAGGCATTCGTAATCAAATTAGATATAACCTGAAATAATCGGTTTCCATCTGTTAACACGTGGGTATTTAAACCACCATCCTCAAACTCCAACTGTACATCCTCTTTCATGCGTACCCGATGTACTTCTTGAATTTTCAAACACAACTCCCGAATACTAACCGGTTTATACACAAACTCTAAGCTCCCAGCTTCAATCCTTGATAAGTCAAGTATATCATTTATTAATTGTGTCAGCAACTCCGAATTATTCTCTACGATATTCAGATAATAATCTTTCTCACTCGCATCCTCCGTTTCTGCCACCAAACGAGTGAAACCGATAATAGCATTCAAAGGAGTACGAATTTCATGGCTCATGTTCGCCAGAAAAGCAGACTTTAACTTGTCCGACTGTTCCGCTTTCAGACGAGCCTTAACCAATTCTTGTTCCGTACTTTTTAAATCTGTTATATCCCACGAAACACCAACTAAAAAGCAGGGCTCACCAGAGTCATTCCGGACCAAAGTCTTCAACGTCTTCACAGTTCTTATCTCCCCTTTTTTCGTCTCGTAGGTCTCCAAAAATTCAATATCTTTTCCTGTACGAAGTAATTCTTTATCATCTCGTCTGAAACGCTCTGCATCTTTTTGATTGGGAAAAACCTCAAAATCGGTTTTACCTAGAGCATTCTCCCGTAAAATATGAGAATATGTCTCAAAAGCTTTATTCCAATACACGTAACGAAATTCCGGTCCGGCATCTTTCACGAACAAATACACGGGAATATTGTCTAGTACGGTGTTCATAATGGAATTAAGCTCTTTAATTCTATTCTCATTTTTCACATGCAGGGATACATCCCGCCCAAAGACCCAGATTAACTCCTCTCCTGAAACACGAATCGTCGAGTGAGCAAACATTTTTAAAACATCACATCCCCCACCGGGCCTGTTTAAATACAACATACTCTCGAAGTTCTCCCCACACTCCCTAACTGGCTGAATCCTCTTGTTCCAAGACTCTAATGTCAACGTCGGATCTAATGTCCATGCGTAAATTCCAGCCAAATTTTCCGGTAGATGAAACCTGTCTTTACCCGGTTGATTGGTATACACGAGTTCTCCACTTGGACGGAATACAAAAATTTCCTGATCCACGTGATCCAGTGCGTAACGAATAACATCAATCTCGTCTTTAAAACTTTCATTTCCGTTATCTCCCGCAACATTTTCTTTTCCTAATACACCATTCTCCAAATCGCCCATAAATAGCATACATTCTATATTACAAATGTATTAAAAAACAAATACAAAAGAAATCTATTGTCGAAAAAACAGATAATAAAAGCTTTAACAGTAAAAACATAGATAATAGGAGAAAAACTTTGACAATCGTATAGATTTTTATACATTTGCGAGCGAAAATGCTGTGTGTACACGAAAGGAAAAAACGAGTTTACTTATAAATGTTTAACTAAAAAATCAGAACTATGTTAGTATCTATCATTTACTTGCTTATTGTCGTATTATTGCTTGTTTCTATGTGGAAAGTGTACGAAAAAGCAGGAAGACAAGGTTGGGAAGGTATTATCCCTATTTACAATCTTTACGTAATGCTCCAAATCATTAACAGACCGTGGTGGTGGCTTTTGATCATGATTTTTGTTCCGATTGCAAACATCATCTTCTCTATCATAGCTTTAAAAGAATTCTTGGAGAAATTCGGAAAAGGTATTGGATTTACCATTGCAACTATTTTCTTTCCCTTTATCACTTTCCCGATGTTAGCATTCGGAGATGATCAGTTCAAGAATGAATAATCCTTTCTATATATTTTAGAAAAAAAACCGGCAAGATGCCGGTTTTTTTCATTTATCTGCTATATCTTTCAATAAATCCCTAATAATCTCCTGTACCTTTACGGGATCCCCCACGTAATTATTCACAAGAATTGTAAAAGCTAACGTTTCTCCCTTCTGATTTTTTAAGTATCCAGCAAGAGCCCGGACTCCGGACATAGAGCCGGTCTTAGCAATAACATTCTCTCGTAAAACCGGATGATCGGAATAAACTCGTAATCCCCAATCCACATTTCCTCGTGGTAATGAGGAAACAAAAGCATCACTTAAATGCCCCTTTGCCCAAATCAATAAATCCGTGAACACCTCCGCCGGAACAGCATTTGCCGGCGATAAACCACTGGCATCTTTCAACGTAATTCCACATGAATCTATCCCGATATGACTTAATTCTACCTTTACCGTTCTTGCGTAATCTGTCGGACTGATCAATTCGCCCAAAGCCTCGGCGAAAAGATTAACGCTATTCTTATTAGTATAATAAACAATATCCTTCAAAAAAGGAGAATCCAAAGACAACAATGCATGACGTTCTCCCTCCTCTATCCTTTGTTTATCCAACAAAACTCCTTTCTCCTTCAATCGTTTTTCCAGTTCAGCTCTAAAACAAGCATCCGGATGATGCATAGCTCCCTTCACCGCAAAAGAAGAACGATTGGCTGGAATCATCCCCTGAATTAATAACGTCGCTGCCTCCGGCCCCCCATATATCCACGCATCATTCACATTCTTGACAGAAGCCATGACTTCGTTCCGCAATTTTATCCCCGGAACAGAAGGCACAACAGACACGATCTTGGTTTGAGTACCAGGTTTTCCTGATTTCAAGTTTATCGTATACGTATTATCCCGGTAATTAAATGAATGATAGAGAGCCCCGTAATAATTTGCCACATCTTCCCACGGCCAAGACCCCGGAATACTGGCTGGTTCTCCCTCTGTCTCTACAATAATATTTCCATGAATTCGCTTGATCCCCAAATTCACAACTTTAGAAACAAGACTATCTATAAAACACGCTTTGGGAAAATACTTTGAATCTAATGTTGGATCACCTCCCGCCTGTATAACAATGTTTCCAAAAAGTCTCCCCTCATCAATCTCCCCGGTGTAAAAAAACTTTGTTGTGTAAGTTAAAGAATCCCCTTCCCGTTTTAATGCTAACGCAGAAGAAAGCAACTTAACCACGGAGGCCGGACGCAATGCCATCTGCGGGTTATGCTCATACACAATTTGACCCGTCTCCACGTTCTTCACGCAAACCCCTATCGCTGCATGTTTTACTTCATCCCTTCCCCACAAATTTCGTCCCGCTGTTCGAATTTGCCCTAATGCAGAGGCCATCGAAATCAGCATGAAAAAAAACAGCCAGCCGGATTTCATCACTCGGTAATTGATTTCAACACATTATTTACATCCTCTTCCGTCCGATGTAATTTGCCCTTACAAAACTCAACAAGTACCGCCATCCGTTTTACTTTCTCGCTCAACTCATCCACATCCAACTTATTTTCTTCCAACAACTTCACCAAACTTTCTATCTCCTCCATAGCGGATTTATATGTCAATTTTTCTTCCATAATCGATTATATATTAGATGTTTGTTTCAATATCTTTAATTTCACTTCGAATAACTCCCTTGAACAACTCTGTTTCAAGCACATCCCCTTTCTTCACACGATTCGTCTCCCGAACCGCCTTTCCGTTGACACGAGTAATAGAAAACCCTTTTTCCAGTATATTTTTCGGATCAACATACTTCATTTTCGTTTCTACCAACTCCAGAAAATAACGATTAGCCGTAAACAATTCTGTTGTTTTATGTACCATCGTCTTTTGCATATCGTCCAAACGATTCCTCTGACGCTCAAACAAGGCCCCAACCATCCCTTCTACCCTCATTTTCAATTGATTCAATCCATTAATCCGATTCTGTACAAAAAGCCTTGAGGCATGTTCTACTCTCTGGGACGACAAGGTCAAATTATTTGCCTGCCCCTCTAAAAACAGACGGGTAAATTGCTTGAACTCTGTGATTCGTACTACCTGACGAGTTCTTTCTTCTTGCAAAATTCTTCTAGTCTCTCTTACCAAGGCTTCCTTAGCGTCCTCCAATACACGATCCACCTCGTTAAAGCACTCGATCAAAAAAGCCGCCGCTGCCGTTGGTGTCTTCACACTCCGATAAGCCACCCGGTCCACGATCGTTTCATCTCGTTCATGTCCAATACCTGCAAGAATAGGAATAGGAAACTGCGCCACATTAGCAGCCAGCTCGTAGGAATCAAAACTACCCAAATCCGTTTGTGAACCACCCCCTCTAATAATCACTACCACATCAAAAAGTGATTCATACTCGTAAATTCTTTCCAAGGCAGCAATAATAGATTCTGTTGTTTTTTCCCCCTGCATAACGGCAGAAAACAACTTGGTATGAAAAACATACCCATAAACATTACGATGTAACTGATCCACGAAATCACCATACCCGGCAGCCGTAGGAGAAGATATAATAGCCACAGTCTTCGGCAACATCGGAAATTCCAGTTCCCGATTCATATCAATTACCCCCTCTTGCGTCAATCGATCAATAATCTCTTTACGTTTACGCTCCAGATCTCCAACCGTGAAAGTCGGATCAATATCTTTTATATTTAAGGAATACCCGTACAACTCATGAAAAACGATCTCCGCACGAACTAGTACCTTGATCCCTTTCTGTAAAGATTTTCCCGTGGTTGTTTCAAAATAAGGCCTTAGAATCCGATAGGTAAACGCCCATATCGTAGCCCGAGCTGTGGCAATCACCGCATCATCTTCCTCCCTCTTCTCCACCAACTCCAGATAACAATGCCCAGATCGATTTTCTTTCACATCAGCAATCTCGGCTATCACCAAAAAACTGTCCGGGAAACGATTCTTTAACTCCCGTTTCACCAAATTATTCAATTGGTACAATCCAATAGCCTCCATGCTAATTTGTGATTTACAATTTATGATTTCAAATTAAAAGATTCCCAAACATTAGCCTTCTGTGCCGGAATCTACAATCTAAAATTTACAATCTAATTATTCCAGTTCTAATCTATTCAACTCAGAAATATAAGACAGTAACTCCACCCGTCCCAATTTTGTTTCAGCAGAAGTAATAAACGCCATGGGCATACTTTCCCATGTATCTTTCATCTTTTCCTGATATTTGGCAATACAATTCATTCGTTCCGTGGTCGTCAACTTATCAGCCTTCGTGAAGACCATAACAAAAGGCACCCCATTTTCTCCCAGCCACTCCATAAAATCAAGGTCTATCTTTAATGGATCGTGCCGGCTGTCAATCAACACGAAAAGACATACCATGTTCTCCCGTTTTAAAATGTAATTCTTTATCATAGAACTGAATTGTCCTCGCTGAGATTTAGATGTTCTGGCATACCCGTATCCGGGTAAATCCACCAGATACCATTCATCATTAATCAAAAAATGATTGATCAACTGTGTCTTTCCCGGACTGCTGGATGTCTTGGCCAGTTTACTGTAATTCGTCAACATATTAATCAACGAAGATTTCCCCACGTTCGATCTCCCGATAAACGCATATTCGTGTCGATCCGGATCCGGACACTTCTTCACATCCGTGTTACTTATCACAAAATTGGCACTCTTAATTTCCATCATTTTTCAATTTGAATATATAAACATTGAACATGTGAAAATGTAAAGTAAACTTTACACTTCCCATGTTCAAATGTACAAATTATTTTCTAGTCGCGAGAAGACGATCTATTGAAATTTCTCGGCTTTTTCGGATCACTTCCCGGTCTTCCTCTTCTCTTTCCACCACTCTTTTCTTCCCGACGTCCGCCACCTCGGCTATCTCGTTTGTCCCGATCACGACGTTCCCGTCTTCCGGAAAAGCCGCCTCGACTTCGATCATCCCGACGACGTCCATTATCCCGAGTCGGGATAGCCTTTATCTCCAATGGAATACCATTAAAGAGAACCTTGCTGAAATCTACGGCGAAATCAGATGCACTCTCCTCGTCAATCTCGAATTTAGTATCTGTATCAAAAATACGAATACCTCCAACACCAATCCCCCGACGACGAGAATATTTATTAATCAAGCCCATCAAATCACGAGGTGTCAGCCCATCTTCCCGACCGACATTCAGCATAAACGTGCTGTACACAGTCTCTTCTCCACGTCCCCGACGATCACGCCTATCACCACGTTCACCTCGCTCTGAACGACCTCCACGGTCATCCTCGCTAATATTCAAATCAGCTGTATTCTTATACTTCTTTAGTAGCTTACCGAACTCGTAGGATACCAAATGTTGAATCAACTCTTCTTTCGTCAGCTCTGCGAACTTTTCGTACACATCCGGAGCATACAGATCCATATCCTCTTGATCCTCCGATGCTAAAATCTTATCTGCATAGAATGCCAACTGAGCCCGACAAATCTCCTCACCTACAGGAACTTGCTTGTACTCGAACTTCTTTTTCAAGATACCTTCAATCCGACGCAATTTCCCTTTCTCTTTCGAGTGAATAATCGCAATAGAGATTCCTTCCTTTCCGGCACGTCCCGTTCTACCGCTACGATGCGTGTAACTCTCCACGTCTTCCGGCAAATTGTAATTGATCACGTGCGTCAAGCAATCCACATCCAACCCACGGGCTGCCACATCGGTTGCCACCAACACTTTCAATCGTTTCGCCCGGAAAGCGTTCATCACGTTATCCCGCTGTGCTTGACTCAGATCCCCATGTAATGCATCGCAATCAATTCCGTCACGCTGCAAATGTTTCGCTATATCCTGCGCATCATTCTTCGTTCGGGTAAAAATAATAGCGTACATACTGGGAGAGCAATCCACAATTCGACGTAACGTCTCGTAACAATCTTTCGCACGAACCATATAATATTGATGAGACACCGTGTCTGCACCCTGATTCTTCTTACCCACAGAAATCTCCTTCTGGTTCACCAGATAATTCCGAGCAATCCGCTCTACCTCTTTCGGCATTGTCGCCGAAAACAAATATGTATTTTTATCCTTAGGCGTGTTACTCAAGATAAAGTCCAGATCTTCCTGGAATCCCATGTTCAACATCTCGTCGGCCTCATCCAGCACGACAGCAAACACGGTCTCGATATTCAATGCCTTCCGGTTCAACAAGTCAACCAAACGTCCCGGAGTGGCCACAACCACGTGTACCCCCTTCTGTAACTCTTTCATTTGCCTTCTAATATCCGTACCCCCGTACACACAGGTCACACGAATATCCGGAAGATACTTTGAATATTTTTTCAAATCACTCCCGATCTGCATACACAACTCACGTGTGGGACTCAGAACCAATATCTGCACGCTATTCCATTCCGGATTTATTTTCTGTAATAACGGCAATCCGAAAGCCGCTGTTTTTCCCGTCCCGGTCTGGGCTAACACAACCAAATCATTTTCTTCGCCCAAAATAACAGGGATGGCCTTCTCTTGTACCGGACTCGGTGTTTCAAACCCTAAATCTGCAATTCCTTTAAGAATTTCCCCGTCTAATCCTAATTCTCTAAATTTTTCCATTAAACTGTTTTAAATTACACTCGTAATTCCTGATCTCTGATTCGTGATTTCTGATCTAAAAGTTGCCAAAACAACCTTCCCTAAGCTTCTAATTTTTAATGGAACCCTATTCAAATTCCTTCGCAAAAATCATCTTATGATTCTCCAATCCAAAATCTAAAATCCTTTAATCTAAAATTATCAAAGTCTGTCTATTTTTAAATGTCTCCGTGTATACGCCGGAGTCGTTGCCAATTCTTCTACTTTTTCGGGTGACAGATCCGGTTGAAGCACAACCTCCGATTCCTTTAAAATAACCTGTACGTAATCCTTTACCCCGTCCTTGATTTTTTTCGTACGGGCGGCATCCACCGCCTCCTCCGAAACATCATTCACGGACGCAACTCCCTTCAAGGGTTTCGTGAACGTGTTTTCCACGTCCTCCATGGGAAAGCCGGTAGCAATCACCGTCACGGAAATTGCGTCTTCCAGCGCCTCATCGGTTCCCACACCCCAGATTATAGCTGCATTATCACCTACTTCCTTAATCACGTAATTCGTGATTTCACTCATCTCATCCATCGTAATTTCATCCGTCCCGGATGTAATATTCAACAAGATGTCACTAGCTCCCAGTATATCGCTCTTATTCAGCAGAGGGCTATTCAAAGCCTCGGCAATCACCCGTTTGGCCCGGTCTTCACCGGAGGCTTTCGCCGCACCCATAATAGCAATTCCACTATCCGTCATCACCGTTCTCACGTCAGCAAAGTCAACGTTTATATATCCCGGTAACGTAATAATCTCCGCAATACCCTTGGCAGCAATATTCAACACGTCGTTAGCCTTGGCAAATGCACTCGACAATGTCTGCGATCCGAATATCCGTTGTATCTTTTCATTATCTATGATAATCAAAGAATCCACGTGTTCTTTTAATCTTTTTACCCCTTCACGAGCCTGATCCAAACGTTTCGGCCCCTCGAAACGGGAAGGTATCGTAACAATACCCACTGTCAGAATACCCATATCCTTGGCAACCTTGGCAATCACGGGTGCCGCACCGGTCCCGGTCCCCCCCCCCATTGCTGCCGTGATAAACACCATCTTCGTATTGGTACTCAACAACGCTTTTATATCATCAAGACTCTCGTTAGCAGCAGCCTCTCCGATTTCCGGTCGGTTCCCCGCTCCCCGTCCTTCAGTCAGGGTCTTCCCCAATTGAATAATGGTCGGAATAGGACTATGTTTCAATATTTGCGAATCGGTATTACACAACACGAAATCCACGTCACAGATCCCTTGCCTGTACATGTATTCCACGGCATTACCGCCACCACCTCCGACTCCGATCACTTTAATAATCGGGGTAGTAATCTCAAACTGGTTAAAATTTATCAATCCATCTACCATGATCGTCCATTATTACATTTGTGAATCCCTATTCATATCCTCGTTGAACATATTCCCCAGCTTACGCTTGAACCAACTGTCCACATCCGGCACCTCATTCTTTCCCCGTTTGCGTCCGTTCTCCTGTTCAAACTCCCGGTCATACTCCTCGATCCGTTTCCGGTGAGTCTCCTCTTCCCGAACCGGTTCATCGTCATCATCGTCGTCAAACACGATAGCCCGTTGACGTTTCCCGATATCTCGCCGCTGTTCACCTCGCTGTTGACGTAACCGACGACTTTCCTCCAGTTTTTGCTTGCGCATCCGCTCCTCTTCCTCCAACTTCCGGGCATCCACTGTCTGCATTTCCAAATCTTCCACCGTCTCCACCTTGAAAGAAATATTCGTCTTCTTCCTCTCGATCGGCGAACCGTTAAACCCGGTAGCGATCACAGCCACGTGCAACTCATCACCTAGAGCATCATCCTTACCGGCACCCCAGATCACGTCCACATCATTTCCGACCAACTCCTTCACGTAATCGGTAATCAAGGTAATCTCGTCCATCGTGATCTCCTTACTACCGTACAACATATTCAACAATATATTAGACGCCCCCCGAATATCATTACTATTCAACAAAGGCGATTCCAATGCCATTTTCGCAGCCTCCAGCGCACGATTCTCCCCAACCGATTCTCCGGCACCCATCAGAGCCACCCCACTATTCCGCATCACCACCTCCACGTCGGCAAAGTCCACGTTCACGAACCCCTTCAATGTGATGATCTCCGCTATACTCTTAGCCGCAATCGTCAACACATTATCCGCCATCTCGAACGCTTTCGACAACTTCAAATCCCCGTACATATCCCGCAACTTCTCGTTACAGATAATCAACAGGGCATCTACATAATTCGACAACTCGTCAACCCCTTCCATAGCTTGCTCCACCCGTTTTCGTCCCTCAAAACTGAAAGGAATCGTCACTATTCCGATAGTCAGAATACCTAACTCTCGAGCTTGTTTGGCAATAATAGGTGCGGCACCCGTTCCGGTTCCACCTCCCATACCTGCCGTGATAAACACCATTTTCGTGTTACGCTCCAATATCGTTTTGATATAATCCAGACTTTCAATAGCCGACTGTTTACCGCGTTCCGGCAAACTTCCCGCTCCACGCCCCTCAGTAAGCTCCTTACCAATCTGAATACGATTCTTCACGGGACTAATCCGCAACGCCTGTATATCCGTGTTACACACCACGAACTCTACGCCCCGAATACCCTGACGGCACATATGGTTCACGGCATTACTACCGCCCCCCCCCACTCCGATCACCTTGATAATCGATTCTTCTTGTGGTGGAATATTCACAACCAATAAATCATCTTCATTAAGCATAGCTGAAAGGTCTTATATCATTTATTCTTTAAAAAAATTACTAAACCATCCACCGGATTTAGGCTTTTTCACCTCCCGGCGTTCACACTGCAACAGTCCCAAAGCCGTAAAATACACCGGGGACTTCAAACTAGCCTCCCGATCTGCTTTAACACTTGCCACCTTTGCAAATCCTACCGAATGTCCCGACAGCTTGGACAACAACACCTCGATCCCGACCACCTGACTACCGCCTCCAGTCAACAAAATCCCGTCATCCAAATCCTCGTAACAACCACTTTCCTGCATTTGGAAAATAGCCCCTTCCAACAACTCCTCCAAACGGGATTGCTCCACGTGTACCAAATCATGACTATCAATACAATACTTCGTATCGGGAATCATAATCTTCCGGTTCTTACACGATGCCCGCAACGCCATACCGAACTCTTCTTTCAGCTTGCGCGCCTTCTCCACGTCATTAATCGAAAATGCGGTATTTATATCCCCGTCAATCGTGCTACACCCCAACGGCAACTCCTCGTCAAAATAAATAAGTCCGTCTTGGAAAATTTGCACTTTGATACTATCTGCGCCCAAATCAAGCAAAGCGAAATTAAATATATCCGATCCTGCCGTGGTCAAAGCCTTCTGTGCAGCCCCAGCCATCGAATAAAAATCTATCTTATCAACTCCTAGGTTAGCAAACATATCCCTCAAATCCATCAACTCACTACTCCTTGCCACATACACGTGATAATGAACATCCAACCGTTTTGCCGTAACCCCCACCGGGTTCACCTCGCTCTCCTTATCCACGTAATAAGCGAACGGAATGACATCCACCACTTCCTCGTCACCAGCCCCCACCACACTCCGACACTTTTTCTCCATCTCCTGCAAATCCCCTTGGTCAATACTCTTCGGACGGGAAAACTTGATATTCTCCCGGTCTTCAATCTGTTTCACCCACGCCCCGCTCAAAGCGACATTCAAAGCATCAATATGAACCTCATACTCGCTCTTAAAACGATCCAACAAACGCTGGATACACGCTTTTGCCCGAAGTTTATCAATAATTTTGCCCCGTTTAACTCCTTGTGAGGCTATACTTATGACACCGACCAAACGACAATCACTCCCGGACTTTTCTCCGAGAGCCATCACCATTTTCTCAGACCCTATATCCAAAGAAGCTACAAACCCCATAATATCTAATCTTTTATTTTCTAACACAAACAACTTGGTTGTCAAACTTCAAATTGATCTCCTTATAACGATTCCACCCTTTCTTCGTGATACCGTCCTTCAGAAACAATATCAACTTCTCCAACCTGGCATCGCAATCATCCACCTTTCCCAACACAATCCGAAAATCCCCTACTTTAGGAATCATCACAACATCCTCGTTCGACCTCACAACCAGTTGTTCGATATACGCATCCCAAAATGGTTCATTCTTCAATTTCATTGCGAAAGGACCCAATTTCTCGCAAGCAAATTTCTTATTTATATCACCGGTTGCTACAACAACCCTGGAAGTAAACTTAGAAGACAACGGCATCACTCTCCCGTCACGATCCACATAATACCCTTCACCCGTTAGTACTCTCAAAACAGGTTCACGTTGCTGGATATTTACATGAATATAACCGTCTAAACTGTAGTAAACCTGAGCCGATTTAATCATCGGATTCTTGACAAGCACTCTTTCCAAACTA
>ENA-ORPD01002109-ORPD01002109.1-human-gut-metagenome-genome-assembly--contig:-NODE-2109-length-12559-cov-23.966731_pt1 | contig 12559 bp, 6 predicted proteins | sample MGYA00242143_ERZ509076 | MGnify/ENA primary metagenome ERZ509076 (study PRJEB26280, sample SAMEA2338706) | human gut metagenome | biome: human gut; feature: human-associated habitat; material: faeces... | reverse complement strand
TTTTAGTCTCGCTTAAGAGCAACCTGAAATATGATTACTTTTTCAGTGCCCTCCCGGAAACCGACTGCTTTTTGTAATAAACACACTTTAAATCAGCGACAAATTATCTTGCTCGTGCTGTTGCCGGATTTCACTATGTAGGTGCCGGCTGCCGGCAGGAGGATAGTTCCGTGTCCCTTGACCACGAGGCGTCCCATCAGGTCATAGGCGTTGATGACGGCATCATCGGCGGTTCCCACCATGCGGTCTATGACCTGCAACGCTAAAGGGCGTTCTACACTCGTTACTGAGGTGGGAGTGGAATACTTGTTACGCTCGAAGAAATCCATGTACCGGTCGCTCCAGTCAGGTGCCGTGGCATGTCCCAACAGCGGATTGACCAGATATTCCTTATTCGTGACGGTCAGAAGGTTGAAGGGTGCGAATCCCACACGGGTCGGGTCAGTGGTGTCCTGAAGCGAGAGGTTGGTAGTGACGGGACACGTGACCATGGGTGCGAAATTCTTGACGTCGAAGTACGAGAGGCGTTTGAACATGTCGGCCTCCGAGATGCCGTTCTGTTCGGCCAGCGGCAATATCTGGTTTGCGGGCCATGCGGCTACCTTGAAGTCCACGGGGAAGTCGGCGTGTCCGGTGATGCCGGGAGCAGCCGCGCGAATCCTGTCGTTGGCAAGTGCGGCCGCAACGTAGGTGAACGCGCCGCCCTGGCTGCCGCCTTCGCAAAATATGTTCTTCTTGTCCACCTTCGAACGGCTCTCGACGAAGTCCACGGCACGGACGCAATCCAGATAGGCGCCGTAATAGTAATGCTTGTGCTTGTAGTCGTCGTCCGCAAGGCCGTAGGTGTAGTAGCTCATGCCGTTCTGCGTGTATATGTTGCGGTCCTTGTGCGGATCGCGGTTGTTGAGCATCTGGCCGCGTACTGACAGCACGAACTCGCACCATTCGGGGTTGGAGTCGCCGCTCATGCACCAGGGTGTCGAGGTGCCTCCGTCAGTGCCCTGGAAATGGATCAGACAGGGATATGTGCCTTCGGCCACCGGTTCGGCGTAATAGCCTGAAATAATCACCGGCTCTCCTCCGGGTACGTCCGGAGTGGATTTCATTTCCACGTACCATACCTTGCGTGTCGACGTGGACTTTCCTTCCACTTCGTTCACCAGTGTAAATTCAGGCGCGACATTACTGAGGTCGTTGAGAGCCGTAGACCAGAATTCCTCAAAGTCAGGCTCCGCGTCGTAGGTAACTTCGATTTGCGTGGGCTTTGAACCGATGTTGTACGTTCCGGCTGCCGCGCCGTTCACATCCAAGGTCAGGCTGTAGAATCCCGGATTGAGATCTCCCAATTCCACCTCTGCGTTCACGAGACTGCGGGCCGGCATGGCCACTTCCTTTGACACGGTTTTTACAGGCGTGGTCTTGTCAAGGTCGGAATAGAGTGTTGCGGTGACGGTCACGTCGTAATCGTGGGCCTCCAGACTCTGAATCTCGACCGATCCGACGGCATTCTCGCCGTTTTCCCAAGTCTTGACGCACGATGTACCCATTATATGTTGGGTGCGCAACGTCTGCGAGGCATCTATCAGCTGCACTTTTTCCAGAGTGTAATAGCAACCGGTGACTCTCAGACCATTTTGCTTTACTAAAGCCACCATAGCGTCATCGAATGTGATGTCGGCAGACGATGCACCTTTCAGCTGTGTATTGCTTACGGGGTCGAACTGCGTGTAGTTGGCCTGAAGTTTCAGCTGTGCGTTGTCGGCAACGTCGCTCATGCTAACGCGCACCACAGAGCCGGCCTTCATATCGGCGAATTTGGATTTGTCGATAAGTACGCTGTTTTTATCGGCGGCAGCCCAGGAAATATGCTCCGAACCCTCCCATATAGTGCTGACGGCCTTTGACGGGTCTTTCAGTACAGTGGAAATCTCGGCGGTGCCGGTTATATCGACCGAAGCGAGAGTGAACGCGCATCCGTTGATTCTGCAACCGGATGTCTGCAACAGTTTGGCTTTGTCGGCATCTATCTCGAATTCAACGCTATATGGCGCGTCGAATGTCTTTTCCGAATCATAGAGAGGAGTGGCCGGCCAGATGTCCTTGGCCGACGAGTCGGTCACCTTTAGCTGAGGCCAGGCGGTACGGTCCTCGGCAATCCGGCTGATGTTTATCTTCAGCCTGTCCCCGGCCTTGACATACTTGAATCTGGATGCGTCGAGAGTCAGGGCGCTCCACTGTACGGGGAATTCGCCACGGAATATGTTTGAGGTCAGTTCCATGTATTCGGGCATACCCTCGATGGCCTGCCGGAACCACGCCATGTAGCTGTCATGCCAGTCTGAGGGTACGGAGTGAGCCTCGTTCTCGTTGACGACAAGCTTGCGGTTCGGTACCTTCAGATTGTTGTAGGGGGCCATATTGGTGCGGACGGGACAGATGGGATCCTGCACACCGACAGCCTGGATTACGGGGCATTCGATGGCCGGAGCTAAGTTTTTGGTGTCGAAATAGCTGAGGAACCCATACATCTCGGCCTCGCTCATGTTTTTCTGCGAAGCCTGTGCCACTGCAACTGAACGCGGCCAACCGGCCACAGTGAAGTATGTCGGGAAGTCGCCCATGAAGGGCACGGCCGGAGCGATGGCCTTGAGACGTTTCTGAGGGTCAAGCGCGGCTGCGGCTATGGTGAAGGCGCCTCCCTGACTCTGACCCTGCGCGAAGATGGCCGACGGGTCCGTTTTATCGCGCGAGGCGACGAAGTCAATGGCGCGGATGCAGTCCATATAGGCTCCGCGATAGTAATAGCTGTCCTTGTCTCCGAAATTGAAGGCAAACCAGTCGCCGTACGTGTTGGTGTAAGGCTCGCGGTTGTTGATGCTCTGACCGCGTGTGGACAGAATCAGTTCCGCCCAGTCTCCTTCGTCGCCCGAGGGGCAGTACGGATCAACAGGCTTGCCGTCGGGTCCGTATGCCGCGCTGTCATAGCCCTGGTAGGTGATTACGACAGGATGCTTGCCGTCGGCAATCGGCTCGGCGTAATATCCGCGGATAGTGACCGGCTCACCGCTCAGTCCGTCGGGCACGGACAGCATTTCCACAAGGTAAAGTTTACGCTTGCTGCCGCTCTTGTCGGGCAGTTCCGTGAGTTTATATTGAGGATCAATAGTTGCAAGCTGTTGGATGGCTGTATTCCAGAATTCGTTGAAATCGGCCTGCGCATCGGTGGCGGATTTGATTCCTTCGGGATCGCAGGCAATATTGAATGAATCCACGAGTCTGCCGCCAGCAATGACTGCAAGACGGTACATTCCCGGTTCAAGCGATCCTAATTCAAGTGTCACTTCGCCGGCGGCTCCCGATTCCACCACCGTAATCTGATCGATGTTGTCGCATGTCTCTCCGTTGTCACGGGTCAGGATGGCACTGACGGGAACGGTGAGTTTATTCGCTCCTAAATTCTGTAATTCAAGGGTAACGCAAGGCCGGCTTCCTTTGGGCCAGTGCTTGGTGGTGCCTTCGGCAAGCTGCGCCGAGAAAGCAGGCATCTTCGAAAGGTCCACGACATCGATGGACGCAAGCCGATAGCCGTTGCCGCTGACAATCAGGCCGGTGCTCTGCAGTGACTCCAGCATGGCCTGTGTAACGGTGTACTCATAGAAAGGCATACCCACAGTCTTGATAGGTGCGTCGGCAAACGAGGCCCAGGACGAATCGACGATGCTGGCCTGTGCCCACGGACGCACGTCGGTCATACCGAAGCGCAGGACATCCCCTGCCTTTGCATCCTTAAAACAGTCGGAACCGATTACGGCCCAACCCTTGTTCGGTTCTTCCCAGCTGATGAAAGTGTCGCCTTCCCACACCCGGCTCACGGCGGAATCGAAGTCTCCCCCTTCACCGAGTTCCACTTCCTTCTGCACCGCTATTTTGGTAAGGGTGGCGTAGCATCCCTTTACAACGAGACCTTTGCCGTTTATTTCGGCATAGAGGTCTTCAGTGATGTCGAACGATTCCGTTCCGGCATTGTTTACTACGGTGTTTACTTTCGGTGTGAAGTCCGTCCAGTCTCGTTTCTGAAGGTAGACCTGAGGTGTGCCTGCAGAACCGTCCACATCCTTCACTGTCACCAGGAGCTTACAACCGGGTTCAATGGCGCTTACCTGGTCGGCTTCAAGTTGCACATAACCCGACCAGTTGCCCATGACTGCCTCGCCGGTCCACAGATTCGTGGTCACTTTTGTCGTGGCGCCGATTGCCGATAACAGCGTTCCCAGCACCATGACTGATAATAATAGAAATTTTTTCATTGGCTGTTAGATTGATTCTGCACAAATTTATAATGAGATTGCCGAATCCGACATGCACGGATGTTTCGCGGATATGCACGAATGTTTCATATACCCCTATGTGCGCAATAATGAACAATTTGTGTTCAATGAGTTGCATAATTCGATACAAAATCCGAAATTTGCGATATGAAACGTTTCGTACTCCTGATAGTGCTGTGTGTCGCATCCTTGATATGCCGGGCTTCCGACTGGCATGTCTGGGAAGGGAACGCCTCGCTGCCGAAAACGGACGTTTATGCGCTGGCCTTTGACGCGGACGGCCGTTTGCTGATAGGAACCGAACAAGGACTGTACGCGGCGGATGGCAAGGGTAAGATAATCGGCATCCCGCTGACAGACGGAGGGACAAGACAGCCTACCGTAAATCGTATAGAGATAAGGGACGGCCACATATATATCGGCACGTTGACGGGCACATATATGCTTGAAGGCAATTCGGCCACGCTGTGCGATACAATCATGGCGAGGAATTACATACAGAGCGATTTGCCCGCCTCGCTGCAGGATAAGATTGTAAAGGATGCCGCCGCGCTGAGTCATGGCTGGAAGGCATACGCCACCAACAGTGATGGAATCTATCTGTACCGCCGTTCTACGGGCAGCGTCATAAACATGCGGAGAAAACTTGAAGATCCGGCTTCGATACCCGGCAATCATGTTTCATCGGTAGCATACGACCACCATAGCGGCAGACTGTACGCGTCAATCTATCATTCCGGCATATATTTTACGGAGCCGGATTTATCGGCCATAGAGACTGTCAGGACGGGAATCGAGGAAAATATATCCTCGTTCGCAATCGACGGCAAAGGCCGGTTATGGACGGCATACGACGGTGCCGGGATTGCCGTTGGGCAGGATACGGTGCTTACTGACCTGCCAAGCCGCACTGTCACCAATCTGCTGCCGATGTCCGACGGCAATGTGCTTGCGGCAAGTTACGGCGGCGGGGTTTTTATGGTCGACACTATGTTGAGGGCGATGCCGGTTGCCGGATTAGGTGCCGGAAGTCCTGCCTCGCGTTCCCGTGGTATGGCTGTTGACGCGTTCGGAAAGTTATGGGTGGCGACATTCTCTGACGGTGTGGTCAGGCATGACCTAAAGGCCGGGACATCGGATAAATTCAATATCTCTAATTCCGCGTTGAAAACGGATTATATCACCGATTTGTGTAAGTCACCGCGAGGGGACAGCATCTTTGTGGCGACCCATTACGGAGTATTCGCTTTTGATGCCCGGTCCGGATTATCGTCAGAAATCAAGACACCGTTTGCCGGCGATGACCGCATAGTGGTCGACCACATGGCGTTTGCCGGAAACGGCGAGTTGTATTTTGCCACACCGCATGGTCTCGCCGACCGTTTCGGACGGTGTGTGGCCCTTGAAGGCATGCCGCTGATTGCGCTGAAGGGTGCCAAAGACGGCACGTTGTGGTGCAGTTCCGATTCAGCGGTGTATCATGTAGATGTCAGCTGTAATCCACCGCGTGTGGAGACGTTTGCGGACCTGGACGGCTTGAGATTCGGCAAATATGCGTTGTACGATACCGGCGACGGCACTGTCCTGGCCGGTGCTTTCGGCGCTGTTGCGGTCATAAGTACAGATCTGGCTGACGCTTCGAATAAAAAACCGGCAGATAATGGTTCATCGGTACTCGGATGGCGCATATTTATAATTGTAATCATTGTATTGGCCATAGGATTGCTGTTATTCACTTTCCATAGACGGGTACGAAAGAAAAAGCAAATAGAAACAGTTGTGCCGCCCCAATTTGGGCAACAGGATTCGGTAATAGATGATAAAGGGCGTTCTACGGATGTAACGGTGATTGCGGAAGCAAGCAGTGAAGCTGATAATCACAATGACAGCGAAACGGATGCAGACCGCAGCTGGTTACAATCGATAGATTCGATAATAGATGCCAACATATCGGATGCAGATTTCAGTATCGAGGACCTGGGACGTCATGCCGGCATGAGTCGCAGCAACCTGTACAAGCGCATCAAAGCCATTACCGGACTCTCGCCCCTTGAGTATCTGCGCGACCGGCGCGTGGCCAAAGGGCGCCAACTGCTTGCGCAAGCCACCGGCAAGCATGTCAGGCCCACCCTCAGCGAAATCGCCTATCAGGTCGGCATGTCTCCCCGCCAATTCTCCAAATACCTCAGACAGTAGTGGCGCGGATTCTCCTAACCGCGCATAAAACTCGCAAAATGCCTGATTGAGTATTTCATAAGGACTTTAAACATTAGTCGTGCGCGGCAGGGGACAGCCCACGCCACTATTCGCAATTAAAATTGAACAATTGTGTTAAATTATTTGTATTTGTAATGTAATTTGCATTAAATTTGCAGTACAAATACATATCTTTATGTCTCAAGCTACAATATCCATCCGTGTAGACCAAAAGCTGAAAAAGAACTTCGATACGCTTTGTGAAGCATTCGGTCTAAGTGCTACCGCCGCTTTCAATATTTTCATGAAGGCGGTAGTAAGGGAAAGGCGTATACCTTTCGAGATCAAGGCTCCGAATATAGAGCCGGCACGTCAGAATGCCCTTGACGCTTTTCAAGCCATGCAACAAACCATAGCCGATTCAGGCATGCCTGAGATGACATTGGAAGAAATCAATGCAGAAATCAAAGCCGCAAGAGATGAACGGAAAAGGGAAGATCTATGCGGCCATTGATACAAATGTATTAGTATCATCTTTATTTTCCTCCGATGGAACTTCCAATCCATCGAAAGTGATAAACGCTGTGCTTAAAGGAATTATCACACCCCTATATAATTCTGAAATAATTGAAGAATACAGGGATGTGCTATCCCGTGCCAAATTCCGTTTCAGACCGGAACTTGTTGACAGTCTTGTGTCTGTATTTGTCGAATACGGCATCGACACGCCACGCACATCAGTTGAAAATGAGTATTTCCCGGATACTGATGATATTGTCTTTTATGAAGTTGCGATGAGCGTTGATGACGCTTATCTTGTGACAGGAAACCTTAAACATTTCCCTAAGAAATGTTTTGTGGTCACGCCGTTGCAAATGGTAGAGATTTTAGATAAACGCGGCATTTCGTCAATAACGGATTAATCTACCAAGATGTTGCCGGCGTGGACGCCGTCACTTCAGTCGCTGCCGGCTATCCGCGCCCGCATCTCTTACTGGAATGACGATGTCCTCATCGTCAACAAAGAAGTGGCGTAGTCAATAAGAAGTGGCGTAGTCAATAAGAAGTGGCGCAGACCGTCTCCGGCCTGCGCAGCTTCTTTGGGGCGTTAGCCTGTCAACGAGCTATGAACTTGTTACGGCCCTTGATATAGACGTTTCCTTTTTCGGTTGTTCTTACTTTGCTGCCCTTGATGTCGAAGATGCTTGTATTATCCGGAGTCTCCGAAACCACGGAATTCACGGCAGACGCATCCTTTCTCAGCTCGATTTTCGTTTTGCCGTCGTATGTCTCCAGCTTCATCACCCCGTCTTTCCACTCCTTGATTACAAGACGGATTTCATTCGAGCCTACAAAAGTATTGAGATGAAGCTTATTATTGTTGGAGATGAAGAAATCAAATATCGGCATTCTGGACCAGGTCTCGATTGCGCCGGGTTCTTCAAGATCTAAGTCATTGGACTTACACTCTCCGAGATATCCTGCGCAAAGCCACTCATCACCATCTTCAACGACGCGAGTATCTCCGAAATATATGGATTCGAAGGAGATGATACAATTGTTAACGTTTCCCGTCATGGAGGTTACATTCCACTTGCCGACTAAGTCGGTTTCGTCATAGGTCTGCGCTAACGCACAGAGCGTGCAGACCGATGCGAATAACAGCATTAAGATTCTTTTCATTTGATTTATTGTTTTAAGTTGGTTACTTTCCCGTCAGATTCAGTTTTATGACCTTATTGCCATTCACCAGAATGTAGATGCCCTTAGAGAGTCTGGCGACATATTCCTTGTCTGCATCCTTCCGCAACAGCATTCCGGTCATGCTGTATACGTCATAGCGACACGCCTCATCCATAAACAGTTCTTCGATACCCGAGGTGCTGGCAATGACGCACCGGGCCTCGATATTGGAGCCATCGGTTGTCGTGACCTTGATGACAGCGATGCCCTCATTGTAAATAGTCACGTTTCCGGCGGCATTCACTTTAGCCACGTTTTCATTGCTCGACGAGAAGTTCAGCGTTTTGTTGGCCGCGTCTTCCGGAAGTACAATCGTTTCAATTCGGAAGGAATCTCCCGCCTTACCCATGAATTCCTCAGGACTGATTTTCAGTGATTCCACTAATTTTGGCACTACCGTCGCTAAGCAGGTATCGTTTACTCCTGAGCCATCGGTTGCTACTGCCATGATCCAATAATGGCCGGTATCGTTTACAGTTACTAGTCCTGTCTCGTCAATGCTAACTCTCTTTTCGTCGATAATATTTCCCCCTGAATCAGTTATTAACCATTCTATAGTTTTATTGTCTGCATTTTCGGGGGCAACACTCACTTCAATGTAGAAACTGTCCCCTTTATGGCCGGCCCATTCATGAGGATAAAGTAAGATACTTTTTACGAGACGCGGAGTAACCGAGACTGCACAAGTTGCATACACACCGGAGCCATCTGCTGCAGATGCCGTTATAATACACTTACCGATGCCGATTGCAGTCACTTGTCCGGTCTCATCAACCGTAGCAATCGATTCATCGCTTGAAGCCCATGTAAGACTCTTATTGTCGGCATCCTCCGGAAGGATAGTCGAAACTATCGTAACCGAATCGCCTTTTGAGCCACTAAATATCTCAGGGCTTATTGCGAGAGATTCCACGAGTAACGGCTCAACCGTTATAGTACATGTCGCCGATACATTAGAGCCGTCAACTGCTGCAGCTGTTATGACGCATTCCCCTATTCCGGTTGCCGTCACCAACCCAATATTGTCCACCTTGGCAACTGATTCATCACTGGAACTCCATATCAATGTTTGCACATCAGCATCCTCTGGTAATATTTTCGTTGTAAGTCGAACACATTTACTCTTCTTCAATATTAATTTTGAGGGATAGATGTCGATATGGTCAATCAGTTTTGTTTGTGGTAAATCCTTTACTACAATATCAATCCCAGCTGTAAATATATTTGCAAACGACGAGGCTCCATCTATTCTATCATATACTTTGCATGGAAGTAAGCAGTCGACTATTATTGAATGACTTCCCACTGAATTGCAGTCAAAAATATTGTCCGTTATCTCGTATGTGACCTCAGCCTCGCTATCATAATATCTATACTTTAAATCAGGTATTCCTTTCAGATTGATATCTTGCGCCATGATACTGTCTAAATCTACTTTATTCCCTAATTCTGTTTCATGCCGTATGTTGTTGATTACGCCATTGAACTGAGGTAGTTTATACAAGTGCTTGAACATTCTCCACTCCGACTTCTCTCCTATATCATTATTGTCATTGTGGTTAATATAATATACAATCGTATTGTCATACGAATGCTGATCAAATGCGTTGCTATCGAAATTAGGGAGCTGACCATCAATAAAAATATGTTCAATTGCATTATTAGAAAATGCCTGATTGCAAATTGAATCTATATGTTCAATCGACAGATGTTTTAATCCCGAATTGTAAAACGCTTTTTTCTTTACAATAGATATGTTTTCTATACTCGCATATTCTGATGATGATCCGACATACGCATTCTCGGGAATGGTGCTATCTCCAAAATTAAAGTCAGGCGATACAACTATACTCTTGAACTGTCCTATGCCAAATGGATTTATGTCTTCACAAGGATAGCCTTGATCATCAATATAATACACCAATCCTACTTGAACCAGGCTGTCAGCAGCAAAAGGCTCTCTTATTCCCGACCCAATCGGCAATTCATATCCATTAAGATAATAACTTGAGTTATAATTATTAAATACTATTTTCTCGAAATTCAATTTCGGGAACTCTCCTTTTCTTATGGCATGAGTTCCAGTTTTCAAGCTTTTTATTGTTGATTTTGTCTCAAAAGGTCGATATCTCCCCATTAAATCTCCAAATGCAATTCTTTCTATGGGACATCCGTCGAATATATAATCTCCCTCAAAACTTGCATATGGTATATGCAAGTTCGTAAGCCCTATACAATCCTTAAATGCACCTTCATAGATTCGATCGGCATGGATGCTAATATTATTTAAAGAATCGCATCCTGAGAATGAATATTCTCCGATGGAACTTACATCGATATACGATTTTATCCCAATATATGACGTCGATTTATCTGCATATCCCACATCCTTAAGAGAAACACAATTTTCAAAAGCTCTGTCTTCTATATATCCCTTTCTATATTCCCTACTACTTTCACTCCATACAATGGAATTTAGTTTTTGACAACCTCGAAATGCTGCCGTTTCGAAATATTTGATTGGAGTTTTTGAAAAATCAAGTGTTTTTAAATTGATGCAATTCTCAAAGGTATGATGATTTATAGTAGAAAAACTTCCTATTCCAAAGTCGACGTTTTCCAATGATACACAATTCATAAAGGCACCATTCCCAAGATTGGTAAGAGAATATGGAAGTTTTATTGATTTCAAGCTTGTACAGCACTTGAATGCTTCTGGTTCTATTGTAGACACTGAATATCTCGCAATTTCAACATCTTCTAAAGAGACACAATTTTCGAAAGCATTATACCCAATAGTTCTTACAGAGTTATTGATTTTAATCTCTTTAAGTGATTTATTATCCTTCAGGAAATAGCCTGGTATACGATTAACCGAATCTCCGATCATTACTTCTTCAACATTAGGAGGAAATATGGGCGAATAATTCGTGAATACCGCTGAAAAGGCATTGTAGATAATCTTTTGTAACCGGTTGCAATGATGGAATAAATTCGGTATGAATTTAACATCGTTAGAAATGGTTAGAACCCTGATAGATTCAGGGAACACAGAAAGATCCATATTGCTGGGGCCTTTACATTCAATGGCACAATATATTACTTCTTCAAGACCTGTGTCTTCGAAAATCTCATTTCCAAGATATTCTACGGTTGATGGAATGGTTATGGAATGGATATTGGTTCCGGCAAAAGCCCTGTCATCAATTCTAGTGATACCATTCTTAAGTGACACTTCGGATATCTTTTTGCAATTTTCGAAGGCACTGCATCCTATTGACTCTACTCCTTCTTCAAGGATTAAGGCACTTAGATTATCACAATTCTCAAATGCATTTCCTCCAATACTTGATTTCCCACCTAACTTTAGTGTCGTTATCCCCGAACAAGATTTAAAGGCACTTGCGCTTATGCTAATTTCGTTAAATGCAATATCCCCTTTTATTCCTGTACATTCTTCAAATGCACCGATACCTATATTTTTTAGATTTTTAGGGAAATAAATATTATAACAGTTAATCCCTTTAAATGCTTCACGCGATACTCCTGTAACTTGATAACAAGTGCTGTTATAGTAGAACTGATCCTTAATTGTGAAAATGTCATTTCCATTTTCGCCGTTCCTTTCTAATGGCCCGTCACAGAATGCTCTGCCATTATCGGTATTTATGGTGTATAGTAATCCGTCGTTTATTACCTGCAATAGTTCTGCGTACGTACTAACATTTAGGAATATGATGCAGAATATAACGGTTAGAATTTTTATACTTTTCATTCTTGCTCGGTATTATTATATGTAAATATATTGATTTATATATTAATTTTTTCTATGATGGCATTTAATAGCTCCAGCACTATCTGGTTGCTGTAATTCTGTTTATCTGCGGTATCATTCCCCATTTCGAGGGTATGCCACCATAGATTACTTCCTTCTTTAAAATCTTGAAGCAACTCATTGTAGTGTGTGTGATAATTCACAGCACCTATCATTATGTCACACTCTGTTTTCCGGCCAAAATCCATTGCACGACGCAGGTGTCCCTTATTATATCCAGCGGAATATATTCCTATCGTTTTTGTCCCCGCTGTCAATTTCGCACGAAAATCAGATTTCCCAAACGCTTCATAGACAGCCTCTGTTGCGTCAAAGACCAGAAGTGCCTTCAGCAATTTACGGCAAATAGTGATTTTATCGGCATTAGACTCGCCATAGATTAAGTGTAATAGCATCTTTTTTCGGGTCAGCGGATTTTTCCGGTGGGTGGGGATGATGTCGGAGTATAGTGTTATCT
>ENA-ORPD01002102-ORPD01002102.1-human-gut-metagenome-genome-assembly--contig:-NODE-2102-length-12586-cov-2.402203_pt1 | contig 12586 bp, 7 predicted proteins | sample MGYA00242143_ERZ509076 | MGnify/ENA primary metagenome ERZ509076 (study PRJEB26280, sample SAMEA2338706) | human gut metagenome | biome: human gut; feature: human-associated habitat; material: faeces... | reverse complement strand
AGACGCTTACAAACGTGAAAGGATGGGTGAAGGGAACACCCTTCACCTATAAACTGCTTATAGATAGGATAATACAAGGAAAAGTGAAGGGTGAAGAGATTGTTCATTATAACTCTTCGCATACCCGCATTTCCATACCTTTATATACCACTACAATTTTGTGTAGTTGCGTGGAGCCAATAGCTTGTTTCACCGTGTCCGTGTCGGCATAGCGGTTGGCCTGGGCGATGGCTTCCTGACGCAATTCCTCCACACGGTTTTCAGAATCGCGATATTTGGCGTACTTCAACTCAACGATGTAGCTGTGCTTCATGTCAGAATATATGTCCAACATGGGACAGAGGAAAATATCGACGTAACCCGCTTGTGTATCTTGCTCGGAGATAGGACGGTAGAAGCGGTTTTGCGCAGTCATGGCCAAGGTGAAGCCGTGAACGAAGAATTCGCCCTTTTGCTTGTCACGCTGGGATGCATAACGTTTCAGGCAGTCGGCAATGTAACCGAAATAGGCTTGCCAATTGCCATCATAGGCGAGTTGACTTGAAAGTTCGCTCTTTTCGTAGCTGCTGAAATTCAAGTCTGCGTCGTTATAGGTATTCAGCAAATAAGTGTAGAGCTGCTCTTGAACCACCAGGTTCGGAATGGTCAGTTTGGTCTTGCCTTTATCTATTCCGCTAATGGTTAACATTCCGAAATAGTAGAGCAGGCTTATAAAATTGTCCGGATTGGTGATGTTGACGGCAGGGAAACCTTTCTTCAGGTCACCAGTGATATAACCTTGACTCACTAAAGTTTGAATGACGGAAGCATCGTGTGCAAACTCTTTATCCTTTCGAATGAGCATACGCAGCTTTTCATAGTCGATACGTATATTATCTTCTATCATTTCTCGTGGTGCTTTGCCGTTATCTATGTAATTCTTCACGAAGTAGAGCACCATGTTGGAGTTGTACATGGTAGTTTCACCGTAACAATCCTGTGCGAAGCAATAATTGTCGTACCACGGTTTCATTATTTCCATCAGTTCGTCAACAGTATGGCGGAAAGGACTGTTCGTTGAATAATAAGTCAGCATTTCGCGCACTTCTTCTTCGGTGAACCCCATCATTTGGTTAAATTGAGGGGTAAGTGAGTAGTTTGTGCCGATGTTGAAGCCACTCGTCAGGTCATCCATCGTTACGGGGCTTACGCCGGTGATGAAACAACGCTCTATGCTGGAATAAGTTCCTGCCTTCACCTTATTGAAGAAAGCACGCAGATAACCTTCGCCATGCGTTTCATCAGTGTAGCGGTGCAAACTTTCCGCATCGGAAAGGATGGCGTTGGTGAAGTGGTCGTATTCGTCGATGAAGAGATACATTTTCTGTCCGGCACGTTCGCACTCCGAAACCAAATAGTCCAGTTGGTTGACAGCCCCGTCCTTTTCGTCCAATCGTTCTCTGATACCTTGTGGCAGGGGGAGGTCAGAATAGACTTCACAGAAGAAGTCGAAGCGGATTTGGCAATGTGCATCCAGTCCTTTTCGATAATCGTTCAGTTCGCCGGTGATACCTGAAAAGTTGAGGTAAAGCACCAGATAGCTGTTGCGGTTTGCTGTGGGATGCTTCCCAATGTAGAGGTCGCCGAATAAGTCGTTGAACTTATCGCGGGTACGCACATCGTAGTAGTGTTGCAGTACGTTCAGCGTGAGGCTTTTGCCGAAGCGGCGGGGACGGATGAAGAAAAAGAACCGGTCTGCCTGCTCTATCATAGGAATGAAGCGGGTTTTGTCTACATAATAATAGTCTTCGCGGCGGATGACTGCGAAGTTCATCATACCGTAAGGCAAACGCTTTCTGTTGGGTACTATATATTCCATTGGATCCATCTTCTGTCCTCCTGCTGATTTCTTATTTAACAACTTGCTTCTTTAGCGTTAACGACACAAAGATAGTAAAAGTTCTTGTTGGGTACGAGGCATCCTCAAAAAAGTATTGGAAAAACTCATTCACACAAAGAACTACAGCCCTGACAAAGCTATTCTGAAACAGCAGTGAAGTGGCGGAAATAATTCTCGAGGTTAGCTTGTATATATTGAAAGATACTGTATTTTTGTGCAGAACTAAAAAAAGAACAGACTATGTTGGACATTATTTTGATTGTAATTAGTGCCCTTTGTATGATAGCCGGGTTAGCAGGTTGTATTCTGCCGTTTCTTCCCGGTCCGCCTATTGCTTATGTGGGGTTGATCATTCTGCACTTCACGGATAAGGTACAATATTCTACGACACAATTAATCGTATGGTTATTGATTGTAGCTGTTTTGCAGGTATTGGATTATTTCACTCCGATGCTGGGAAGTAAATATAGTGGCGGTAGTAAATGGGGTAATTGGGGATGTATCATAGGAACTCTTGTCGGTCTTCTTTTCTTGCCTTGGGGGATTATTCTCGGTCCGTTTCTAGGAGCGGTGATTGGTGAACTATTAGGAAATAAAGAGTTCTCGCAGGCACTCAAATCAGGTGTGGGCTCTTTACTCGGATTTATATTCGGAACTTTACTGAAGTTCGTTGTCTGCGGTTATTTTTGCTATCAATTTATCATAGGTCTTATTCGGTAACCTATTTGATGTTGTAAAACATTCGTAAGAATAACCTATCTATTGCCTTTACATAGAGTACTAAATCGATGTGTGTTCGTCTTTATTGAAGTAGCACATTGAGGTAGTACCATGAAAAAGACTTTTACTTATCTTTCTTTTATCATTTTCTTGGGGTGGTTTCCCTTGCTTTTTGCGGGAGAAATTTATGTATCCCTGCAGGGGAATGATAAGAATTCCGGGACAAAGGAAGCCCCGTTTAATACATTAAACCGGGCAATCAAGCAGGCTCGTGAATGGCGTAGACTGAATCGGCCGGAAGTAGCCGGAGGAATTTATATTCGTTTGGAAGAGGGCGTTTATGCCCAGCGCAATTCTCTGTTTCTTCGTTCGGAAGATAGTGGGACACCCGATTCTCCAACAGTGATTTGTGCGGTAGATGGTGCTCACCCTGTGATTAGTGGTGGAGTTGCTGTTACAGGATGGAAGCGTGGATGCGATAATCCGGCAATTCCTGAAGAGTTGAGGCAGAAGATATGGTCGGCAGAGGTTCCCCTAATAGGAAATAGAAGAGTCGAAACCCGGCAAATGTGGGTGAATGGCAATAAAGTTCAAAGAGCTGCGCAATTTCCTGACGGAGGAATGGAACGAATGATTGACTTCAATCCGGAGGAACAAACGATAACGATCCCTGCCTCTTATGTGAACAGTTCCCGGGAATCACAGAGTATAACTGGACTACAAAATGCCAGTCAACTGGAAATGATTGTCCATCAACGCTGGGCGATTGCTATTTTGCGCGTGAAAAGTATAGACGTGAAAGACGGACAAGCTGTAGTTCGCTTCCATGAACCTGAAAGTCACCTGGAGTTTGCGCATCCCTGGCCGCAACCCGTCATCGGAGGAGAGAAAGGAAATTCTTCCTTCTGCCTGATCAATGCACTGGAATTGCTGGACCAACCCGGTGAATGGTTCCAGGAATATCCTTCCGGCACGATTTACTATTATCCGCAGGCGAGCGAAAATATGGAAACAGCTGAAGTGATTATCCCTACCTTAGAAACTTTAGTGACCATAGACGGTACATTGTCTCGTCCGGTAAAACATATACAATTTAACGGAATTACTTTTGCGCATACCTCCTGGATGCGTCCTTCTTTTCAGGGGCACGTCACCTTGCAAGGGGGATTTCCTTTATTGGATGCCTATAAACTACAAGAACCGGGGCTTCCGGAAAAAGCGGAACTGGAGAACCAAGCCTGGATCACCCGTCCCGAAACGGCAATACGTGTAAGAGGTGCCGAGCATATTGATTTCAAGCATTGCACGTTCCGTCATTTATCATCCACCGGACTGGATTATGAATGGGCCGTTACTGCATCGAGTGTCGAAGATTGTCAATTTACGGATATTGGAGGAACGGCTTTACTGGTCGGTGCATTTCCGGACGGAGGATTTGAGACGCACATTCCTTTTATTCCTGCTGACGTACGGGAATTATGTTCCCATATTACTATCAGAAACAATTTCATCAGTAATGTGACTAATGAAGACTGGGGATGTGTAGGTATCGGTGCCGGATATGTCAGAAACATGGATATTTCTCATAATGAAGTCTGCCATCTGAACTATTCAGGGATTTGTGTAGGCTGGGGATGGACATCGCTGGAGAGCGGAATGTGTAACAACCGGATAGAAGCAAACTATGTACATCACTTTGCCCGTCGGCTATACGATGCAGGCGGTCTGTATACTCTTTCCAACCAGCCGGGTTCCGTCATGCGAAATAATCGGATCGAACATTTAATCGAGGCACCCTACGCTACGAATGACCGTGCTTTTTATATCTATCTGGATGAAGCTACGGACGGATATACAATGGAAAACAACTGGTGTCCTGCTGAACGTTTTGATTCGAACCGCCCCGGGAAAAAGAACGTGTGGAAGAATAACGGGCCTCAAGTGGCGGACAGTATTAAGTACAAAGCCGGAAGAATAAAGCAAGATTGAAACAAATCAATGGATTAACATAGTCATTAATGTACTAGTATAGCAATCAATAAACTAGTGTAATAATCATTAGAACTAGACTAGTATGGTAATCATTCAAACTAATATGATAATTATAGTAATCAATAAACGATATTTAATCAATAAAATAGATGAAACCAACGAACTACCACTTATTTGATTTCCTTGATTTCGATACCGAGTTATCAAGGAATGAGTCGCTTTGGAAAGCATACAAGCCAACGGCTGTTTATGAAAAGGAAGGAGATATTTACGTAACAGTTCCCTTTCAGAAGCAAAAGCTGGCTAACGATATGATGGCGGATACCGATGTTCCCCAGGAGGAATATACGTTAATCATCCGTCAGTATAACATCGGCATCACCCGCCTGTTTCTTGGCTTCGGTGATTATGTACTGACAGATGAGTCGGAAATGCTACAATTCAGTGACCGGATTCAGAAAGTGCCCCTGTTTATAAAAGAACAAAAAGGAAAATGGATTCTTTCGACGGAAGACGGAACGAAGCGTGCCGTTATCAATGTGGAAGAGCCTCTATTAGACCGATGGAGCGAATTGCTTCCCGACCCTCAAGAAACGCTTGACATCACTTTATACCCTGATGGAAAGCGTGAAATCCGCTTGTCAGCCTACGACCATTTTTCGCCTCCCCGTTACGATGCGTTACCTGTTGCCTTTTGCAAACGCGATGGTCGGAAAGAACGGGCAACGCTTTCTTTTGAATGTAAGCCCGATGAATGTTTTGCCGGAACCGGAGAACGTTTCTTTAAAATGGACTTGAGCGGACAGACTTTCTTCCTGAAAAACCAGGACGGGCAAGGAGTCAATAACCGGCGTACTTATAAGAATATCCCCTTCTATCTATCCAGCCGAATGTACGGAACATTCTACCATACATGTGCTCATAGCAAGCTCTCGCTGGCCGGACATTCCACCCGTTCCGTCCAGTTTCTAAGCGACCAGGCATTGTTGGATGTATTTGTAATAGGCGGTGATACGATGGAAGATATTCTTCGCGGTTATCGTGACCTGACCGGCTATCCGTCTATGCCTCCTCTTTGGAGTTTTGGCGTTTGGATGAGCCGTATGACTTATTTCAGTGCCGATGAAGTAGACGAAATATGCGACCGCATGCGTACCGAACACTATCCCTGTGATGTAATTCATCTGGATACGGGCTGGTTCCGTACCGATTGGCTCTGCGAATGGAAATTCAATGAAGAACGGTTCCCCGATCCGAAAGGATTCATCGGGCGGTTGAAAAAGAACGGCTATCGTGTCTCTTTATGGCAACTTCCATACGTTGCAGAAAATGCAGAGCAGATTGATGAAGCCAGAGCCAATGATTATATAGCCCCATTGACCAAACAACAAGCGACCGATGGTTCCAACTTCTCCGCCCTGGATTATGCCGGAACAATCGACTTTACTTATCCGAAAGCAACCGAATGGTACAAAGGACTATTGAAACAACTCCTGGATATGGGAGTAACCTGTATCAAAACCGATTTCGGTGAAAACATTCACATGGACGCCCTCTATAAAGGTATGAAGCCGGAATTGTTGAACAACCTGTATGCCCTGCTTTATCAAAAGGCCGCTTACGAAATTACGAAAGAAGTGACAGGTGACGGCATAGTCTGGGCACGTTCCGCATGGGCGGGATGCCAGCGTTATCCTTTGCATTGGGGAGGCGATTCCTGTAGTTCCTGGGATGGAATGGCAGGTTCTCTGAAAGGCGGTCTACATTTCGGCCTGTCGGGATTTGCTTTTTGGAGCCATGATGTTCCCGGCTTCCATACATTGCCCAATTTTATGAACTCGGTAGTAGTAGATGATGTGTACATGCGTTGGACCCAATTCGGCGTATTCACATCGCATATCCGTTATCACGGAACCAATAAGCGTGAACCCTGGCACTATCCGGCCATAGCTCCGTTGGTGAAAAAGTGGTGGAAATTGCGTTATTCGCTCATTCCATACATCGTAGAACAAAGTAAACTAGCCATAGAAAGCGGCTATCCGCTCTTGCAGGCACTCATTCTGCATCATCCGGAAGATAAACTTTGTTGGCATATAGATGATGAATACTATTTCGGCAATGATTTCCTGGTAGCTCCGGTGATGAACAGCGAAAACCGTCGGGATATCTATCTTCCCGAAGGAAAATGGGTGAACTTCTTTACGGGAGAACATTTGGAAGGAGCATGCTGGTTGAGAGACGTGTATGTTCCGTTGGAAGAAATGCCCGTATATGTGCGTGCAAATGCCGTGATACCCATCTATTCGGAAGACGTGGACTGTACGGATGAAATGGATTTAAGCAAGAGCATGGCTTTACGCATAGATAATGATTATAAAGGATTTTGGAATAGTTCACCACAGATTACACAGATTGACACAGATGATAAGGGGAGATAAATCATATCTGTGTTAATCTGTGTAATCTGTGGTGGACTATGATAGATTGTGGTAGAAAATTAATTAATTTAGTATAGTATGAAAACATGGAAGAGTAATTTAGAAGAAACAAAACAACGTTATATAAATTGGTGGAACCATAAAGGAATCATTCTCAATATGTGGGAGCACTTCCAGGAAGGAGTGCAACCACATGCAGAGATAACACCTCCCGCACCGGCAAAAGATTTGTCGCAAAAGTGGTTCGACCCTCAATGGAGAGCTGAATATCTGGACTGGTACGTAGCGCACAGCAGTCTGAAAGCGGATATTCTTCCGGTTGCGAATACCCAACTGGGCCCCGGCTCACTGGCCGCCATCTTAGGCGGAGTGTTTGAAGGTGGGGAAGATACCATTTGGATTCATCCCAACCCGGATTTCACCGATGAAATAGTCTTTAACCCCGAACACCCGAACTGGATTCTTCATAAAGAACTCCTGAAAGCCTGTAAAGCGAAAGCCAACGGACACTACTTTGTCGGTATGCCCGACCTGATGGAAGGACTGGATGTCCTGGCCGCACTGAAAGGAACGGATAGGGTATTACTGGACACAGTGATGCAGCCCGAAATCTTGGAACAACAGATGCAGCAAATTAACGACATCTACTTCAAAGTATTTGATGAACTATACGACATCATCCGTGAAGGCGACGAGATGGCTTTCTGTTATTTCTCGTCTTGGGCTCCCGGAAAGATGAGTAAACTGCAAAGTGATATTTCAACCATGATTAGTCAGGATGATTATCGCCGGTTTGTGCAACCTTTTATTCGTGAACAATGTCAGAAGATTGATTATACCCTTTATCATCTGGATGGAGTGGGAGCCATGCATCACCTGCCTGCCTTGCTTGAAATTGAAGAATTGAATGCGATTCAATGGACTCCCGGAGTGGGCGAACCACAAGGAGGATCTCCCAAATGGTACGATTTGTATAAGAAGATTCTGGCAGGCGGAAAGAGCGTGATGGCTTGCTGGGTGACATTAGACGAACTAAAACCCCTATTGGATCATATCGGCGCGGACGGTGTACATTTGGAAATGGATTTCCATAACGAAAAGGAAGTGGAACAGGCCATGCGGATTGTTGAAGAATATACTGGTTCTTCTACCGCTGTAAATACCAATGAACATCAACAGGATGCCGACTTGGCAGCTACCGGACAGGAACGTATTTGTATACGGGAAGAACAACACCAGGAAGAGGATAAACTGAAACCTCTGTATGAAGCCATTGTTGCCGGGAAACTGGAACCTGCGGTTGAAATCACCCGACAAGCCATTGCGGAAGGAGTAGCTCCCCAAATGATTATCAATAATTATATGATTAAAGCAATGGGCGAAGTGGGACAACGTTTCCAGGATGGAAAAGCTTTTGTTCCCCAACTGTTGATGGCAGGACGTGCCATGAAAGGGGCTTTGGAGCTACTGAAACCTTTATTGGCAGGAAGTGCTTCCACTACAATCGGTAAGATTGTCATCGGTACAGTGAAGGGAGATCTCCATGATATTGGTAAAAACCTGGTGGCTTCCATGCTGGAGGGTTGCGGCTTTGAAGTCATTAATATTGGTATTGATGTGACTTGTGACAAGTTTGTGGAAGCTGTGAAGGAAAATCATGCTGACATCTTGTGCATGAGCGCATTGCTGACTACTACCATGACGTATATGAAAGAGGTTATCCAGGCATTAGAAGAGGCCGGTATTCGTAATCAAGTGAAAGTGATGATTGGCGGAGCACCCGTCAGTCAGGGGTTTGCTGACGAAATCGGTGCGGACGGATATAGTGATAATGCGAATACAGCCGTAGCAGTTGCCAAAGAACTAATTGGAAATAAAAAATAGAATAAAAAGGCACGGATTACACGGATCAACACGGCTCTTAATTACATAGCTTATTAAAACCGTGAAATCCATGTAATCCTTGCCTAAAAGAAAATTAGATTTAAACTTACGTTACTTATTTAATACTTGAATTATGCATGTGAAATTCTTAGAGACATTAGATTGGAGTATTCTGATTGCCTACTTCCTTATTTTGATAGCTATTGGTATATGGGCAAGTTCAAAACGAAAAAAGGGGAGTAGTCTTTTCCTTGCGGAGAATTCGTTGAGATGGTATCATATCGGCTTCTCCATGTGGGGGACAAATGTCGGACCTTCCATGTTGATAGCTTCCGCAAGTGCCGGATTTACTACCGGTATTGTTTCGGGGAATTATGCCTGGTATGCATTTGTCTTTATATGTCTGCTTGCTTTTGTCTTTGCTCCCCGATATTTGGGTAGTCGCATTACGACATTGCCCGAATTTATGGGAAAACGTTTCGGACAATCTACCCGTAACATCCTTGCCTGGTATACCATTATTACCATTCTTATTTCATGGCTTGCATTGACTTTATTTGCCGGTGGAGTCCTGATCCGTCAAGTCTTCGATATTCCTATGTGGCAATCAGCATTGCTGTTACTTGTCATCTCCGCTTTCTTTACAATGCTCGGTGGACTGAAAGCTGTGGCCTACACGAATGTATATCAAATGATACTGTTGATTGTAGTATCAGCCACACTGGCTATCATGGGAATCTATAAAGTGGGCGGTGTAGGCGCACTGGTGGATGCCGTTCCGGCTGATTACTGGAATCTTTTCCATCCAAATGATGACCCGGCTTTTCCTTGGCTACCTATTATTCTGGGTTATCCTATTATGGGAGTTTGGTTTTGGTGTACGGATCAGTCGATGGTGCAACCGGTTCTTGCTGCCAAGAATCTCAAAGAAGGACAGATGGGAACCAACTTTACCGGATGGTTGAAAATATTAGATGTACCTCTTTACATTCTTCCCGGCATTATCTGCCTCGCTTTATTCCCACAATTGGAGAATCCCGATGAGGCTTACATGACAATGGTGACTCATCTGTTTCCGACAGGAATGGTCGGCTTGGTATTGGCTGTATTGACAGCAGCATTGGTAAGTACTGTCGGCTCTGCTTTGAATGCATTAAGCACGGTATTCACGATGGATATCTATGTGAAGAAAATCCGACCGCAGGCCAAACAGAGAGAGATTATCAGAGTGGGACAAGTGGTTACGGTAGTCGGTGCACTGATCTCTGTGATAATAACCATAGCGATCGACAGCATCAAGGGACTGAATCTGTTTAATGTTTTCCAGTCTGTACTGGGATTTATAGCTCCTCCGATGGCAGCTGTATTTCTCTTTGGCGTGTTCTGGAAACGCACCACTACTCTGGCAGCTAATATGGCTCTGACATTGGGAACAGTGTTCAGCATCGGAGTGGGAATCTTGTATTTATGGGTGTTTCCGGCAGAACAATATGATGTATGGCCTCATTTTATGCTGCTTTCCTTCTACTTATTCGTTATCATCGGAATAGGCATGATAGTAGTCAGCCTGTGGGATAAGTCTCTGCAACTGGGAACCTTGAATATGGAAAAGATAGAGGACAAACCTGCACGAATTGTTCTTATCCTATGGGGATTACTTATTGTGACTATGATCGGGCTTTACATCTTCTTCAATGGCCACTAATTTTTATTCACCACAGAGGACACAGAGATTATTATCTAATAATAAAAAGACTCCGTGTCTCTGCGTCCTCTGTGGTGAAACTATTTTCTGCGAAAACAATTCTCATACGTACACAGCCCGCAAGTATATTCCAGCTTACGGACATGAGAACCCACTCCGATAATACCACTTACAGATTTGATGGGAATCATCAGGCTGGAATCTGTCAACTGAATACCACAGGGCGAAGCGACCGGAAATAAGGAGAATAGTTTTTGTTGTTCCGATACGTGCCATCCGCAATAACCGGGGCTGTATCTGTTAGTGTGCTTCCAACCTCTCTTTTCGATAAATGTAGCCAACTCCTCTTCCATGCAATTAGCAGCCTTTTCTGCAATGATGCTCCCCAATGAGTCTGCTATATATACTTTCACCATGTCGTCCTCTTGCTGAAGCAGATGTTGAAACTCCTCAAATTCAACTCCCGCAGTGGCGGTAAAAAAAGCAAAGGCTTCCGACCCCCGTAGTTGGCGAGCAATGGTTTTACCGATTGAGAGAACCGTATCTTTTACAGTCAGTGTTGCTTTTTCAGTGTCAAGCAGTCCGTCAGTGAGGAAAAAGAAAAAACGGGGACGAAGAAGGGGAGTGATACGGTCAAGTAACGTATTTATTTCTTCTATAACCATTCCATCCGGCATAGAATCTTTATATCCCATCGCTTCGTATATATCGGACGATGGGATTTGCAGTTTCTGGTAAGTAAGTTCCTGTTCAACCATTATTGAACTCTTCCAATGCGGTATAAAATGCGTCTATATTAATAGAAGACGTATGTGGCGGAATATCACAACCACTTGACAATACGAAATTAGGATATGCACGGGTAGTCTCCAATAGTTGCAAAGTCGCTTCCTTCATAGTCTCCGGGCCTGCCATCTTGAAAAGGCTCACCGGGTCCAGATTTCCCATTGCCAGTACATCGGCCGGAACCTCTTTCAACGCTTCCTCCATTTTGATTTTATTCCCGAAATGATAAGCGGCTGCACCGGTATAAACCATCGCTTGCGTGCAATTCCCTGTGTTTCCGCAATTATGAAGTACTACGGCAAAGTGATCATCCTGTACCTTCTCTATTATTTCTTTCACGAATAAAGAAGAATATTGCAGGCAATCTTCGTTGGATAACAGTCCTGCAGCAGGTTCAGCCATGATTACACCGTTCACACCGGTTGCTTTCAATGCCATGCAATAGCGGGTGATGAAGTCACTGCATTTTCTTAATAACGTATTGGCTGCATCGGGATTAATATAAATCAGCATCATGATTTCCGACATATCATACAAACGTCCGGCCAGCGAATAAGGACCGATGCAACCGGCAAAAACCGGACGGTCTGTAACATTTCTGGCTGTCAGTATATTCGCTTTAAGATATTCCGGGATTCTTCCTTTGTTCAATGCCGGAACTTCCAGCTTTTCAATAGCAGCTTCATCTGCCAGCAAACGGCCGGACACACTGGGCACCTCATTTTCCGGAAAGATAATCTCTGCCCCGAAAGCTTCCGCTTCTACCGTCAGATCCATGATAACGGTTGCTGCCGCAGCCGGATACTTGTCACAAAGAGCCTTGATTGCCTCATAATGAACCTGCCCGTTTGTCACTGCATCATGCACCGTTTTCCCGATAAACTCGATACCCGGATGTGTCATGATCGGAATGGCAATCGTTTCCTTACGTTGGATCGTTTGGCTGATCCATTCTTTCATATTCAGTCTACCCATAATTTTAGTTTTTAATATCGTCTTGTAATAAAGACGAAGTTACCCCTCTTTTGTAATCTCGTATATGATAAAATCTGATACCGGTATAAAAATAAAGCTGCCCTTCAGAAAGAAGAGCAGCTTTACACCTATTTGATTTATCTTCGAGCTTTATTTTACCGGAATCTTATCAATACGGTTCTGATGGCGTCCGCCGTCAAATTTGGT
>ENA-ORPD01002100-ORPD01002100.1-human-gut-metagenome-genome-assembly--contig:-NODE-2100-length-12602-cov-2.920140_pt1 | contig 12602 bp, 7 predicted proteins | sample MGYA00242143_ERZ509076 | MGnify/ENA primary metagenome ERZ509076 (study PRJEB26280, sample SAMEA2338706) | human gut metagenome | biome: human gut; feature: human-associated habitat; material: faeces... | reverse complement strand
CCGCCTCTTCTTTTTTGCCTAATGTTAAGGCTGTCTTATACATAGTGCCCAAGCATTCGCTGATAAAACAGTTACTTACCAAATCCACAGAAGCCTGATTACCAGCATCTACCCCCATAGGTGCCAGCCAATCTCCCAAATACCAGTCACGGTATTTGGTATCGGGCCAACGTTTCAGCAAACCATCTACTGTATATTTATCAACATACTTAAACCACTCTTTCATTTGAGAATAATATTTCTCAATCAAGCGGGGATCATTATAGTTGACATACGTTCTCCAGGGAGCCTGTACAAAGAATCCGCACCAATACGGACCGCCACCACCGGCACCCGGATTAGGACCAACATGCGGCAAACTTCCTCCTTCACGCATGGAGTCTCCCCATGTTTGTACCCAGTTTTCAAAAGTAGGGGCTACATCGTACATCGTTTGCAAAGACATCGTTGAGGAGTTTCCATCACCACCATATCCTGCACGTTCCAAATGCGGACAGTCTACCATATATCCACTAAAAGTCAGACATTTCATCGTATACTGAATCATTTGGTGAATAGCATTCAAGTCGGCATCCGAACATTCAAAAGTTGCGGTCTGTTTATAATCTCCATAAATTTGCATAGATTTTATTGCACCTGTTTCCGGTTTCTGTGGAAGATTGGAGATGCGCACATATCGAAAAGCGTGATGATTGAATTTATTTCTGAAGTATTCTCCTTGCTTACCACCAGATATATAAATATCACTTTCACCTTGCTTGTCAAATTCACCGTCTTTCGTCAAATTATCACTATATTCCATAATAACTTCATGACCTGCCGGCAATATAGGCATTTGCATCTCAAACCATCCGGTCTGAACCTTTCCCATATCTACCAGCCAGAGACTTTCACCCAGCTTCTTTACAGACACAGCCTGCAAAATCTGATGTATCTTGTTTACCTCACACATTTGAGGGGAAGCGATATGATCGGGAACATTCACTTTCACAACAGGAATCCATTCCATTTTGTCTAAAGCCTGTGTTGAAAGATCTCGCGGAAGAATCCTTCCATCCACCCTCTCACCTCCAAACTGCAAAGCACGCCAAGTACCTGTATCCGAATAGCCACTTTCACGTCCGTACCATGATCCGTCTGTCTTCGTTACGACTTCCCATTTACCATTTCTCAACACATCCAATTCTGCTTTTACCAGCGGACCTTCATAAGCAGCTCCGAAAGTCGTCGTTTTATACCAACCTTGTCCCAGCCAGATAAGCAAATCATTTTCTCCTTCTCGTAAATAAGGAGTAATATCATAAGTAACAATCAATGAACGTTTAGATAAATGTGATACAGCAGGCGTAAGGACATCTTCTCCGACCTTTTTCCCATTGACATAAATTTCGTGATACCCCAACGTGTTTACATGCAGGAAAGAAGTCTCCCTTTGAGTCAGCTTCACTTTTTTGCGAAGAATAGGAGCACAAATCTTACCACCTTCAGCAGAAGCCCCAATATATTCTCCCTGCATCTGTGATTTATTTAAGATACCAACCCCAAAACGAGCAACAGGACTCCATGAAGAAATTTGTTTTTTAGCATCCCAAACGCGTACCCGCCAATAACACAAAGAACGAGAAGTTAAAGTCTTCCCTCGATAAGGCACCATAACAGAAACATCGGATTTCAATTTCCCAGTATTCCATAAATCAGCTTTATCCTGTGCCAACAGAATACTATCCGAAGCTACCTGTATCTCATAATAAGTTTGCCCGCCTTTCCAGCCGTCCCCCTTTAACTTCCAACTGAAGTGAGGGGTCACATTATCAATCCCCAAAGGATTAATAAGATTTTCACATTTCAACTCTGACAAATAAAAAGTAGATGTTTTCTTACTTCCATACACTATCACAGACAGCCAACAGAAACAACAAACTAAACATAATAACCGTTTCATACTATTCATTTTCTATTATTATTCAACTCTTGCCAGCCTCACTTTATGAGTGACAGGTTTATTGATTTTATAAATTGTTTCAACGAGATTCTTCATATAATTGCTCCAAACCTCCCGTATTTCGGGATTCATCGCTTTTATATACCAGTCGTAGCTCATCCTAAGAAACCCGTCTTTAGGTAAATATTCTTTTAGTTTATCGATAGCTTTCTGATCATCAGCAAACAGTAATCCTTCCTTTTTCAAGAATGAATATTCGGTCCACAAGTATTCTCTGAAGCGTTTCTCCACTTCAAACCGTTCTTCATTCAGATACATGATTTTCGCAGCTTGTTGATATTGGGGAGTATTTGGGTAATCTGCCAAATTCACACCATTCGCCAACTTTTCGGATGAGAGATTGTCAATAAACTGATTGTCTATAGTTAACCGATACATTCCTTTCTCTAAATTTGTTACCTGAAAACGTTCCTGATTAAACTCTTCCATAAATGGAACCAACTGCATTGCATCGCGTTGTGACCTTTTATTTCCCCAACCACTTCTAGAAATAGAATCCAGCGGATAAGGAAGAGCATACGCCAGATAATCAAAAGTCAGATCAGCTCCGCTCTTTTTTAGTTTTGAAATCTTACAGTTCTTATGGGTTATTACAGATGAATGATATGCATCAATAGATACTGATGACACTTCATCCCCAGCCAGTCCCTGTGCTTTCAGAAACAAATAGGCCATAACCATCTGTCCATCATTATCCGGATGAATTCTATCTATCCTGCAGAATGTAAATGTAGAATCTGCCTCCTGCTCTTTTCTGCTTATCTCATGCATCGGTTGGTTAAAATCAACAAAACCCCAGCCATTCTTTTTAGCCGATGTACGTTGGGCATCTATTATTTTTAAAATAGCGTTATTCTTATTACGCAATATAAAATTATTAAACTTAGAAGTCTCATCATAAGGAGAACCACCAATCAATACTTTCTTTATTTTATTTTTAGCCAGTAAGCGTTCTTCTATTTCCCGATAGCTTTCCAATGACTTTGCAATCCGTTGTTCTGACAGTTCTTTTGCATTGTCTTTCATGTAAATATCATAACCGGTATCGTTCATACCGAAAGTTAGAGTCACATAAGTTGGTTTCCTGTTGAAAACATCATAGTCCAAACGATCCTTCATATCCCACGCACTCTCTCCACCAATTCCGGCATTCATGATAGTAATCGGTTTATCCGGGAAACGAGTCATGTAATACAACCAGATAAATGAATGATAATGTCCGCCGTGAGTAATGCTGTTTCCTACAAATACCACACGTTCCCCTTCTTCAAACCGGGGTATTGTTGTTTGTGCCTGTAAGTAATCGCAATTTATATAAACTAAAGATAACAACAAGAGTATCCTCATTTTTAGTCTATTAGCCATTTTCTTTATTCTTTTAATCAAACCATAAAGATAACCGTACAACAATCAATCTGCTATATCCAGCTTATTCTTCTCTGCTTTCCCATACTGTTTCACCAATACACTTACGCCTCCTTTCAACAGTTCGGGAGTCGCCTCCATAGTGATAACCTTTTCTTCGCCCGGCATCAACGTCACATAATTATCGGACATAATAATTGGAAGTATTCGTTTTTGCGTAGCCTTATTAACAAGCCTCACCCGATTAGCAAAAGCCACAGTCCCGGAATTGTTCTTTACAACAATCTTCATCTTTCCGTCAGACATCGATTTATCCACCAATCGGCAAGACAAATCGGCCTCTGGGAGTGTATTCAGCAATGTATAATCAAGATCATTCACACCATTCCGCCAATAGAAGTTTTCAGAGATTAGATTACCTTTGGCATCTGTCAGTTCCAACTTGATAAAATGAAGCGGAGTCAGTTCTTCTATCTCTTTTGGTTTCTCACCGTAGATTTCGAATTCGAACAATGAATATCCAAACTGTGTGGCACGGCTGATGCCTGCCAATTTCACATAACGTGCTGTAACAGGTTCCAATTCAATCTGTTCAGTACCACCTCTTCCATCTTTGTTGGTATAAACGGTTTTCCATTCTTGCGCATCATTCGATACTTGCAGTTCGTATTTCTTTGCACAAGCTGCCTCCCATTTCAAAATAACCTTTTCTATCTTTTCTTCTTTACCAAGATCAATGTATATCCATTGAGGATCACTGTATGCACTTTCCCAACGACTTCCGGCTCCTCCGTCAGTAACCATTGAAGCACTTTTAGAGACACCTGTTGAAGAAGAAGCTACAGCCTTCTTTCCATAAGCCAGATTGAAAGGATTAAAGTTCAAAGAAAATGCTTCTGCAATGTTGCTGGCTGCCACATCGACCTGTTTTGTCTGTCCGTATGCTGATACTTCTTTTCCATTCAGGTTGTAAATTGTAGCTTTAGCTATTGCACCTTTCAAATCCTTTGCTGTAGTATTTATTACTTTTATGCTATTATTGGAAGCATTCCATTGAATATGTAAAGGTTCACAAGCCTTTTTTGCTCCCCAATAAGCGCCTGTAGGATCGTAATAATAGTCATAAGTCTGCCATACAAACGAGGGATAAGCCGGATGGCTCATCCAGATCAGAAGTCCGGCTGCATCATTCCACATCTTATCGTTCCAAGCCTCATACATACCTTTCATCACTTCGAGATTCAGCATTTGCGCTTTCTCGCAGAATTCTTCCAGTCCGGATGATTCTCCGTACTGTGTGTTCACTGAATTCTTATAATTAACCGGGTTGGCATTAGACGCTTCCTTACCAAAGAAATGTTTGTTCCATACATTGTCATCATCATTCTTCAACTGCTCATCAGTAGGCAGAGGCCACCAGTCTTTTTCCGGAATAAACTCTTTGATGCTTTCAAATGTCGGGAAAGTGGCCGTTCCTATTTCTGTACGCATACCGTAACCGTAATCAATGCCATAAGGATAAGCCGGTGTATTAAATGCCAGGTTACTGCCTGAAGTTTCAAAATGGTGTCTTGGAGGTTGATTTCCCCACCAACCACTTCCGGACAATCCATCCTGATTGGAGCAAGACTTATACATACGGTCATTATTGTCCTCCTTCGCAATCATTTCACGCAGGTAATTATCCAAATCAGGTGCCGGATGCGTTTCATTTGCTCCACACCAAATAGCAATGGAAGGATGGTTTCTAAGACGTCTGACTTTATCAAGGGCATTCGCTTTAAATGCTTCCGGTTGCGCCACGTCATTGTATGCTACATATAACCAGAAATCATTCCATACCATAATTCCATATTTATCACAATAATCATAAAACTCATCATCAGTAACACACCCTGTCCATAGACGGATCATATTGTAATTCATCTCCTTATGAAGTCTGATTTTCGTTTCATATTCTTTGCCCTGGCAGCGAAGCAGATATTCGCTCATTCCCCAGTTTCCCCCTTTCAGATAGATCTTCTGTCCATTGATAAAGAATGTAAGAACAGGATATCCCACTACATTATCGACCATTTTATACTCATACTTCTTGATACCGAATGTCATTTCTTTTACATCCGACACTTTTCCATCTACAGAACAAGTCAGCTTGCAAGTATAGAGATTGGGATCACCATAACCATTCGGCCACCAAAGCCTCGGATAATCAACAACCAATTGCGCTATATCATCTTTGTTAATAGATAGTCTGGCTGTTGTTCCTCCTTCTACCCGAATGTCTTTAGAGAAAGAAATATTCCCCGGCTGAATCACTCCGGATACAACGACTTCTTTGGGGGAAGAAGAAGCATTTCTAATATCTGTTGAGACAGAAAGCTCTGCTTTCTGCAAGGTCGGTAACTCTGAACGTACCCAAGGATCTTCCATCACTACATCTCCCGTTACCACAAGATAAGCATTGCCTGTGATACCAGCCAGACGTCCCGGTACGTATGGCATCCAGTCCCAACCGGCACCAGCCAGATAACTGGGGCTACACGCAACTCCATACGGGTCTTTAGCCTTACGCGTCTTTTTCTGATCGGCATCGGTAATCAGAACAGCTATCACATTCTTACCGGATTTCTTTATCAGATTAGTTACATCAAACTTCGAACGCAACATGTGACCGCTTACATCTTTAGTAGATGTTTTAGTCCCTGATATCTTTTCGCCATTAAAATAAAAATCGGCAAAGCGGTTCGTATTGTCGAAATGAAGCCATACCCGCTTCCCCTCCGAATAAGAAGACGGGAGTTCGAATTCCGTACGATACCAGAAAGGACGGTTATAAAACGTTTCGTCTACTTTATAAATATTATCGGCATAATTAGGATCTGGAACGATTCCTGCTTCAACATAAGCAGTAAAAACAGTTCCGGGAACCACACCTTTAACGTAATCGGACATTTTAAATTCCGGAGTAGAAATCTGCTCTCCGGTTATGTTCTCTAAATCTGCCTGGGGTTTCACTTCCCAGATAATCCGAGGATTAGAGCTGTTCAAAGACATCCATGTACTGCTCTGCACACCCTGTCTGGATTAGAGCTAATATAACCGATACAATGATAAGCCCAAGTTTATTCATCATACTATCAAGATTTTAAAGTAACAATTTGTTTTATAGTATGTTATTCAATCAAAGTCCCCACTCAACATTAGGTTTATCACCCATAAACAGCTCCAATGTACCTCCGGCTGCAATGTCCGCAAAATCAAGATAACATTTATTGTATTCCTGACCGTTCAACAAGGCCTTTTGTATATAGACGTTATTTATGCTGTTATTATGAGCTATCACCGTGAATTTCTTACCAGTATAATAGCTGGGATCAAGATTGAACTCTACTTTATCAAAAACCGGACTTGTAATCTCCATACGTGTATTTCCCGGACAGGAAGGATGAATACCGGAAGCAGCCAACACATACCACGCCGACATCTGACCTACATCTTCATTGCCAACAATCCCTTCAACTTTGTTTGCATAAGCCTTTTCACATGTATAGCGTGTCCATTTTTGAGTATACCAGGGAACTTCAAGCTGATTGAACAAAAAAGGAACGAAGTGCACAGGTTCATTCGCATGATTATAATATTCATTCCACAGCATATTAGAAGGAGTTTTATTAAAGAAATCTGTTAAATCCGCAATAACTTTCTCCTTACCACCCATCAAATTCACCATTCCCGGAACATCGTGAGGTACAAACCAACCTTGCTGATAAGAGTTTGCTTCTATACACCCATACCATTCTTTAAGACGTGCATTCTCCGGCCATTCTACCCATGTACCATCTGCTTTACGGGGACGGAACCATCCCTTTTCTTTATCAAAAATATGATGATATGCCTGTCCCTTTTCATAGAAACATTTGGCATCGTCTTCTTTCCCCATAGCTTTCGCTAATTGAGATATACACCAATCAGTATAAGCATACTCCAAAGTGGTTGAAATACTCAATGGTTCCGGAGCATACCCCAATGAATCATTACCAAAACGACGGGATGTGTTAATGGCATAACGATATGCTTTCTCTACATCATACGTACGAATCCCTTTGATATAAGCATCCGCCAAAACAGACAAAGCAGGATTTCCCAACATACAGCCGGAATAGGAATTCAGCAATTCCCAACGTTCATAGTATTCGCGCCCACTCTGATCTGCCATAGTAATCAATGAGTTCAGTTCATCACTTACTAAACGCGGATTAATTATAGTCTGCAAAGGAAACTGACTACGAAATACATCCCATCCACTGAATATAGTACGTTTTGTAAAGGTGCTGTCAGCCGTATGTATTTTATAATCACCGCCTACATAACGTCCGTCTACATCTGTATAGATACGAGGATCAATCATCGTATGATACATGGCAGTATAGAATATCGTTTTTTCATCATCCGTACCACCGGATATCCGGACACGATTAAGTTCTTTATTCCACAATTCAGTAGCTTCCTGCTTTACTTGTCCAAAATTTTTAGAGGCTATTTCTTGTTCAAAGTTATTTGCAGCACCCTCCATATCAACAAAAGAGATACCAACTTTCATCTCTACAGTCTCTCCCTCCTTCGTTGGAAATTCAGTAAAAAAGCCCAGATGTTTACCCGTCAGTTCTTTCTTGTCTTTTATAACCGGAGCTTGTGATACACGAGTCAAATAAGGAATACTCACTACTTCATCACGTTTCCGAACCCAATGTTCGGGAATATCTGCACTCCAAAAGCCATAATTAGTCAAAGGTTTACTAAATTGTGCATAATAATAAACGGTATAATCGGCTTTTCCTTCACCATTACCCCATCCACCACCATCAGGTGTGCACTTCATCCACCCTTGAATAGTGTAATCATCTACAACTTTAATATACTGCGAAGTAGATGTTCCCCCTACTCTACGAGCTAAATCAATCTGAATACGCGATTGGTCACTAGAAGGATAAGTAAAATGTAAAATTCCACAGTGCGGTGTCGCGCTACTTTCTACTTTGATATGATAATCAGTCAATTCTACCGAATAATATCCGGCCTTAGCCGTTTCAGTGGCTTTGTTATAAGCCGAACGATATCCTTTTATACTATCATTATTCTCTTTACCTGCCACTTTATATAATTCACCAGTTGTAGGCATCACAAGAAAATTGCCCAAATCACCAAACCATCCCACACCACTCATCTGGGTAAAGGCAAATCCTTCGATTGTCTTATGTTCATCACTGTATCCGGAACCGTTATCACCTCCCGTTATTGTATTAGGACTAACCTGTACCATACCATACGGAGTCGTAGCTCCGGGAAAAGTTTTACCTAATCCGTGATAAACACCGGCAGCCCCTACACTAGTACTGGCACCAATAAACGGGTTTACATAATCGGTCGGAACCAAATCTTCCGATACGGTATTGGTTGATGAGCAACCCGTCATCCAACACAAAAAGCAAACAATTAAAAGATTAGCAGTCGCTTTATACATAACAATAATCTAATTATTTTAAGTCAAACTAAGAACGAAAGTCTTAATACCAAAACGAGGCATTGAAATCATCATTTCCGATTTACCTGCACGTGTTTTTATCTTCTTTCTTTCGATACATTGTCCATTCAAATCAACTTCCTCCACTCCGGATAATGGCATGTCAATGGTAACCTTTTGTAATCTTTCGTCTCCTTCAGAATTGAACAGGCGCAATAGTACCTTTCCATCTTTCATTTGAAGAGCACTCACTTGATAACCAGTATTCTGTAAATCAATAAATGATTTCGATTCCGGTTTTGCCACTGGATAGCAAGAATGCAGCAATGGTTCATTCCAACAATCGCTATCATCTGCGATTGATGCTTTGTCCCATTTGCCACGATGAGGTATAATTGCATACTTCATCCTCAAAGGGTGTGTTATTTTATAATCAGGTCCCCAAAGTCCTCCACCCGAATATTGAGCAGTCAGTCCTAATGGATAGTCCTCTCCATAAGAATAAGAAGTAGTATGGTCTGATAATAAAGCCAGAGCATAGTCGCCTTCCTGTTCAGCCAAGTCAACCCAATGAAGTATAATATTATGTTTGATTTGATCCCAAGAACCAAAGAAAGTATCAGTCAGTTTGCTTTCGCATACATCAAACGGTGCATTTTTATAAACACGGGGAGAATGTAAATCAGTCGGGAATAATACACTTAGTTTAAACCGATCGTCACAATAAGCTCGACGATTATCACGCCAACGTTCCTCTTTATATTCACCAATACCTACATTCTTTTTCCAGTCAACCGTCAAATCAAAATCGATCCGTCTCGTTCCTTTAGTGAGAGTGATTACCTGTGTAAACGGATGGGAAGCAATCTCACCCTCTATCTTAATTTTTTGCTCATATACATTATCCCTTACTACTGTCAGCTTGGCCGGAGTCTCTATAGAAGAACGAAATTTGCCTTCTTCATAAAAAAAGCCTCGTAACTCCCCTAAAGCATATTTCTCCGTTTTACCTGCAAAATCCTTATTCCCTTCTTTTTTAGCTATCAGGCTTTTTATGGTTCCTCCCTTTGATAAGTCAAAAACAATTTTATACATATCATTTTCAACCACGTATTCCTGTTTATTCACCTTATTACCTTCCAAAACGAATCTACTCTCCGAAGCCTCTTTCTTACCGGCTTCTTTCTTTTTTATACAATACGTGGAATAACCAAAGGGAGGAATCTCTGCCTCAAAAAATAATCTTATCTCTTTACCTTCATTTTCTACCAAAGAACCTATATCTTTACCTTTCCAGTCATAAACACTTAGATCCGCATTTTCAAATTCCGTAGGCAGAAGAACACTTACGACTTCCTTTCTTCTCATTCCTAATGTATTAAAAACACGTATATATTGCTGTTGAGCATTATTTTGCGGAATAAACTTTTCATTAAAGCTCTGCATAGATGCCTCAATAATTCCATCTGCAATATGATTGGTACTATCTGTCCATCGCTTAATCTGATCAGCCCATGTTCCTTTCCTATTCAGTCCATTATAAGGCACAATCCACGAATCATGATGTTGTGCCAACATCAGTGTACGCCAAGCCTCATCCATATCTGCCTGTCGACAAATATATTTATTTTCCAGATAAGCCATTACAGACATTTTCTCTGCCATGACAATTCTATTTTCTGAAACGCGTACTTCTTGCGCTATTTTTTGCAAAACCTGACTTCCCCACATAAGATTCACATGTATATCTTCCTGTGAAAAGTACCAATTATCATCCGTTTTTCCGATGGAGACATTTTCAATGTAATCTCTCCATGTCATATATATAGAGTTATTTTTTGTGTTCTTTCCACTTCCCAGCCATGGGCCGTTTTTCCATCCCGCATCCTGAAAACACATACCAACGGGGTGTTTGATACCTGCGTTACGGCAATCTTTTAAATAAGCATCCGAATTTCCCCAAGCAGTTGTCTGCCAAGTTGATCCCGGCTCTAGTTTTTCACAAGCATATCTGGGAACGGTCAAGATTGCAGTCCCGTCCGGTCCCACCCAATTAACCAATTCTCCGCCATAAGCAGCAGTATACCCTCCCCAACAGGTATTGGGACATTTTAATACAGCATATTTAAAGCCGAATTGTTTAAGGATTTGTGGCAAGCAACTTGTGAAGCAAGGTTCTTCTACCGAATAGGTTACAAAATCGACCCCCGGAAAATGTTTGTTTATTTTAGCAATACCATATTGAAACTGTCTTATTATACTCTCTCCCGAGATATTATAACAATAAGGCTGTGCATAAGTAGGATTCGTAAACTCTACCTGATTACTAGTAGCCATCTCTTTAAAACGCAAATAAGCCTCCGGAGTCTGTACTCTGACTGTATCCCATGTTTCAGGCTCTATCTCCATACAAATCCGCCAATCCGGATGCATAGCCAGCTGATCCACAACAAATTGAGTTTTCCACTTTACCGGATAATGGCCATATATCCCGCCATGATACCCATCAACAAAATAAGCTTGTTGAGAATAAACATTTGCATAAAAGAAAACAGTCAGTAATATGATATAAATTTTATTCATGGTATCCTAAACCTATTTATCTTTGTGTTGCTCCATTCTACACATAAATTCATATAATTTATGTTGGACAACTTCTTTATTATTTTCATATTCCGGAGATATCCAATCAACGAGTGCCAGCAAAGTCTGATTTTCTATAAATTCTTCCTTCAGCCTTTCGTTGTTTTCCACTTCTATGAGAAACTCTGTTTTTTCATCAGAAGTAAATTCATCCGCAAAATATTTATTCAGACAATTCTCCATATACACAGTCCTTTTTTATCAAAGAACGATTATCTCAATAAATACCCCTAAAAAATACCGATAAAATCATTAAAAAGTTATGCAGCCAATGTTACATTGAGTTTTGCTCTCAACTTTTTTAGTGCTATTCCCATCTGACATTCCACTGTATTTACCGAAATGCCCAAACGTTCGGATATTTCCCTATACTTCAATCCTTCCATGCGACTTAACAAAAATATGTCACGGCATCTTTTAGGCAAACTATTGATAGCATCCCGTATCAGGTTCTCCATCTGATTTCTTTCTGATATATCATATACATCAAAACGATCTAAAGATTGCAATTTCAGATTCAACTCAATCTCAAAAGAAGCCTTCACATTCTCGACATACTTTTGCTCGAATACTTTATGCTTTAAATAATCCAAACATTTGTTTCTCACAAGTCTGAAAAGATAAGCATTCATATTCTCAATATGATTCATAGACTCTCTCTTTTCCCATAAGTCTGTAAACACATCTTGCGTTATGTTCTCAGCATCCTCTTCCGACATCACAAATTCTTTTGCAAACCGAACTAGTTTGGGATAATAAATAAGATACAATTCTGAAAAACTCATAGTTGTGTGTTTCTTTAGATTAGTATTCAGTTATCAAAAATCTTGTGATGCAAATATAGAGATGAAAAAAGCCTACTCCTTATTGGAAGTAGGCTATAAAGTAGACGTTTTTGAACACCTTTTTCAGATAAAACATTATTATTCAATACATTAACAAACAACCATTTTAAGGTTTTGGTAAACCAAATAGAATCATTTTTGAGACAAAGAACCAAGCTTTTTTACCTCCTCCTCAAAGATATTACTATCAAGAGTGGACATTCTCTTCACTTTACTCTTATAATTA
>ENA-ORPD01002094-ORPD01002094.1-human-gut-metagenome-genome-assembly--contig:-NODE-2094-length-12653-cov-4.853151_pt1 | contig 12653 bp, 9 predicted proteins | sample MGYA00242143_ERZ509076 | MGnify/ENA primary metagenome ERZ509076 (study PRJEB26280, sample SAMEA2338706) | human gut metagenome | biome: human gut; feature: human-associated habitat; material: faeces... | reverse complement strand
AATAATAATAAAAATATTATTACTAAATATATTTTTGTTCTTGATACTAAATTATTAAAAACTTTTCTATTTGTATTTTGCATATATTTTTTGTATGGTTATTTATTGTTTTATAACCATACTCCTCCCTTTTATATATTTTATACCTATTATATTTTACCCTTAAATAGGCATTTTGTCAAGGAATCTAACCTTTAATAGGTTGTAAATTAAAATTCAAAAAGGAACTTAATTTATACTGTTTAACTTTTTTGCTTCAGTACATTTTTTAAGTTCCCTTACTTTACTTTTATATTATTTTTTTCTTTTTGTTGTCTTTGATTTTTTAACAGTCCTTTTTCTAGTTTTTGGCTTTGTTTCACTTTTTATGTTTTTTGCTTCTTCTGGATCCCACTTTTCACCTTTTTTAGGCTTATTCCATGAAATATAATCACATGATGTAGGATTATTTTCACATATATAATAATTTTTTCTCCTTTTTGTTTTTCTAACTTGAACTGTACCACCACATTTTGGGCATGGTACATCTATAGTTTCTATTATAGGTTTTGCATTTTTACATTCTGGATAACCTGGGCATGCCAAAAATTTACCATATTTACCATATTTATATACCATCATTCTTCCACATTTTTCGCATGGGACATCAGATACCTCATCTACTAATTCAACATGCTCTAATTCTTTTTCCACTTTATCAAGTTCTATAGAAAATGGTCCATAAAAATCTCTTATCATTTTTTTCCATTCAGCTTTTCCTTCTGATATTTCATCAAATTCATTTTCTATTTTTGCTGTAAATTCTACATTTATAACATCTGTAAAATTTTCTGTAAGTAATTTATTTACTATTTTTCCAAGTTCAGTTGGCATTAGTTGTTTTTGAACTTTTTCTATATATCTTCTTTCTAGAATAGTTGTTATTGTTGGTGAATAAGTACTTGGCCTTCCAATCCCCTTTTCTTCTAATGCCTTTACTAAGCTTGCTTCTGTATATCTTGCAGGTGGTTCTGTAAAACTCTGTTTTGGATCTAGTTCAACTAATTTTTCTGTGTTTCCCTCTTCTAACTCTGGAAGCATTCCATCTTCTACGACCTCTTTTGCATCTGTTCCTTCTACATATAAAGTCATAAATCCTTTAAATTTTATTGCTTGTCCATTTGCTTTAAAATCATATTCATTTGCTTTTATATTTACTGCCATTGTGTCATATATAGCATTTGCCATTTGGCTTGCCATAAACCTATTATAAATAAGTTTATATAATTTATATTGATCTTTTGTTATTACATCTTTTATATCTTCTGGATTAACATCTATATATGTTGGTCTTATTGCCTCATGTGCATCTTGAGCTTCCTTATTTGTTTTATAATATCTATTTTCATAGTATTTTTCTCCATAATTTTTTACGATGTATTCTTTTGCTGCTGCTCTTGCTACATCAGAGATTCTTGTAGAATCTGTTCTCATATATGTAATTAAACCTACTGTTCCCTTTTCTGGAATCCTTACCCCTTCATACAATCCTTGTGCAACAGACATAGTTTTCTTAAGAGTAAATCCAAGTTTTCTTGATGCTTCTTGTTGCATTGTACTTGTTGTAAATGGTGGTGCTGGTGTTCTTTTCTTTTCCCCTTTTTTAACTTCACTTACAATGTATTTTGCATTTTTTATTCCTTCTAATACCTCGTCTGTTTCTTGTTTTGAATGTATTTCTAATTTTTTTCCATTCTTACCATAAAATCTGGCTTCGAATTGTTTTTTAGTTTTTTCATCTTTTAACTTAGCATATATATTCCAATACTCTTCTGGTTTAAAGCCTTCTATTTCATTTTCTCTATCTACAATTAATTTAACAGCAACAGATTGAACTCTTCCTGCTGATAAACCTCTTTTTACTTTTTTCCATAGCAATGGGCTCATTTTATACCCAACAATTCTGTCTAATACTCTTCTTGCTTGCTGCGCATCAACAACATTCATGTCTATATTTCTTGGTTCTTTTATTGCTTTTTGAACCGCATTTTTTGTTATTTCATTAAATGTTACTCTTGATATTTTGTTTTTTTCATCTTTAAGAATATATGCCAAATGCCAAGCTATTGCTTCTCCTTCACGATCAGGGTCAGTTGCAATATAAACTTTTTTTGCCTGTTTTGCATCTTTTTTTAAAGATTTTATTAAATCTCCCTTTCCTCTAATATTTATATATTCTGGTTCAAAATCATGTTCAATATCAACACCTAATTTTGATTTAGGCAAATCTCTAATATGTCCCATAGATGCAACAACCTTAGTACTTCCACCTAAGAACTTCTTTATTGTATTTGCCTTTGCAGGTGATTCCACTATTACTAATTTATCTGCCATTTTTTCCTCCGTTTATTATTTATAGTTTTCTTATAGTATTCTAGACTACTTTTATTTAATTTGCAAGCTTTAACCATAAAATTATACAATTTATTTTTGCAAAGTTACAATTCATTAGTTTAATTATATATTTTAAAAAAACAAGTTTTGGCTATATTAGAACATATAACTGAACTAATTAACTAAGACTTTTCATATCATTATTTCTTTGGCATAGTCACAAATTACATCTTCAAGTCCTATAGGTGTTACATAATTTTCTTTTAACATATTTAAAACTTGATTTACTCTTTTTTCATCATTAGTTAGATATTTTATTTCCTTTTCTTCTATTATTTTTTCTTTTGTTTTATATTCAGTTTTTATAATACATATTCCAAATTTTGCTTTATTTTCTTTTAGTATTTCATCTTCATTTATTCTTTTGTAATACTCTAACTTTATTGGATGATATATTCCTGCCTCACTTAACATTTCTTCTTTAATAAAATTTCCTCCAAAAAAAGTTTTCACTTTTGTTTCCCCCTCTTTTCACTATTTTTTACTATATATCTAAACATGGGGTTTGGCAAGCTTTTTTCGTCGCGCCTTTCGACAATTGATTTTGGATTATTTTATATTATTTCTTTATTCTACATTTTTTGATATTATATGTCACTTAATGCAAAAAAGTCGCACAAAAAATGAGTGAAAATATTTCACTCATTTTTCATTTAAATATTTTTATATTTATTATATTTTATATATGAAACTATTCCTGCTGCTATCAACACTCCTCCTAATACATATAGCCACTGTGTTACTCCTGTTTTTGGTAAAGAACCATTTGTTGTTTTTGAGTTATTTTCGCCTAAAACTGATGTTATATTTTTATTTGTATTTTGAGTATTTGAACTATTTACTGTATTTCCTTTTTGTTCTTGATTGCTATTGTTATTATTGCTACTGTTATTAGAATTATTATTACTATTGTTGTTATCACTACCATTATTACTGGAATCATTTTTGTTGTCATCTTTATTATTGTTTTTATTGTCATCATTTTTGTTGTCATTGTTATTATCATCTTTGTTGTCATTATTTCCTGAATTATCTGCATTTGAAATTGTCAATTTTAAATTTGCTGATTCTTCTATTGTTTCATCTTCAAATCCATCTGATACAGATATTTCTTTAAATGCAACATTTGTATCTCCAGCTTCCACTTCTTCTTTTACTTTAAATGTTAATTCAGCTATTTCTTGTGGAGTTGATGTTAGATTTCCTCTGTCAATAGTTATACTTCCATTTTCTGTATTCCATGTTGTTGTCCATCCATTGTATGTTGAATCATTTGTTGTTATAGGTTCTAATTTATCTGCATCAAAATCTATTTTTCCTTCTACTACTGCTATTCCGTCTGTTTGTTTTGTGCTTTCTAAATATATATATACTTTTATCTCGCTATTTGGAGTTATTTTACTTTTTTTTACTTTTAAAGATATTTTAGTTACAGCATTTTCTTCATCACTTTGTGTGTTGTCTGCATTTGAAATTATAGTACCTTGAAGTATAACTAAAAATGTTATTAATATAATAAATATGCCTTTTATAATTTTTTCCATTTTTTTCTCTCCTTTGTGTCATATTACAAGTTCATTATATATTTTTTTATACTTAAAATCAATATATTTTAAAATTTGTAACATAATTGTAATATAAAAGCAGAAAACATTTTTACTTTGTTTTCTGCTTTATTTTTTATTCAGTATAGTCTGCAAGTCCTACTTTTATTAATCTCATTTGTACTAGGTCTGTTCCCGTTACTTTTCCGTCACTGTTTATGTCTGCTGCTTTTTCATATGCTCCTTTTAGCTCATATTTTCCTACTCTGCTAAATCTCATTTGTACTAAGTCTGTTCCTGTTAATTTTCCATCTCCATTTAGGTCTCCAACTACTATTATTGTATATGTTTTTCCGTCTACCTTTATTGTGCTTGCTGTTGTTACTATATTTCCTTCTTCTATTTCATTTCCTTTTTTGTCATATACTTCATATGTACTTCCTGCTACTACTGTTTTTACCTTTTCTATAAAGTCTTCTACTTTTGTTTCTGGTTTTACTTTTGTTATATATTCTCCTGCTAGTACATATTCATGCTTTTCGTCTTTTCCTAATTTAAATGCATAATATTCACTATAACTTACACTTTCGTTTCCTAGCTTGTCTTTAGCATATACAAATAAGCTATATATTCCTTCTATGTTTTCTGGACTAGATATTTCTTCTCCATTACTAAATGTTTTTCCTTCTCCCATTTTTTCTTTTAGCTTCTCTATTGTTTTTTCTGCTTTTTGGAATTCGTTGTATTTTTCTACACTTTCAAATTTTACCCAACTGTATTTTAATGCACTATTTTCTACTCCTGCTTCATCTACTACTGTTGGTCTTACTTTTACTTTTTCTATGCTTTCTTTTGAACCATTTTCTCCATTTTCTGTGTTTTCATATGTTACTTTTGGTCCTTCTTTGTCTATTTTTATTATATATTGCCTTGTTGATGTATTTTGTCCTTGGGCTTTGTCTATTGTTGTTACTGTTGCTTTGTATATTCCGTGTTCTGTTAATGTTATTTCTCCTTCAAATTCTGTCTTTCCTTCTATTTTTATTTTTTCTCCGTTTTCTTTTTCTACTTCGTATGTATTGCTTTTTACTCCACTTATTGAATCATATCCTGGTAATAGTTTTATTTTTATGTCTTTGTTTGTATTTTCTCCTTCTTCTTTTTGTTCGTCTTGTGTTTTTTCTGTTTTGTATTCTTTTTCTTCCCCATTTTCTTCTAATGTTGTTATTTCTAATTTTCCTGCTACTGGTGCTTGATTGTCTATTACTGTGTCATTATCTCCTATTGTTCTTTCTTGTTTTATTGTTACATTTCCTACTTGATCTTCTGCATATACCCATAATACCCATATTCCTGATTCATTCTTTGGAGTTTTTATTACTGCCTTTGTTCCTTCTATTTTTCCTTTGTACCCTTCTTGGCTTTCTCCTTCAAAGTCTTCTTTTCCTGGTTTGTAATTTCCATTTGTCCAATAATATCTTAATGTTTCTTCTTTTACTCCTGTTTGTGCTGTTCCTTCATCTGTTATTGTTACTTGTATTTGTCCTTCTTTTTGATTATCCTGACTTTTTCTTTCAAATACTACTTTTGGGCCTTCTTTGTCTACTATTATTTTATATGTTGTTTTATTTTCTACTTCTAACTCTGGATTTGTTTTATTTACCCTTTTTGATATTAATGTTAATTCATATTCTCCTTGATTTGTTAATGTTACTATTTCTATTGTATTATTTCCTACTGCTACTACATTTTCTTCTTTTCTTATCTCAAATGTTGTTTCTACTTCTCCATATGGGTCTTTTCCTTGGTTTATTATTTTTATCCATACATTTTCTTTGGTTTTTATTTCATTTTCTTTTGCTTCTATTTTTTCTCCGTCTTCTGTATTTTCCCTAAATTCTATTTCTCCTGGTGTTTGAATTTTTCCTCTTATTTCAAATGTTTTACTTTTTACTACATTTATATTTCCTTTACTATCTTCTGTTCTTATATATAAATTGTATTTTCCATCATACAATTCTTCTGATTCTATTTCTTGACCTTTTTTGTATTGTTCTACTTTATAATTTTCTTTATATTCACTTTCTTCCGGCTCTTTTCCTTCTTCTTTCCATGCATATTTTATGCTTTTGTATTCATTTTTTTCATCCGTTAATGTTGCCATCGTTTTTGCTTTTCCTACAGCTCCTTGGTTTCCATCTGGGTTAAATTTTATATTTCCAGTTCCTTTGTGTAATATATATTCTTCTTTTCTTGTATTTCCTGCTACATCTTTTGTTGTTACTTTTATTTTGTAATTGTAATTATGATATAATGTTGTATCTACAGTTGTTCCTGTTCCTACAGTTATTAATGTTTCTTCATATGTTCCTTCTTCTGTTTCCTCTATTTTATATATTTCATATGTTGTTTTGCTATGTCCACTTTCTGCTCCTTCTTCTTTTCCTCCATCTTCTTTGTGGATATACAAATTATCTTTTACATATGCCCCTTCATAATAAGTTTTGTTTTCTTCTCCTACTTTAGTAAATGTATATTCTTCACCCTCTGCACTGTTCTTAGTTACCTTTACTTTTCCCATTTCTGTTTCTGAAACTTTAGCATCTATATAAAATGGTCCATATGTTTTAATTAAAGTATTTCCTGCAAAATCTTCAATTGTAACAATTAATGTATATACTCCTGAACCTGTATTTTTTACAATCTCTTCATTTACCTTTACAGATCCATTTTCTTCATTTTCATTTTTTGAGTTATTATACCATGCATATGTACATTTTAAATTTTCTGCTGGTGTAATATTATCACTTGCAGTAATTTTCACTACCTGTTTATTTACCCAATTTGTACTTACTTCTGGGTTAAATTCTTCACTCTCAATTGTTGGTAGTGTATTATCAATTATAATTTCCTTATAATTTTCTTTATCTTGTAAATAGGCATATGTTTCAAATGTATTTCCTGCTAAATCACTTAAACTTGTATCATTATTTAAGATTTGGAAATTTAATTTTCCTTCATATTTTTCTATATTTTTTATTCTAACTCTATAAGATCTTTTTGATTCTGAAGTACCTATTTTTTCAAATTCAACACCCTCTTGAATATAATTAGACTCGCCAGCATCTACTACAAATGCTTTAAAATTTTGTTTTTTAACTAAGTCCCCTGCACTTCCATAAAAATATCCATTATCACTTATATTAAATTCTATTGTTATAGTTGAATCTTTATTTGCATATGTATTATCTGTGTTATCTGTTTCTACTTTGGTAATATTTACTGTTGGTTTTATTCTGTCTACACAATAATAATACATTTTTGAAGAATTAAACAATTTACTTGTTCCAGATACAGTACATGAATTAGGTTTTATATAAATTCCAATTCCCATTGCCAATTCTGGATTAGTTACTGTTAATTCATATTGTTTATTATTTACTTTTTTAAAGATAGGATTTTTTAATTCAGAACTTAAGCTTATATCATCAAGTGTAAATCCATCAACATCTTGATTAAAAGTTATAGTAAATTTTGTTGTTTCTGAATTTGTCCAATTATTATTTTTTACATTATCTGCTGTTACTTGATATGTCAATGGTTCTTTTACAACAATTTTCCATGCTGGATCAGTATATGCTCCATAATGATTTCCATCTTCAGCTCTTGCTTCTGCTGTTAACTCTGTCGTTCCGGCTTTTTTTGCTGTAACTTTAATATTCTTTACTTTTGCATAATTTTGAATATTATTTAAATCAACTTCCTTATTATTTGCATCTAAAAATACAACATCAACAATATCACTTGAAGTTTTATTCCATTGTTCAAAATGGTAATATAATGATGCATAATCTGATGGAATAAACCATCTTGTACAACTTTGACCAACTGTTAATTCTATTTTATTACTATCATAATATGAAATTGAAGGTCCTGTAACAAATACTCCATAACTTCCTTCCCAATCGCTACTACTATTAGAACATTTTATATGTATTCTTGTTTTTCCAACCTTAAGAGCTTTAACTTTGTAATATGCTGGATATCCATAATCATTATAAACAATTTCTACACTACCTATACTAGAATCTTCAAGCCAAGCTTCATATGTTTCACAATTTTCATAATAAAAACCTCCGCCAATGAATTTCTTGTCCAACACTCATATTTAAATCTTCATAATCTTTTGTATAATAAGCTTTATTAGTCTCACTATCTCCCTGCTCTACAATAACAGGCCAACTAATTTTTAAAACTGCACCATCACTATAAGAAATATTTAATGTTACATTCGTTGTTCCTGGTTCTTTAGCTGTAAATTTCATATAATAATAAGAACTATCATTTGTCATTAAAAATTCTCCATCAACAATAGCCGAATTATCAGCTGTAACTTTATAACTACTAAATGCTGTATCTAAAGATATAAATCCTCTTTCTGCTTCTTCCCCTACTTTAAATTGAACTGTATCACTATAATATTCTGCTGAATGTTCTACACCTGGAGTAGACTCTGATGGAGTTTGTGAAGAAGATGATGATGGAGTAACTGTAACATTTACATAGTCTGATATTCTTGTTCCATTTTCTCCTAAATAATATATAGATAAAGATGTGCTTCCTGCTTTTTTTCCTATTATTTTAAATTTTTTTGCATCATCAGTTCTTTCAACAGTTATAATATTATTATTTGTTTCATAATAAAAAGGGCCACCATAAGAAGAAATAATATTAACATATTGACTTTTGTTTTCTTTCAAACTTACTGAATCTTCTTTAATTTGTAATCTACTACTTTCACTGGAAATTTTAACTGTTATTTCATCCCAAACTTGAAAACTATCATCTGTTCTTAGGGTTATTTTCGTTTGCCCTGTGGCTATTGGAGTAAAATAAAGAGTATCACTATAGCCATTATTAGTCGTATCCCTTGTATAAATATTACTTATATACTTACTATCATATTCGATTTTTAAATTTTTAACATTATTTGATGTATCTTTATTAACATAATGTGCTGAAAATTTAATAGAAGTTGGTACACCTTTGGTTGCATTCATACTATCCAAAGGAAAGGTTATATAATATTCTGCATCTGTATGTTTTAAACTTTTTTGAATTTCTTCCCCTTGTATATATGTACTTTCTTTGTTTTCTTCATTATAAATACTTATATAATATGATGCAATACTAAGAATTGCAACTCCCACTATTAAACTTATAATTAATGTTATTTTTTTCTTCATACTAATTGCTCCTTTTACTGATAATACGTTATCATTTAAATCTTACTTTATATTTATATTAAAGTAAATAGCAGTAAAAATCACATTTTTTAATATGTTAAATTTCCCTCTACGGAAGTACATTTAGCCATTTTTATGTATCATTTATTAAGTTTTTATTACATTTATATTACGAATTAAAAAAACAAAAAACATATAATCAAAAATTGATTATATGTCATTTTTTATTTTATTTTTCTTTTTTGCATTTTATAAGAAATCTTACTAACCAAGCCAGTTGGAGCAATCTTAGCTCCTATTTTTGCACATTTTATAGAAAAACCTGGAACAATATAAAATTTATTTTTCTCCAATTTTTTTACAGCATATTTTGCAACATATTTGCTACTTAACCCCTTGATGCTAAATTCAACATCAGCTACATTATTAAAATTTGTATCAACTGGTCCTGGGCACAAAATACTTATTTTAACATTTGATTTTTCTTTTTTTAATTCTTCTCTAATTGCTTCACTAAGCCTTACAACATATGCCTTTGTTGCATAATATGTTGCCATTAATGGTCCTGGCATAAATCCTGCAATTGATGCAACATTTAAAATCTGTCCTTTATCTTTTTGCTTCATATCTTTTAAATATAATTTTGTTAAAATATGGTATGCTGTAATATTTGTATTTATCATGTTTATTTCTTTATCTAAATTAGTCTTTGTAAAATCTCCACAAGTACCAAAGCCTGCATTATTTATTAATAAGTCTACATCTTTTACTTGTTCATATAATTTTTTACAATTTTTTTCTACAGATAAGTCCATACTTATAATTTGTGAATTTGTTTCAATCTCTTTTTTTACTTCTTGTAATTTTTCTTCATCTCTTGCAACTAGTACTAAATCATAACCTTTTTTACTTAAAATTTTTGCCATATCTCTTCCTATTCCAGAAGAGGCACCTGTTATTAATGCTTTCACTAAAATCTCCTTTTTATATAAGTTATTTACTGTTTTTACTAAATTTATTCATAACAATTCCAACAGCATGAACTATTTTAGTTGATTTTTCATTTGCAACACCTTTTCCTATTGCCTTTCCTCCAACTGTAAGTGCTGCAACTGTTGCACTTAATATAAATTGTAAATTAAAATTTAGTCCAAATTGCTCTGTAATTTTAACTGATATTAATGCACTTATTGCACCACTTAATACTCCACATATATCTCCTATTACATCAGCACAAATATTGGCAACTTTTGGTGCATTTCGAATTAATTTTATTGAGTCTTTTGATCCTTTTACTTTTTTTGTTGCTTTTGCATGAAATTCATGTTCATTTGCAACTGTTACGGCCACACCAACTATATCAAAAAATATACCTATTGCAATTACAAGTACTAAAATTAAAATGGCTGGAACTAATCCTAGTCCAGATACCCCATTTGCAGATACATAAGAAAATATCATTGATAATATAAATGTTGATATAAATACCTTTATAAACCATACTGTATTCGAGTGATCTTTTGTTTTTTCTTTTTTATTTTTCATTTTTTTATTTTCCTTATATTTATTTTTGTTTTAGATGGTAAAAGTCTAAGTAAATTTTACGGTTTAGGTCTAGTCGAATTTCTCTTTTTCCCGCTTAGCATTACTGCTATAGCTGTTTCCAATTAAGGGAAAAATTTACTAAAATAGTAAACACCAGATCACCACTTAAATCCGTACCTTAATCCCTAGACTTTCATGCAAAAATTGCAAACATTCTAGAAGTTTTCCTTGACATACTTTTTAAACTTTACTAGTCTTTTTTGCAAGTATAATTTCATAACTGTATTAGTTTAATTTCGGCCAAAATTAAACTAATAATGATAAATTAATCCCAATACACTCACTCGAGACAGGCTACTCTATGTATTTCGTGTCTTGGCACTCAACATAGGTTTAACTTAAGTTTAAACTTAAGCCTCCGCGAAACCAGGGAATCATATGTATGCCATTACATATTACCCTAGTTTCTTTACTCCCTAATATCACACAAAACTGGCATTTCGCGCACAAACAAGAAGCTTCATGTATGCCCTTTAGTGGATTTTTAGCCCCACCCTCATAATAACTGACACGACTAGAATAATGCACCATCAGTTGTTATTATATCATATTCTTTTTTTAGTTTCAAGTGAATTTTCTGTGAAATTTATCACAACAAATAATATTTTACTTTTATGTAAAATAATGTATTATTTTACTTTTTTTAAGATAAATGTAAAAAAATGTTGACTTTTATTTGTTTTTCTATTACAATAAATTTAAATTTTTTGGTTACAAAATAATATGATTATTAATCTATTATTTTAGTAATATAGTAATTCTAGCATCATGAAAAAGGAGTTTATTATGAAAAAAATCTTATCTCTACTTATTGCGTTTTCTTTAACATTCGTTTTTTCGGTAAATGCCTTTGCTACAAATGTTCCAAAAGATAAAGAAAACATTTCTAGCGAAAATGTTTATTCTGCAAAAGCTTCTACTGCCGGTGGCAGTGATTCCGGCTATTTTCATGGGGATGGACATCTCTATATTAATATGCGCGAAACAAATCGAGCAGTAGACGTATACGTACAAGTCGTATCTTCTACGAAAGAAGATATGAATCAAACTTATTATGTTGCCTGGAATACTCCATCAGGTAAGTCTTATGTTCTTTCTGCTGTAAAGGGAGATGGTTCTAAAAATTATTTTAATTTACATGTGGCAGAACAAGGAACTCATGAATTTTATATCTATCGATGGGATGGTTCCAACGATAAATTCACAGCAGGAGCTTTCATAAAGAGTAGAAACTAAATTTTAATAGCCAGCTAGAATTACTATAAAAAGGGAAAGATACATTATCTTTCCCTTACTTTATTGTTACTGTTTTGTATATTCTGAAATATCTGGCTTTTGTACATCTATATCATTAACTGAATTCGCTTCATATTGATTTTTTCCTTCTTCATTTTCATTCTTTATATATAATGATATTCCTGTTTCTTTATCTATATATGCCTCACTATTATTTAATTCTATATGCCAACACATTGTATTATCATATTTTTTTGAAGTTATTTTGCAATTAAAATTTAATGCTAATTCAATTAATTTGTTGTTTTCTAATATAATACTATTTACAGGAGCTTCATTAATTCCACTTGCATCTGTTGAATAAACTTTTGATTTTTCAAATAATTTATATCCTTCATTAGTTGTTCTATCTCTCCATGTTATGACTTTAGAATTATCACTCTTCAAATAAGACTCTTGTAAAATTAAATCCCCTTTTCTCCAAACTGAATTTGTATAATCTTCATTTTCATATGAATAGTAATAATTTATATCACTTATACTTTTATTATATCTTGTTAAAATATCTTTTAAAATATTATACCTAAAA
>ENA-ORPD01002081-ORPD01002081.1-human-gut-metagenome-genome-assembly--contig:-NODE-2081-length-12718-cov-4.222696_pt1 | contig 12718 bp, 14 predicted proteins | sample MGYA00242143_ERZ509076 | MGnify/ENA primary metagenome ERZ509076 (study PRJEB26280, sample SAMEA2338706) | human gut metagenome | biome: human gut; feature: human-associated habitat; material: faeces... | reverse complement strand
TTATGAAGAAAAAAATTCACTAGCAAATAAATATTCCCTAATATTTAATTTATTAAATTTTATATTATTGATTGGTACATCTTTAATAACAAAAAATCAAATTACCATAATTACAGTAACTCTAATCCCTTTGGCTTTATTTACTATATATATTTATGTAAAAAATAATGAAAAATTCAAATTACAATTAGATATAATAAAATGTATAAAATATGATTCAACAGAGTTATTTAACAATATTGCATTTTTCTTGATTTTTTTATTTGGACTAAGCAACGCTTTAGAATTTGGAGAGCAATTTTCACTTGCCCTTACATTTGTAGCACTTATAACAGATACTCAATGGGATACTACAGATGCTATAGTTACTGCTGCTACAATTGATATTAGTAAAAATAACTTTAATTATAAAGAGCACAGGAATAACGCTTATAAATTATTAGGTATACTCTTCTTGACAAGCTTATTTATGTTTGTGTGTTTATATGGATTTTATGATTTAGACTTTAAAATTACAATGATTTATTTTGGATTTGAAATTATTAACTTCATTATGTATCCTATATACAGAATTAAAACTTGTTATTTGCAATTAGAATGGTCTGCACTTAAAACAACAACAAATAAAATTATTTCTTCTATTTTGAGAATGATAATGTCTCTTTTAAAAACACCTTTTTGCACTGGTATTGGACAATTGTGTTCATCAATCTACCAATTTATTTCTGTTAGTATATTTTTTAAGCAAAACTATAATATAGATAAAACAGGAAAAGTAACAAAAAAATTATGAAATTATTATTAGATGAAAGTAACAATAAAATATTTGAAGAATTTATAAAAACATGTAAGGGGATAAAAAATGAAACAATAAAAACTCACGAACTTTAATTAGTCCGTGAGCTATTTTTATGCAACAATTAAGTAACATTTTACAAATCATCCCCCTCTTTTTTAAAGAATTATAATGAAATCATATTAAATTTCAATGGAATATGGAAAATTTGGATATTTCATAGTATAATATAAAAGTAATAATATATGTCGGAGGAAATAATGTTAAGAATAGGTTCTAAAAAAGATGGAATACAATATAAAAAAAGGATTTGTGCTTATGCTATAATTGAAAGAATTAAAGATAAAAAAATTGCTATTGCTACTGACAAATCTGATATTTATTTTCTTTTAGGTGGAGGGCGCGAAAAAGATGAATTAATAGAAGAAACTCTTAAACGTGAAATTATTGAAGAAACAGGTTATTCATTAACAGATGTAAAATTCTTTGATAAGATTAATTCTTGGTGTTATAACGCTAAATACGGATATCTAGATGTTGAAGCAACAATATACATTGCGAAACTTGATAAAAAAATCTTAGCACCAATAGAAAAGGATCATAGAATTCTTTGGGTTTCACCATTAGAGTATAAAGATAAGCTATATCATGAGTACCAAAGATATATATTAAATAAATATATTTTAAAGGAGGAAAAATAATGAAAAATGATATTATATATTCACAAACAACAAGAATTGTGGGTGAAAAAAATAATGTTGAAAATTTTAAATTAGGAATAAAAAGATTGGAAGATTCTAAATTTAATTATGCTAACTTAAATTTTTTTGAAATACAAGAACTACTTGATAAAGATAACTATAAAAATATATTTAGAGATTTAATTAAATTTTTAAAAGATTCATCTATAACATTTAATATTGCTCATGCCCCTATTCATTATCCATTCTTCTTTAATACTTACTATAAAAGAAATGATATAGATATATTAAAGAATAGAATATTAAAAGCTCTTGATATTTCAAAAGAAGTTGGTGTAAAAAGAATAGTTATTCATGTAGGTACATATTTAGATGAAAATTATAATTACGATATCGATAAATCTATAGAACACAATATAAAATATTTAGAACCTTTTGTAGAAAAAGCAATTGAAAATAATATTTTAATAGCAATTGAAAATGGAACTCAGATGGAAAAAGATGAACCTTTATTTAGAAATACAGCGCCTTATATAGATGAACTTATCAAAATAGTTGAATATTATAATAAAAAATATGCAAAAGAAGTATTAGGTATTTGTTTTGACTTTGGTCATGCCAATGTTGGAAATCTAGATATGTACAACGAAATAATTAAAATTGGTAATAAATTAATTGTCACTCATATACATGATAATTACGGAACAGATTCTCATAACCAGCCATTTGATGGAACTGTTAATTGGGATGATGTTAGAAAGGCTTTAACAGATATTAATTATAATGGAGAGCTAACATCAGAAGTAAGATATTCAAAAGAAGAACTAGCTGATTCTTCCAATATTAATAAAACTTATGATTTAATAAAAAAAATACACTTAGGTTATTAATACTACGCTATTTGAAAGGACATGTAAATTCCCATAATAGAATTTACATGGAACTATAGAGAACACTTAATTGTTTTACGATATGATGATTATAATTAAAATACTTGGAGGTATATATATGAATAAAAATTATGTTGTTATAATGCTATTTAATAAGAATTATAATAAAGTGCTTCTTGTTAAAAGAAGTAAAAATCCTTATAAAGGTTGTTGGAATGGAATTGGAGGAAAAATAGAAAGTGGTGAAACTCCAGTTGAAGCAGCAAGAAGAGAGTGCAAAGAAGAAACCGGTATTTCCATGAATAAACCTAAATTATTAGTTACATATGTATATCCAGAAGACAATATACTAAATAGTAATACCAAGTTAAACGTTATATATGATTGTGTAGATGAAGTTTATGTCACTGATAATAGTGAAGGACATTACGAATGGAAAAATATTGATTTTGTTATGAATTCTTATAACAAAGAAATTGCAGGATTATCAAACTTAAACCAATTTATTAAAGAGATCTTTGATTTAGAAAATATTAAAAAATTTTATGATTGTGTGAATAATAAAGATTTTATAAGCAATAAAAATATTACCGTAGTAATAGATGGACAAGCTGGAAGCTGTGGAAAAGGAAAAATTTGTGGCTATTTAGCCAAACATACCAATTTTTCTATGGCAACCAATAATTGGTCAAGCAATGCTGGCCATACATATGTAGATGATAATGGAAAAAAAATTATAGTTAGTCATTTACCTATGGCAATGGTAAATTCAAATTGTAAATTAGTTTTAAATGCAGGATGTGTTATAACACCAGAAATATTGTTTGATGAAATTAGAAAATATTCTGATTTAATCGGAAATAGAAAAATTTATATTAACCCAAGGGCTATGATAATACAAAACCGCCATCGTGAAGAAGAGAAAAAAATAATTAAAAGTGGTTCTACCTTTAAAGGTTGTGGTGTTGCCCAGGCAGAAAAAATAATTAGAAAACCTGGTACTATTTTAGCAAAAGATTATTTTAAAACCCTTCCTAATGATATGAAAAATAAAATCGAAATAGTTGACACCGCGATAATGATTAATAATTGTACTGAAGATATTTTAATAGAAGGATCTCAGGGACAAGATTTAGATATAAATTATGGATTGGATTATCCTAATGTTACAAGTAGAATGTGTAGTACTAGTCAATTAATAGCAGATGCAGGATGTAGTCCATTTAAAGTAAAAGAAATTTATATGATTATTAGGCCCTATCCAATTAGAATAAGCAATAAAACAAACATAGGAATCGACATATATAGTGGTGATTATGCTGGAAGCAAAGAGATATCTTGGGAAGAAGTAAAAAAAAGAAGTGGCTGTAATATTGAACTAAAAGAATATACAACTGTAACAAAAAAAGTCAGAAGAGTTTTTGAAATGAATTGGGAAAGATTAAAATATAACGTTATGATTAATCAACCTACACAAATTGTATTAAATTTTGCCCAATATATTGATTGGAAAGCATATAAATGTAGAGACTATAAAAAACTTCCTAATAAAGTGTTAGAATTTATAAAAAAGATAGAAGAAGAAACTAATGTACCAGTTACTATAATTGGGACAGGTGAATGTGAATCTGATATTATAGATTTAAGGAAATAATAACTAAAAGATAATTAAATTTGTAAAATATATAAATTAAGGATGGGTTAAATGGAAAAGATAGAAGTTAAATTAGAAAAAGATAATAATGATTTTTTTAGAGAATGGATTATAAAAGAATGGCAACATCATAATACAGTAGATCCAATATATCAATTAAGAATAATAAAACCAGAAGAATTAAAATTTAAAGAAAATGAAGAATATTATAAAATCTTATATAACAATAAGATGGTTGGATTTATTGGGATTAAAAATTATGAAAAAGAAATATATTTATATAGATTTTTTATAGATGAAAAATATAGAAATAATGGAATTGGTACTATTGCATTAAACCAAATAATAGAATTAGCAAAAGTTCAAAATAAAGATTTATCGTTAGAAGTAATTGGAGAAAACATTGCTAGAGATTTATATGAAAGATTAGGATTTAAAACTCATTACAGAAAAATGATATTAAAAATAAATGATGATATATACGAAAATTAGGAGAAAAAATATATGTGGTTATATTGGTGTTTATTATCAACCATCATTGGTGGTTTTACAGCAGTTGCTTTAAAGAAGTGTTCAAATAATGAGCCAAAAAGAATTGCATTAATGGGGTTATTATCATATCATTTAATTATGATTGTAGTTAGTATGATAACTAATCCAGAGTTTATAACAAAACTAAATGTTGCTGATATGATAAATATGTTCCCAGGAATTTTAATGCAGTCAATAGGATTTTATTGTATGATTTCAGCAACTAAGTATGGAAAAGTAGCAATTACATCATCTATTTCTAAGGCAAAAGTAGTTGTTACATTTTTATTGGGTATTATAGTATTAAAAGAAAATTGTACACTATTACAATTATTTGTTTCTACTATATTAGTAATTTTATCTATTATGGTTGCTAAAAATAAGACTGATTCAAAAAATCAAATAGATAAAAAGTTAGAACAAAAAGCAATTATGTATTCTTATGGTTTTGTATTATTTAATGGTATTTCTAATTTTTTAAATAAAATATATGTTACTGAATATCAAAATCCAATGTATGTAGTTTTTAATTATGCAGTTATAATTATTATTGGTTTATTTATATATTGTTTATTTACAAAAAACTGGAATTACCTAGATATTAGAAAAATTAATGCTAAGAAATTTTTTATATTACAAGCATTATTAGATGCATCATCTTCAATATTTAACAGATTTGCATTATTAGATGGAAATGTTTCTATAATCTCTGTAATTAACACAAGTTCTATTGTAGTAACAATTTTATCTTCAAGATTTATTTTAAAAGAAAAAATAACTTATAAAAAATATTTAATGATATTAGGCATATTTATTTGTGTTTTAATTTTATCATTAATAAGATAATTAACATATAAAGACAATGCTTAGATGGCATTGTCTTTATCATTTTCAATAGGTATATATTTTTTTAGTGTAGTATTTTGTAATTTTAAATATTCAATTTTTGTTCCAATTGCACGTTCATCTTCAAAATATCCAAGATAATGAAATCTATTTTTAACTTTAATTAAGCATTCAATATTTTCTTCTAATGCTTTAGCAATATTCTCTATAATATATTCTTCTTTTTTAGGATTTGGTTCTTCTTTAACTTCTGGAATTTTAATCTCATATCCTACAATTAAATTTCTAATATATTCAGACTGAGATAAGTTTAATTTTGAAGATGCTCTTTTTAAAATAAATTTTTCGTCATCACTTAAAAATACATTAACTTTATTATTTCTTATTCTCATGATTTAAAATCTCCTTTCTAAATATTAAGGGTATGGGAATTCCAATATACGAATTTGTACGGGAGTATAAATTCAGTGCTGGCTAGACACAATATGTGAGTACGTACTCACACATTTTCAGTATAAATTAATTCATTTAAAATGATTTCTTCAGCTATAATTTTATAATTATTCATAATTTTTGCCCATTCAATTTGATTTGTTTCTTTACTTTTTTCAGATAGTTTTTCATCTGATTTTTTATAACTTTCCATCAAGTTATTTAATAAATTTTCTGCATTTTTACTTACTGAAACAAGATGATTAGTAAGTTCATCTTTCATTAAAAGTATAGTGTAAAGTACTTTTTTATGTTGTTTTAAATAATCTAATCTTAACATTCCATACTTATTAATTGTCCATTTTTTATTATCATTTAAAGTTATATTTGGTAATTCATAATCACCAGTTTTTAAATATTTTAATTTCATTTTTAATCAGTTCCTTTCTTATTTGGTTTGTTAGGATTGTAAGTAACAATTCCATATTTTGTTTCAATATCATCTTTATTTATGATTGATTTTGTTTTTATTTCAGTAGGTGTTATAGGTAATATTCTTATAATTTTTTCATCTTTTTTGGGGGGTAAATTCGCCAATAATATTGCCTGTATCTTCATCAACTTTTTCATAAAGTTGATACATTTTTGTTTCATAAAATTCATTTAATCTATCTAAATACTCTTCTACTTGTTCATTAGAAATATTAGGACTACCAATAATAAATTCTTCTTTGCCATTAATTTCAACAGGTACTAATACATCTAATATTCCTTTGTCTAAAAACTTCATTAGGTTATTAATATAACTCTTTCTAAAATTAATTTTTTCTATATGAAGTTCATTATTTTTATCTTTGGTTAAAATAACTGACTCAATAAATTTAGATATAAATTCTTGCTTTTCATCTTTAGTTTTACTTTCCCAATTTGTTTTAACAACATCATTTAAAGTGTCTAATCTTATCATAGTTTCTCGTTCAATATCTCTATCTGCCATTAATTGCTGTGGTGTAAAAGTTATATTATCTAGATTTAATAGTTCTGATTTCTTTTGCTCTAAAATTTCCAATTTTTCTTCAATTAGTTTATAATCTTCTGAAAAATCTTCCATCTCAACAATACCACTCATATATACTTTTTTAATACGTTCTTTTTGTTTTAGTAGTTGTTTAATCTCTTTATCTATCTCATCAGTTTTTGTTGACTTATGGTCTGCTAGAATAGGTAAAAAATACTTTTTAACTGCCATATCATACTCAATTAAATCATAAATAAATTGCATTAAACATTCTTCAATTTTATCTTCACGATAATTTAAATGGCATTTCTCACAATTGTAATACATATATTTTTTCTTCTTACCACCAGAGCCTTTACACTTCATAATTCTTCCACAAGTAGGACATTTAATCTTTTGAAAGAATAGATAAACTCTATCTCTTGTATAAGTTCTTTGGTTAACTTCTTTTTGTCTTTGACATTCTTCCCACATTGCACGCGATATTATTGGTTCAACAACATTCATATAAATAACAGGGTCTTTGTTTTCTTTTTTAGCGATTCTTTTGTATTGTTCATAATCTCCCATATAGATTTTGTTATCAATTATCTTTTGGATAGTCGTATCTTTCCATTTCTTTGGATTTAATAATTTTTCTTCATTAAAGATATTTGATATTTGCTGAAAACTTTTACCTTCTAAATACATTTTAAATATTCTTTCAATAATAGGTTTAGTTGTTTCATCAACAATAGTTTTTTTATTACCATCTTTCTTATATCCTAGTGGGGCAGGACCTGGTAAATGGCTTGACTTAATTGCTCCATTAAGTTCAAATTTAGTTCTTTCCGATACAATTTCAATTTCTAACTGTGATAATACTGTTAACATTCTTACAAAAAATCTTCCGTTAGCAGTAGAAGTATTAACATCATCTCTATCACAGACTAAATAACAATTATATTTTTCTAGCTGAGATATTAGTTCTTCTAAATCACGAACTGAACGAGTGACTCTATCTAGTTTGTAGGCTACAATATAATTAATTTTTCCATCTCTCATATCTTGTAGCATTTCTTGAAATGCTGGTCTATGTTCCATATCCTTAGCAGATATGCCTGCATCTTCATAGACTTTAAATACTTCATATTCCTTAAACGTACAAAGTTGTAATAACTTTTCTTTTTGTTCTCCTAATGAAAATCCTTCTCGTGCTTGATCCTCTGTCGAAACACGAATATAAACTGCTGCAATCATCCTTTCATTATTCATAATTTTTCCTCCTTTTCTTTTAATGAAAGGCACCAAAAAAGGTGTCACATAACAAGACACCTTATATTATATATTGATTACTTACACGACAAAATAAACCAATATTGTGGGAGTATATAAACTCTCAATTAATTAATGCCTTTCTATGTATTCTGATAAATCAGCGATGGGGATTTTCTTCTTTAAATTTCCAATATAAAAATGTTTTTGTTCATTGAAGAATAAATATAATGTATCTCCAATAATTACTTTGTGTGGCTCAACATACGCTAGATTTGTATGTTCCACAATTCTTAGGTGACCCTCAATAATCTGGTAGGGTCTGTTATTAAATTTGCAAGACCAATTAATTTTACTCCTAAGTTCATCACTCATATTGATTTTCTTTTTAATTATTTTAATCATATCACATCACACCTTTCTTTGCAATAACGCATAAAAAAATCAATCTTTTCAGATTGATTTAATCATTAACGTCACTTTGGTGCGACGATTTTACCTTATGGAGCGGGTAGCGAGAATCGAACTCGCGCAACCAGGTCGGAAGCATGGGATTCTACCACTAAACTATACCCGCAACTACTTTTATATTATAACCTTTATTTAATAAAAATTCAAGTAAAAAGGCAAGAAAAAATTCTCGCCCTAAAATCATCTATCAAAATCATCATCAGCCAACTTATCTCCCCCAGTTATATTTCTAAAACTTAAAAATTTATTTTTTATAATTTTGCTATGGGGCATAAAATCTGCAATTTCTTTAGCCTTTTTAAAATTATTTTGATTCATATAAAGTTCAAGTAATTGTTCTTGTATAGGTTCATACCATTTAAAGTTATCAGCAATTTTAACCGCTTCTTCATCTTGCCATTTTTTAATATATATTGTAACTAACTGTGATTGTATAGGAGCATAATTGGGGAATCTTTTAGCTAACTTTTCTGCCTTATCATACTCCCCTTTTAACATATAAATAGTAATTAATTGTGACTGTATTGGTAAATATTCAGAAAACTCCTTTGCCTTTTGTTCAGCCTCATCCAACATTTTCTCTTTTGCAGATTCTTTCCACTTCTCTATATAAATAGAAATTAATTGAGACTGCATTATAGGAAATTTAGGATATTGGTTAATTACCATTTGAGCCTTATCATATAGCCTTTGATTAATATAAGCCGTAACCAACTGTGACTGAATTTCAGCACAATCAAATTTTTTTGCTATCTCCTCTACCTTATTGTATTTTTCTTGCAATAAATATACAGAAATTAAATTTGACTGTATTACCTCACTTTTATCATTTTCTCCAAGCTTTATAGCCTCATCATATTCTTTCTTTTTAATATAAACATCCATTAATTTAGATTTTATTATTATATTATCTGGATGTTTTTTAGCAATATCTTCTGCTTCATTATATCTCTCAGTTTTAATATAAATACTCATTAATTGTGATTGCATAATTATATTGTCTGGAAATCTCTTCGCAATTTCCTCACCTTTTTTATAATCTGATATAATTATCAATACTTGAACAACCTTTGATTGAAATATGACATTATCTGGGTATTTTTTTGCAATATTTATTGCCTCTTTATATCTCCCAGTTTTAATATATGCTGTCATTAGCTGAGATTGTAAAGTTTCATACTGATTTTGTATCACTTTATTTTCTGGAAATCTTTTTACAACTTTTTCTATATTTGTATAATTTTCTAATTCTATATAAGCTGTTATCAACCTTGATTGTATATTTGCATTATTAGGAAATCTTGATGCAATATTTTCTATTTCTTCGTAATTTTTCTGTTTTAAATATATTGTTATTAGTTGTGCTTGTATTATATCAATATCAGGATATTTCTTAGCTAATATTTCCGCTTCTTTATATCTTCCATTTTGTGTATATATTCTTATTTGTTTAGAATCTTGAACCTCTTTTTGCCAATTCTTTAATTCTTCTTTAGAAATAAAACCTGTATAATGTTTAGCATTAATCTCATCATATATATCTTCGACCTTGCTTGAATTCCTTGACATTGTGCGCTGAACTTTATTCTTTATTTTTCTTTTTATAAATTGTTCCTTCCATTTTTTCAATTGTGTTAGTGTTATAAAATCTTTATAATAAAGACTATTTAATTCTTCATATATTTTTTCTATTGGCGTAAATTTCATTTTTTCCTGAATTTGCAACTTAAATTTTGATTTTAGCAATTGGTTTTTCCAGCCTTCCAAAATCTCCATTGTAATAAACTTTTCATAATACTCAGTTATTAAATCATTGTATATTTTATCTGTTGTTTCATGTTCCATTCTTTTTTGAATTCTCTTTTTAAACTCATTTGAATAATTCATATTATTACACCTTTATAACTTTTTACCTTCATTATATTTTATTAAATTTCCAAATAACTTTCTTCTGCCATAAATTCTTCATTATCATATTTAGGAATAATATAGTCTGGAGTTCCATAATCTACTATTTTTCCTTTTTCAATAACTAAAATATTATCCATATCTTTTAATGTTGATAATCGATGAGCTATACATATAATAGTTTGATCATCAAAATACTTATTTATATTTTTTTGTATTTTAAATTCTGTATTATTATCCAAACTACTGGTAGCCTCATCAAATATAACAATTTTAGAATCTCTTAAAAATATTCTAGCTAATGCTATTCTTTGTCTTTGCCCTCCTGATAGTTTTATTCCTCTCTCTCCCACAATTGTATCATATTTATATTCTAAACTTTCTATAAAATTATGAAGTTCAGCCTTTTTGGCTGCATTATATATTTCTTCATCTGTTGCATCCGGCTTTGCTATTTTTATATTATTATAAATAGTAGAATGTAGCAATATTGTTTCTTGAGGTACATAAGTTAAATTACTATATAATGAATTTGTATTATAGTTTGAAATATCTTTATTATCTATATAAATACTTCCATGTTGTGGAGTATAAAACTTAAATATCAAATTAACTAGTGTTGTTTTTCCACTTCCACTAACCCCTATAATTCCTACTTTTTGTTTATCTTTAATTTCTAGATTAAAATCTTTAAAAATATAATTTTTATTATATTTAAATGACATATCCCTAAATTCAATTTTGCCTGTATCTATTTGTATATGTTTTTCATTACTATCTTGTATATTATCTTTAGTATACAAAAGTTCATAACTATTTTTTAGTTTTACCATAATCTCACCTATATGTATATATGACCATGTGAAAGAAGTAGTTTGACTCTTTAAAGAAATCATAGCATTTATAAAAAATATAAAATTTCCTAATGTCATCATACCTTTTTCAAATAAAGAAATTGAGTATATCATCAATATGCTTAAAACTGCAATATACACCACATTTGCTATGGCTCCAAAAGCAAATTCTTTTATAGAAGCTTTATTTCTATAAAAATTCACTTCTTGTTTTTTAGATTTTAAATTTTTTGAAAAATTTTGTACAGAATTATATAATCTAAGTGATGTAAAATTTAATACAGCATCATTCAATATTCCATTATATTCCCTATTATATTCTTCCGATTTTTTTATTGCTGGCAAATATCTTTTTGAAAAATATATTAACCTTGATACTATTATTCCGGTAAAAAGTATTGTTGCACTAATAAAAATATTTATATTAATTGTATATAAAACAATTAAACTACTTATCATAGAAGTCAATAAAGAAATAAATTTAGTTGTTATCTGAGTATTTAAGTTAGTAATTTCATTATTTATTTCATTAATTGCTGTTGATATCTTCCCTGTATAATTATCTGTAAAAAAGGAATACGTTTTTTTATCCAAAATATTAAATAACTTTTCCGAAATATATGGTGTCTGCTTTTTTACCATATGTATTGTTCTTGTTATATTAGAAGTATAATAAAATATCAATTCCAAAACAATAACACATAATAAAATAATTATAGTTTTATATAAATCCGTTGTTTGGAAATTCTCCATACTTGGTAAATCAATTATTCCTTTTATTATATATTGTTTAACTAAATCTAATATTTGTGAAATAATCATACAACCTATCATAATAAATGTTAAAGACTTTACTGGCTTATATAAAGACAATACAAATTTTCTAAAATTCCCCTTCATTTTTTCTCCTTTTATTCTTTAATTCAAAATGAAAATTATCTTAAATTTATCAAATAATGTATAACAGCTTTGATTATAACATAACATTTTATTTTTTTCATTAAATTTTACAAAATAAAACAAAAACACCTATAAGTATTTTAAAATATGTCGAAATATGTTACTATAGTAAAAACTTAACATTTGTAGATGATATAAAGTTAAGGTTTTGAAACTTTAGAAACAGCTAGTTATCATCTTGTTTATTTAATCATTATATAGGAGGAATACTGGTGAAACGATTATTAAAAATTAGTTTTGATTTATCGTTATTATCTTTTATACCAATAATTTCATGGTTTTTATTAGGTATAATTGTTGATAAAAATTTAATTAATATCTTTACTTTGACTTACCCATTACAATTTATATACTATATACTAAAATCAATATTTTCTACTGGTGCAAACATAAATAAAGAAAA
>ENA-ORPD01002074-ORPD01002074.1-human-gut-metagenome-genome-assembly--contig:-NODE-2074-length-12759-cov-2.693561_pt1 | contig 12759 bp, 8 predicted proteins | sample MGYA00242143_ERZ509076 | MGnify/ENA primary metagenome ERZ509076 (study PRJEB26280, sample SAMEA2338706) | human gut metagenome | biome: human gut; feature: human-associated habitat; material: faeces... | reverse complement strand
CGGCTGATGAATAAATCCGATAAAGGATGCCGGCAGGGCAAATATACCGAATATATCGGGGGTACTTACTTCAAACAGTCGCAAGAAAACGTTAATCAACGTGCCGATCAGAAAGATGCCTACGTTGATATAAATCAGTTGGATGAAAATATTTCCTCTTCTGAATGTCTCCTTTAAATCAGCTATAATATGTCCCATTGTTATTGCTTTTTTTTCTCCAATACAAAATCAGGATCAATCCAAATAACATTCCTCCCAGGTGAGCAAAGTGAGCGACATTGTCTCCGGCGCTATTGGCAAGTCCTGACCATAATTCAATCGCAGCGTATCCTATAACGAAGAACTTCGCTTTGATAGGAAATGGCAGCGGGAAGATAAACAACCGGTTATTGGGAAATAACATACCGAATGCCAGCAATATGGCGTAAACGGCTCCCGAAGCACCTACGGTGGTCATCATGTTCAGATACTCTTCCATTGGGATAACACCTGTACCTATATTCACTTGTGCGTAGTGGCTAAGTTCCGTTACATATTGAATATACTGTACCCCTTCCTGGATAAGTCCCGCACCGATACCGCAGAGAATATAGTAAAAGAGGAAACGTTTGGGTCCCCAGGTTTGTTCGAGAATCGGTCCGAACATAAAAACGGCAAACATATTAAAGAAAATGTGGCTGAATCCGCCGTGCATGAACATATAAGTGATAAGCTGTGCCGGATTAAAGTCACTTGCGAGGAAAAAATGTAATCCCAGATAATTCGTTAAATCCAGGCCGTAACGTTGGGCTACGATTGTCCCGAAAAATACTAGTACATTGATAATTATCAGGTTTTTAGTTACAGTTGGCATCATTTTAATTTCTGAATATTTAGATAATAGACGCAAAAGTACGAATAAATTCTGTTTTAAAGCATGAAAAACGCTTCCTATTAGCTCTTTTTCAATAATTTGCTGCGTTTTTTTTATGTTTTTATTTGATATGTTGTTTTGTTCGGCTATATTTGTGGAATTAATCCATTGTGGGATAATCTTTTGTGTAACATATATATTAATTAATCATTTTACGTATTATGAATAAGTCTGATCTTATTAGCGCAATGGCTGCTGAAGCTCAAATGAGCAAAGCCGATGCAAAAAAAGCACTTGATGCTTTCATCACTTCAGTTACTAATGCTATGAAAGCTGGTGACAAAGTATCTCTCGTAGGTTTTGGTACTTTCTCAGTAAGCGAAAGAGCTGAAAGAACTGGTATTAACCCTTCTACAAAGGCAACTATTACTATTCCTGCTAAGAAAGTAGCTAAATTTAAAGCTGGTGCTGAATTATCTGCAGCTGTTGAATGAGATAGATAGTTGAAAGAAATTAGGAGAGGAGACGCGATGCGTCTCCTTTTTTTGTATCTTTGCGCGCAAGAAATAACTTGATTATGAAGATAGAAGATAAACTTGTAGCGTCCGTTATCAGCGGACTGAAAGCACTCTACGGTCAGGAAGTCCCTGAAAAAATGGTGCAGATGCAAAAAACGAAGAAAGAATTTGAAGGACATTTGACACTGGTCGTGTTCCCTTTCCTGAAGATGTCAAAAAAAGGACCGGAGCAAACGGCACAGGAAATCGGTGAATATCTGAAGGCAAACGATCCGGCTGTGGCAGCGTTTAATGTGATAAAAGGGTTCTTGAACCTGACTATTGCATCGGCTACATGGATTGAGTTGCTGAACGAGATTCAGGCAGATGAACAGTATGGCTTGATGCAGGTCACTGACGCTTCTCCATTGGTAATGATTGAGTATTCTTCTCCGAATACAAATAAACCGCTTCACTTGGGACACGTGCGTAATAACCTTTTAGGCAACGCATTGGCTAACATTGTAGCGGCAAACGGCAATAAGGTAGTCAAAACAAATATTGTAAACGACCGTGGTATCCACATCTGTAAGTCCATGCTGGCATGGAAGAAATACGGAAACGGTGAAACTCCTGAAACTTCGGGTAAGAAGGGTGACCACCTGGTAGGTGATTATTATGTATCTTTCGATAAGCATTATAAAGCGGAAGTAAAGGAGCTGATGGCTAAATTTACAGCGCAGGGAATGAGTGGCGATGAAGCGAAAGCAAAGGCTGAAGCTGAATCTCCATTGATGCAGGAAGCCCGCGAAATGTTGGTGAAGTGGGAAGCCGGTGATCCGGAAGTACGCGGATTGTGGGAAATGATGAACAACTGGGTATATGCAGGATTCGACGAAACCTACAAGAAGATGGGGGTTAGCTTTGACAAGATCTATTATGAATCCAATACTTACCTCGAAGGAAAAGAAAAGGTAATGGAAGGTCTGGAAAAAGGTTTCTTCTACAAGAAAGAAGACGGTTCCGTATGGGCCGACCTGACTGCCGAAGGACTGGATCATAAGCTCCTTCTCCGTGGTGACGGTACTTCTGTCTACATGACTCAGGATATCGGTACGGCTAAACTTCGTTTTGCCGATTACCCGATTAATAAGATGATTTATGTAGTAGGTAACGAACAGAACTATCACTTCCAGGTGCTTTCTATCTTGCTCGATAAACTTGGTTTCGAATGGGGTAAGAGTCTGGTACACTTCTCTTACGGAATGGTGGAACTGCCGGAAGGTAAGATGAAATCCCGTGAGGGTACGGTAGTTGATGCTGACGACTTAATGGAGGAAATGATTGCCACTGCTAAAGAAACTTCACAAGAACTAGGCAAACTGGATGGTTTGACACAGGAAGAAGCTGATGATATTGCCCGTATTGTGGGTCTGGGAGCATTGAAATATTTCATTCTGAAAGTCGATGCCCGTAAGAATATGACATTCAATCCGAAAGAATCTATCGACTTCAATGGTAATACAGGTCCGTTTATTCAATATACTTATGCACGTATCCAGTCTGTACTTCGGAAAGCTGCCGAATCAGGTATCGTAATTCCTGAACAGATTCCGGCTGGTATTGAATTGAGTGAAAAGGAAGAAGGGCTGATTCAGATGGTTGCCGACTTTGCTGCTGTTGTAAAACAAGCCGGTGAAGATTACAGCCCGTCTATTATTGCTAATTATACTTATGACTTGGTGAAAGAATACAATCAGTTCTATCATGACTATAGTATTCTGCGCGAAGAGAATGAGGCGGTGAAAGTATTCCGTATCGCTCTGTCTGCTAATGTAGCTAAAGTTGTTCGCTTGGGAATGAATTTGCTGGGTATCGAAGTTCCTTCCAGAATGTAAGACTTTCTCTGAACAAAATAGACTTCTGCGGGGTTTCTTTTATATATATAAAAGGAACCTCGTATGTTTTACTCCCCCCATCCATTGCTTCGGAAGAGAGAAACGGAAACTGCTACTGTCTCTTATTCCGAACTGCTGTTTGACCTGATTTATGTTTTCTCGGTCACGCAACTTTCACATTATTTGCTTCATAATCTCACTTGGGAAGGATTATTGAAAGAAACAATCCTGTGGTTTGCAGTCTGGATGTTGTGGCAACATACCATCTGGGTGACTAACTGGTTCAACCCGGATACCCGGCCGATACGTATTCTTCTTTTTATCAGTATGCTGGTGGGGCTGGTGATGGCGGCTGCTATTCCTTATGCCTTTACTTACCGGGGATTGATATTTGCTGTCTGCTATGTTCTGATACAGGCAGGGAGAACACTTTATATTATCGGGGTGTTAGGAGATCATCATCTGGCTGCTAATTTTAAGCGAATTATGGGCTGGTTCTGTATATCTGCCGTCTTTTGGATTACGGGTGCCATATTGCAGGGAGAATGGCAAATTCTACTGTGGATTATAGCCGCCATCTGTGATTATACAGCCCCGATGCACGGATTTGCTTTACCTCGTCTGGGACGTTCGGACAGTAGCAAGGAATGGACTATTGAAGGGCATCATTTGGTGGAACGTTGCCAGTTGTTTGTGATTATTGCTTTTGGAGAAACTCTATTGATGACAGGAGCTTCTTTGAGTGAAGTAGAAGAATGGACGCCTCTCGTGATTATTTCTGCTGTCATATCTTTTATTGGTAGTTTGGCTATGTGGTGGGTTTACTTTGATGTGAGCAGTGAAGCCGGTAGTCGGAAAATACAGGAAGTGAAAGATCCCGGAAAGCTGGGGTTGATTTATAATGCAATTCATATTGTATTGGTGGGAGCATTGATTATTTGTGCGGTAGGAGACGAACTGATTGTTGCCCATCCCGAACAAGAAATGAGAGCGGAAGTTGTTTTTGTTCTGATTATCGGACCAATCGTTTATATTCTGGCAAATAGTATCTATAAATATGTCACGTGCCGTATGCTTCCTTTATCACATATTATTGCTGTAATAGCTTTGGCTTTACTGCTTCCCTGGCCTTATCACATTTCTTTATTGACGATGAATATCTTGGTAACATCTGTTTTTATATTCGTGATTGTGTTTGATATGCTATTCCCTAATAAAGGTTTTAAGATAAAATGGGAGCCGAAGATTTAATGATGGAAGCCTATTCATAACGGATAATACTTACATCCTATAATGTTGTGGCTTAAAATAAAAACACAGTTCACACGAATTCTTGGTGAGTATTCGAGAAGTTGTGTGAACTGCGTAATTCGCGCCTTTCTAAACAGATGTCTATTATATCTTTTTCATCGATGGTTCGCAATGCGAAGTCCCGATAGCGATTCCGTACAATATCCGGGCTGCTTTTATTTAAATCGTATCAATCTTTATTTGTACCAATCTTTATTTTGTTTCCCATTCGATGATACCCATCCAGAGAACTTGGGATATGATTGATCGATTCGTTTCCCTTCCTCTGGAACCGGGAGATTACTTACTGGCATATTGATAGCAAACGGCATCAAGTCTGCAGAAACATAATACATCCCTTCTTCTGGTCTGTAGATGTCTTTTCCGGTTCCCAGTAACGATAAGTCGGCTTTATCAGTCGGGGGATAATTTATCAGATGTAATTCTTTGCCTCTACCCTCGTTGGAACTGATGAAGATAAACGGGTTGTAAGGAGGTACCACCTCTTTCTCACTAGCTCCATCAAGCGTGATGGTTACAGTATATTCTTTCTTTGATTCATCAGTGATATTTTTGAATTTTGTCATGTCGTCATACAACAATATGGTTGGGTGAGACTGTCCAGGCTCTGTTTCTTTTCCTTCCATATATATAGAACTTGATAAACCACTGGCATCAGGCCCCGTTATTTTTACACTCTTGACATTGCTGTTTGAGAGCTTGTGTAATTGATATCCAAATCCGTTTTGCAGATAACCGCCACAGTGCTGTAAGATAAACTTGTCTTCTATTTCGTAAATGCGATTGTCAAGAGCATTTCGGGTCATCGTACTGGTGTACTTTACCATTACGTCATTCATATCGTAATCACCTAACTTAGGCCATAAGTCTTCAAAAGCCAGTGTACCGGAATAAGAAATTTTATATTGCTCGGGGATTGCTTCGGGGTCCTCAGGCAGTGGAGGCAATGTCGGGTCAATAGCATTCTTTTCTGACGTATGAATATAGAAGATGGCATCTGCATAATCGAAGTCAATATTATCTTCGAATCCTACTGCTACAATCTGCCCGGACTTGGAATCACGGAGAGATACAGTTCTTTGTGTATTATTCGTGTTTAGATTCCTGGTGGAGTAGCGTGCCCCCATACCTTTTATGATATCGCCCACTTTGTCTTTATCTGTTTCTGAGGTGAGTTTACTCTTGAATCCCATACCTTGAAGGCACCAGCCAATTGTGACTCCTGCAGGAAATTTGTCTTCGTATTCCTGTGTCTCTTCATTCCAATATTTGAGTTTTATTTCTTCGCCACACACTAATGCTCCTACCCCTAAAGTCTTGTAAACAGGAGAGGTGTTTGGGAATGCAATTATTTGTTTTATATCACTCGTGCTCTGGGGCGGATTGTTGGTCGGATAGGTGTAATATCCAACTGTATTGTACCATGCAGCAGAGCTGTTTATAAATACGAGGCTCACTTCGGTCGGGTTAACAATTGGAATATCTGAAGTCATTTTAATGGAACCATCAAAAAACTCCGGATAATTCTGACTGATGTTCATAACCTTGCTTTTACCGCTCTCATCTTTGACTGTAACCTTTCTGAAAACATACTTGATGTTGTATAGTACGTCTGCCGGAGGTATATTTATTTTAGGTTCCAGGTTGGTTGGTCTTCCGCTGTCATCCCAGTCTGCATCGGGAAGAACATGCCATTCTTTTAGATAGGTATGTTGGTTCACGGTCACTCCTCTGGTTTTTGATGCCGTTTGTGAACGTAAGGCAGTGATATATGCATCTTGATTAAATGAAAGCTGACGACTGTCGTCAATCGTTAGTTTAAGAGGAGATACGGTGGCTAAATAATCCGATGATAACCATACTTCCGAGAGGTCCGCCGGAATATTCATTTCTCCGCTGAATTTGCCTTTTTCGTCTGTAACTGCACGGTAGATAGGCTCTATGTCCTTTTGGAACACGCTGCCGTCAGCCGAGTATTCAATGGGATCTTGATCGTAAATGTCAAAAAGGACACGATAATTTTCGCTTTTAAAACAATAATTGATATCCAAAGCAACAGCTTGGGTCATGTTGAAGTCGAAGTATGCTTCTTTTGGCATATGCCTTCTCTCCCAAGATAAGTCACGCTCTTTGTCCATACAACTGATGGAAGCTATGGTAAGCACTCCTATCATTAAATACTTTAAATTTGTTTGCTTCATAAGTTTGTGTATTAAAAGATAAAGAGCAAATATATACATTTAATTATATAATTTGCTCTTTATCTAGTTTTTTTATTTCTTTTTTGCGAATCGTCCTTTTTTTGTGGTCGCTGGTCCTTTTTCATCTTGTAATTTGATGAGTTCCAAACAGCTAGCCAAACTCAAATCCTGCGGGACGATATCTTTAGGAATTTTATAATTAGAACCCTTATAGGTAATATAAGGTCCGTAACGTCCGTTCAGAATCTCAAGTTCCGGCTCCTCTTCAAACTTCTTGATGTGGCGTTCCGTTTCTTTCTGGCGTTTCTCCAGAATCAGCTGTTCTGCCTCTTCCAAAGTAATTTCCATCGGATCAAGTGTTTTCGGGAGCGATACATATACCTTATTGTGCAGGACATACGGACCGAAACGGCCTACGCCTACACTGACTGATTTTCCTTCATATTCGCCCAGTGTACGAGGTAATTTGAATAATTCCAGTGCTTCTTCCAAAGTGATGGTTTCCATGGATTGACCTTTCTTCATTTGTGCGAAGCGTGGTTTTTCTTCATCTTCTACAGTACCAATCTGTACAACAGGACCGAAGCGACCAATCTTAACAGAAACAGTCTTGCCTGTTCCCGGTTCTTCTCCCAGAATACGTTCGCCTACTTTATGTTCCGTCTTGATAGCCAATGTGTTTTCTACAGATGGGTGGAATTTATCATAGAAATTCTTCATGATAGAAGTCCATTTCACTTCTCCTTCTGCAATCTCGTCAAATTCCTTTTCTACACTGGCGGTAAAGTTGAAATCCAGAATGTCTGGGAAATATTCGGTAAGGAAATCATTTACCACAGTGCCGGTATCCGTTGGGAACAACTTCGCCTTTTCTGCACCGGTAATTTCAGTATGGTTTTCATCCTTAATCTGACGATTTTTCAATGTCATGACATTAAACTGTCGTTCTTCCCCGTCTTTATTACCTTTCTCCACATATTCGCGTTGTTGGATGGTGGAGATAGTAGGTGCATACGTAGACGGACGTCCGATACCCAGTTCTTCCAATTTGCGTACAAGACTTGCTTCCGTATAGCGTGGAGGACGTTGGGTGAAACGTTCGGTTGCGATGATAGGGCCGTGTTCCAACTTCTGACCTTTTTTCAGAGGAGGAAGCAGGTGGCTCTCATCTTCCTGTTCGTTGTCATCATCATAAGATTCACGGTATACACGCAGGAATCCGTCGAACTTAATCACTTCGCCGATGGCTGTAAATACATCGCTGCTGCCACTTATTGTTATGGTAGCAGTTGTCTTTTCCAGTTCCGCATCTGCCATTTGTGAGGCAATGGTGCGTTTCCATATCAAGTCGTACAGTTTCTTTTCCTGTGCTGTTCCTTCAACAGACTGGTTTTCCATATAGGTAGGACGGATAGCCTCATGCGCTTCTTGTGCACCCTTAGTCTTTGTTTCGAAATGACGGGGGTGTACGTAGCGGTCACCCATCATTTTGATGATAGCGTCTTTACTGCCTGCTGTCGCAAATTCCGAGAGGTTGACAGAGTCTGTACGCATATAAGTGATGAATCCCGATTCGTATAAGCGTTGCGCGAGCATCATGGTCTGCGCTACGGTATATCCCAGTTTGCGTGCGGCTTCCTGCTGCAACGTAGATGTTGTGAATGGAGCAGGAGGCGTTTTCTTGACCGGGCGGGTAGTAATATCGTCGATGGCAAAGCTTGCTCCCTGACATGCGTTGAGGAAAGCTTTTGCTTCTTCTTTTGTTTTAATGCGGCGAGCCAATTCAGCTTTCATCTCCACCAGTTTTCCGTCTGTGTCTGGAACGAGGAATACGGCAGTGATGCGATAAGCAGCTTCCGTTTGGAAAGCATGTATTTCACGTTCAACGATCAGGCGGACGGCAACAGACTGAACACGTCCGGCAGAGAGTGCCGGTTTCACTTTTCTCCAAAGCACGGGAGAGAGTTCGAAACCTACGATACGGTCCAGAATCCGTCGTGCTTGCTGTGCATTTACGAGGTTGAGGTCAATGTCGCGTGGTTGTTCAATTGCTTTTAAAATAGCGCTTTTCGTAATTTCATGAAATACGATTCGTTTTGTGTTTTCCGGTTTTAGTTTTAAGACCTCATACAGGTGCCAGGCGATCGCTTCTCCTTCGCGGTCCTCATCGGAGGCTAACCAAACTGTTTTGGCTTCTTTAGCAAGTTGTTTCAGTTCTTTTACAATCGCTTTCTTGTCGGGTGATATTTCATATTTTGGTTGGAAATTGTGTTCTATATCAATCCCCAAATCTTTTTTTTCAAGATCCCGGATATGTCCGAAACTAGATTTTACAACATAATTCTCTCCTAAAAAACGTTCAATGGTCTTGGCTTTAGCCGGAGACTCGACAATTACTAAATTTTCAATCATATACGATTTTCTTTTACATTTCCGTTTCCTTTCGAAACGGATTTATCGCTTTTTTTAAGCTGTTCGTCCTAAAATTAGGGTGCAAACTTACGTAAAACAATTGAAAATGAAAAACTCTACCCATTTTTTAGTAAAAAACTCACTCCAAAATAGCGAAGAGGATGTTCCTTGGAAACATCCTCTTCAAGTATACTATTATGAGTTTTTCGGAGTTTATTTCTCCGTATTTGTTTGAATTATTTTTTGCCAACGGGCTTTTTGCGTATCGTTTGCTTTTGCCAATGAGCCGGATAAATAATAAGCTATCATTTGCGAATTTTTTCCCAGTTTCGGGAGTTCTTTTTCGCAAGCAGCCAAGATCTTGTCAATATTTTCTGTCTTCACGGCCTTTGCGATAGCTAAAGAAGATAGTAAGGTTTTCTCGTTTGATAACTTTAAAGCTTTTACTTCCCGTCCGATAGCGTCCAAACGTTTTACATCGGTTTTTTGACCACGTCCGGCGATAACCATTAATATTTCACGGAAGAGACCTTCGCTCAAACGGTTATCCACTTTCTCTTTGCCAATGGTTTCGTTGAATTTGCTCCGGTTATCAATCAAGAATTTTGCTGCTTCCGAGTCTTTGGGACTTAATTCGCTGTTACCGAAAATGAACCAATAATCTTCTGATAGTTTTTCTTCATCGGTAGAAATTTTCAACAATTCATCCACGATGGCTTTTGCGTTCGGATCGTAATTAGCTACCATAACTTGAGCGTATTGAGCTAAAAATGCTTTATCCCGGTCGCCATTGTTGTATTTTGCATCCAAAACTCCTAGAGCTTTATTATCATCAAAAGACTCTTTTACCCTTTCTATGAATTGTTCGCCTTCGCCACCGCCAACAAGTTTATGACGGATCGTCCCATCCGGATTCACGATCACGAAAGTTGGGTAAGCACGGACTCCAAATTTCTTTGCCAATTCGGGACCTTCTCCTTTTTCCATATCATATTTCAAGCAAATGAAATTCAGATTTAGGAAGTCTCCAACCTTTTCTTGTTTGAATACAGTTTCTGACATGTACTTACAAGGACCGCACCAAGTCGTGTAGCAGTCGATGAAAAGTTTACGTCCTTGTTGTTTCGCCTTTGCTAAGGCGTCTTCATAACTGAGGTCTTGGAAATAAACTCCCACGTGAGCAGCTATCTTCAAGTTTTCAAAATAATTTTTTATATAAGTTTTGCCGTTTTCATCTGCGAAACCTAAGAATTTATCCTCTAATACGATAATTTTATTCAAATCTTCTTTCGAGATATTTCCCCTAACCGAATTGATTGCATTGAAGATAGACCAAAGTTCTCCGTTTTTGTTCGATTCAACCTGTCCGGCCAGCTCAATTACTTTATTGATGTTTTTTTCCAGACAAGCTTGGTTTAGTTCGAGAGAACGAGTTAATGTCGCTTGATCGGCTAAATCGAGTTTTGTTAATTCTTCTTGAATTTGTTGCAATACCTTTAGAGGTTCTTTTGTATTGGGGCGCATGGTATTGTTGATGGCATTCTTGTAGCAGCTTGTCAGGTATTTGTCTACATTCTCCTTACCGATATTTTTGTTGAATGTACCGATATTATTTAAAACAAGTTTGAAATTGTCAGAACCATATGGACTTCTTTCAAGAATAGGCCAGTATTCTTTTTTCATTTTATCCTTTTCCTTCAATACGGCATCCAACTCTTTACCAACTTTTTCACTCTTGTCTTTTTCATACGCTTCGTTCAAAACAACGGAGTAAGTCATCAGTTGTTTTTTGTTCATTTTCCCTTTTTCATGTATTTTGTTCAGATAATCAAGGGAAGTTTTCTCGTTTAATCCTTTTTCAACTTTTGCGATAAATTTGTCCAAATCTCCACCGCCCACAATTTTATGTTGTACTGTTCCATCCGGGCGTAGAATTAGGAATGTTGGGTAGGCTCTAACTCCAAATCTTTTTGCCAATTCGGGGCCTTCTCCTTTTTCCATGTCAAATTTTACACAGACAAATTTGGGATTGAAAAATTCTCCGGCTTTTTCTTGTGGAAAAATAGTTTCTGTCATGTACTTGCAAGGGCCACACCAAGAAGTGTAACAATCCATGAAAACGAGTTTGTTCTCGGCCTTTGCTTTGGCTAGGGCTTCATCAAAGGTGATATGCTCGAAGTTTACCCCTTGTCCGAAAGCAATGAGGTTAAGCATCAATAAAGTAATAATTGAGATAAGGCTTTTCATAATTGAAATAATAAATATTAATAAAATTTGTCGCAAGATAAAAAAGAAAAATGAGGGGTATCATTTATTAATTAGCCATTAACGAATCTTTAACAATATGAAAGCCTGTAAAAAGCATGTTTTTGTGTTATACATATAATAAGAGAGGCCTTTCGACCTCTCTTATTTGAAATTAAAGCCCTTCCAGAGCATCGAGGAATTTAACGGTTTCCGGATCCGAGGGACGGCTCATTTTAGCGTTAATAACCTTCCCTTCCCGGTCAATTAGAATAAAATGTGGGATAGCCGTTATCATATACGCATCCATAAAAGGATCAAATGCTCCGGCATATAATTGAATACCTTCTAGTTTTTCTTCTTTTACAACTTTCTCCCAAGCGCTTTTATCTTGATCGCAAGAAACACTCACGAAACAAATGTTTTTCCCTGCGAATCTTTCTTCCAGTTTTTTCAACATGGGTTGCTCCCGACGGCAAGGACCGCACCAGGTTGCCCAGTTGTCAATATAGACATACTTCCCGACAAAATCGGATAAGTGAACTTCCTTCCCGTTGATATCCTTGTAAGTGAATGAAGGTGAGGGTTGTCCCGGGGCAATTTTGTGCCATTTGTCACATAATTCGTTGAAAGCGGCTATTTTCTTCGGGGTGTTAACTTTAGCTTTGTAGATAGGAGCTAACTCTTCTAACTTGCCGATTCCTTCACGTGTGATGTATTCGGAGATAATGTAGTCTACCATGAATTCTGCAACAACCGGATTCTTGAAATGTTGACAAACGTAATTCAATTGTTCTTTAATATACAAGAAATCATCGAATTCCGGCATGTTGTTGATCGTGATATAGGACACCATCTTTTTCATGTATTCTTGATAAACACTCATACCCAGCATATCTTCATCTTCGGTGAAAACTTCGGCTAGTTTATTAAAATAGGCATCGGGATATTGATATTCGAAATTTTCGATAGCATAAAGATGTGCGGAACGATATTCCAGCAAGCTACTGAAAACAGTGTACTTTAATCTCTTTTTTTCTAAATTATTAAAGTAGTTATCAAATCCTTGAGCTGCCAGATTTTTTTCAAATTTTTCTAGCTGTTTATCCAGAGAGGTGGCAAATTCGGTTTCGTTTAATTTGTAATCGGGTGTAAAACTGAAATCCGTGTTATTCAGGTACTGGTTCTTTTTTGCTCCATCCCCGGAAAATGTCGGTATTGCTTTTTCTCCCTCCATTTTTACGGAAAGATCAAAGCTTTTTCCCAGTTTATTTAAAATCCTTGTAAGCTCCTCTGCCTCCAGTGTTGTAGGCGTGCCTCCTCCGATATAAATGGTATCAAGC
>ENA-ORPD01002060-ORPD01002060.1-human-gut-metagenome-genome-assembly--contig:-NODE-2060-length-12859-cov-2.867698_pt1 | contig 12859 bp, 15 predicted proteins | sample MGYA00242143_ERZ509076 | MGnify/ENA primary metagenome ERZ509076 (study PRJEB26280, sample SAMEA2338706) | human gut metagenome | biome: human gut; feature: human-associated habitat; material: faeces... | reverse complement strand
GATCACCAAGAACTTGGAAACCTAACTTAAGAAGTGTAAAAGCAGAAATAAATGGCGAAGTTAAAAGAATCCATGTTTGTGCTAAATGTTTAAAAGATGGAAAAGTAAAAAGAGTATAATAAAAATGGATAGATTTAATCTACCCATTTTTATTTTGCATACAATAAGTTCTTGTAAAATATAATTTGTTTAAAATTATTCTTTTATTCCAAATATAAATTTTACAAATCCTCGTAAACATTTTGGAACTTTTTTTACTACAATAGTCATATGTATACCTCCCTTTTAACATGCTAGCCACATAAAACCTACACATATAATAGTTAAACCTATTATAAAAAACCATCCTGTTATTGGAAGTAATAATACAAGTAATATTCCGAGTCCAAATCCAATTAAACATACACCAATTGTCTTTTTTAATATTCCAAACATTTTTTACCTCCAATAATTTATTTGTACTATATTATATTAAGTAACCTTTTTATTTGTTCCTTTTATGTTAAATAGAAACTTATTTTAATTGACTATACCAAATTTAACATATATAATAATAAAAATAACAAAAATGTAGAGGTTTTTATGAATAAAAATGATACTATAAATTTAATTGAAATTTTAAAAAACACATATCCAGATGCAAAATGCAGTTTGGATTTTAAAACTCCTTTTCAAATGGTGGTTGCTGTAATGCTCTCCGCTCAATGTACCGATGAAAGAGTAAATAAAACAACTCCTGAACTTTTTAACAAATGTAAAACCATAGAAGATTTTGCTAATATAGATATACAAGATTTAGAAAAAATTATACATCCTTGTGGTTTTTATAAAAATAAAGCAAAAAATATTAAACTATGTGCTAAAAAAGTTTTAGATAATTTTAATGGTATTGTTCCAAACACTATGGATGAACTTTTAAGTTTACCTGGTGTTGGCAGAAAAAGTGCAAATGTTATAATGCTTGAAGTTTATGGCATTGCAAATGGAGTAGCTGTCGACACTCATGCTAAGAGAATTTCTAACAGATTAGGTCTTTCAAATAATAAAGAACCTGAAAAAATAGAACAAGATCTGATTCAAATTTTCCCTAAAAAATATTGGAAAGATATTAATCATTTATTCATTTGGCATGGCAGAAATTGTTGTACTGCTAGAAATCCACAATGTAAAAATTGTCCTATTAAAAAATATTGTAAAAATGCATAATTTTTTATTTTATCCTAATAATATTTTCAAGGTATTATTAGTTTTTTTTATTTAAGGAGGTTTATTTTGACAAATATTAATTGTACATCTCCCTGTAAGTATCAAAAAGATGGAAAATGTATTTTGGAAAATATAAATCCACAAAATTTTACAACTAGTAAAGATTGTGCATATTTTGTAGAAAAATAACGTATTACAAAATAGTATTACAGTTACTAAATAAATATAACAGCAGTAATATTAGTCCATTTTTTCATTGCTATTCTTATACAAACTGTAAATTTTAACTACAAGATAACAAATAATGTGTTTTTTTTGTGTTTTTAATTGACAAACTCTTTCTAAGGTTATATATTATTTTTATTAAATATATTTAGGAGGAGATTTTATTATGGTAAAGAAAAAACTAAAGGCACTTGCGTGTATTTTTACTTTAGTTGTATTAATTAGTAGTCTTTCTTTTGCTACTACTGAAAGTGATATTGAACCTAAAACAACAGAAAATTCTACAAGTGAAGATACTTCTATCGTTTCAGAAAACCCAGGAGAAAATGCTATTACTACTTCTGATGAACAAAATACAACTACCAATGAAGGTACCGATACTTCTGATGAATCATATTATCAAAACTTAATTTCTGATGATTTATATAAGTTTGAAGATACCATTGAAGTAAGTAATTTAATTGATGGAAATGCTTACCTTTTTGGTAAAAATGTAACTGTCAGTGGACAAATTGGTGGAGACATGTTTGTTGTTGCTCAAAACTTAAATTTAACACAAGAAAGTTACATTTATGGAAATCTTTTTGTTATTGCTGATAATATTACAATTGATGGTATTGTTTGTGATTTATACTCTGCTTCTCAAAAATTAGAAATTACTGAAAATGGTATTGTTTTAAGAGATATGAGAAGTGTCTCTGGCAATATTAACCTAAATGGTAATGTTGGTAGAAATACTTATTTAAAAGTAGGAAATTTGGTTGTTGGAGAAAAAGCTGTTGTTTATGGTAATTTGAATTATCAAACAAGTACAGCAATTACTGTTCCTGAAGGAGTTGTTAATGGAGAAATTAATTACACAGCAACAGTAGTTGCAGATACTTCTAATACTGTAATTGATTATGTAATTAGCTGTATTACAACTGTTTTATTTACTTTAATGGTATTTGGTTTACTATTATTATTTGCTGGAAAATTTACAGTAAAAGCAGAAAATGCTATTCATAAAAATATATTTGCAACTTTAGGACTTGGTGTTCTTGCTTGGCTTGTAATTGCCATTGCCCTATTGGCATCATTGTTCTTGTTAGTAACAGTAGTTGGTGCTCCATTAGCTTTTGTACTTGGATTACTTTGTCTTGTACCGCTTACAATTGCTAATACACTATCAATTATTGCTATTGCTAGCTTATTAGGAAATAAGGTAAAATTCTTTGGAAAAGCACATAATCTATTAGCTATTATCCTTGTTTCAACAGTTGTTTGGGCATTAGCATTAATCCCATACTATGTTGGTTTAGCAATTAGTACTATTGTTATGCTATTTGGTTTAGGATTATTTGCACAATCTATTTTTACTAAGAAAGAAAAAGTAGAAAATGTTATTAGTGAATAGATTTTAATACAACACTAAAAAAGAAATGGTTTTTTACCATTTCTTTTTTAGTGTTGTATTTTTAATATTTTATCTAATGTTTCATTTTTTGTATTGTTTCTTTCATATTATTTGAATTAATAATTGCACTTCCTACCACTGCAATATCTATTCCCGCTTCATTTAGTTTTTCTATATTTTCTAAATTAATTCCCCCATCTGCCTCAATAAAGCATTCTAGTTTGTTTTCTTCTATATATGTTTTTAATTTTTTTATTTTTGGAATAGTCGTTTCTATTAGCTTTTGCCCACCATATCCTGGTTCTACGGTCATAACCAACACTAAACTAATTTTTTCCAAATAAGGATATATTTTTTCTACAGAAGTATCTGGCTTAATAGAAATTCCTGCTCTACAAGCATTTTGTTTAATATATAAAAGTGTATCTTCTAACTGCTTTTCTTCTTTAAAAGCTTCGTAGTGTACCGTAATATATGTTGGTTTTAAATCTATATAGTCTTCTATCTGTTCGCGTGGCTTATCTACCATTAAATGTACGTCTAATGGTATGTTTGAAATATGTTTAATTGTAGTTGCATATTCTAGCATATGTAACATAGTATTTTGTTCTACAAATTTTCCATCCATTACATCAATATGAAAATAGTCCGTTTTTGCTACTTCTAAATCATAAAACGTTCGAATGGCATTTTCTTTTTTTACAGATAAAATTGATGTTGAAATTTCCATATTTTTCTCCTTTTTTAGATGCTTTATTTGTAATGTGTAAAAAAGTGGCTTTTTCACATGTACATGTTTACTTTGCAAATGGCACAGACCAAGGAAACTTAACCTTTGTTGTATAGTAAAAATATATTTATAGGAGCGTACCAAGTTCGTTCGCTCCTATAAACTATGACTTTAACTTTTTATGGAATGTTTATTGTATTATTAACATTTAAGTCCCAATATTGCTCATCTGATTTTATATTGCCATCAATATAAACGCTGACTTTAACAGTTCCTATTCCTGAAATAGTTACAGGCAGTTTTTCTAAATCTTCACTAACATTTTCTTTTATATATTCTTTGCTAGTTCCCTGTGATACAATTATTACTTTTACTGTTACTTTTTTAGGATCTGTAGATGTGCCTCCTGTTGAATTACTAGTAGTATTAGATGGTACTTTCGGTGGTTGGTAACCTGTTAATTCTTTTACATTAATATTAACAGTTCCATTTATAATTTCAGGTAATTTATTTACAGTAATGGTAATAGTACTTCCTTCTTCTATTTGTGTTCCACTGTCTATATCTTGTTTAATTACTACTCCATTTGATTTTGTTGTATCTTCTCCTGTTTTTACACTTACTTTTAATTTTAAATCTTCAATAGCTTTTTTAGCTTCTGCTTCTGTTTTTCCTAGTACATCTGGCACTGGTACTTTATTTGTTCCCAAACTTACATAAATTGTAACAACACTATCTTTAGCAACCTCTTCATCTTGTTCTGGCTCTTGTTTAATAACAACTCCTGCTTCTATTTTGTCATTATTTTCTTCTTTTATTTCATATTTTAATCCTGCATTCTCAAGCATTGTAATAGCAGTATCTTTTTTCTCACCAGCTACTTTTGGTACTTTTGTTAATTCTACACCTTTACTTATAGTAATTTTAACAGTACTATTTTCCAAAACTTTATAGTTAGCTGCATATTTAGGATCTTGTTTTATTACCTTTCCAGCCTCTTGGTCTGCACTAAATTCTTCTGCAATTACTTCATATTTGATATTGGCTTCTTTTGTTAAGTTTTCTACTTCTTCTATGGTCTTTCCAACAAGGTTTGGTATTTGTACTTGTTTTGGTCTATTGGCATTTGATACAGCAATTGTAATTCCCATTGCTAGTGCAAATATGGCTATACATACTAAAATAATAGCAAACACTTTTAACACTTTATGCTTATTAAAAAATGCTACTAATTTATTTTGTTTTTTAGGATTTTTCCTTTCCTCTGGCACTCTGTCTGTATCATTTACTTTTTTCTCATAAACAGTATTAATTTTTTGAGTTGGAAAATCATTAGGATATTTGTCTAATACAACAAAATTTCCATCTGGATTTTTACTTACTTGTTTTAAGTCTCTTAACATTTCTGTTGCTGTTTGATATCTTACATTTGGATCTTTTTGCATTGCTTTGGTAATAATTTTATTTAAAGCAATTGGAATTAGTGGATTAATTTTAATTGGCTCAATTGGTTGTTCTTGCATATGTTTTAAAGCAACTGACACAGGTGTGTCTGCATCAAAAGGTACTCTGCCTGTTAGCATTTCATACATAACAACACCTAATGAATATAAATCTGACTTTGCATCTGTAAAACCACCTCTTGCATGTTCTGGTGAAAAATAATGAACAGAACCAATAGTAGTTCCAAATGCTGTTATTGTTGAATTTGATACTGCTTTTGCAATCCCAAAATCTGTTACCTTTGCTACCCCATCTTCTGTAATAATAATATTATGTGGTTTTATGTCTCTATGTATAATATTATTTCTATGAGCTATTTCTAAAGCAGAAGCAATTTGAATTGCTACATTTACTGACCATTTCCAAGGTAGTGCCCCATCTTCTGTAATAATTTCTTTTAAAGTTTTGCCTTGAATTAGTTCCATAACAATATAATATATATTTCCTTCATTTCCTACATCATAAATTGATACAATATTGGGATGGGTTAAGCTAGCTGCCGCTTGTGCTTCTGTATTAAATCTTCTGACAAACTCGGCATCTGTTGTAAATTCATCTCTTAATATTTTTACTGCTACATATCGATTTAGTACATGGCATTTTGCCTTATAAACTGTTGCCATTCCTCCTATTCCAATTTTCTCTAAAATTTCATAACGATTTCCTAATAATCTTCCTTCAAAATTCATTTTTATCTCTCCTTAATATTTATGCCAAAATCTTCATTAGTGCATTTATTTTAATGATTATCTATAATAATCACTGTAATATTATCTAAACCACCATTATTGTTTGCCCTTTGAATTAAATTGTCTGCTGCTGTTTCAACATTAGTCATTAGCATACCATAAATTTCGTTTTCTGAAACAAGGTTTGTTAAACCATCTGAACACATTAGAATAATATCATTTTTTAAAAAACCCTTTACAAGTATGTCTGGCTCAACTGTATCATCACATCCTAATGCTTTTGTTAACATGTTCTTTTTAGGATGTGTATAAGATTCTTCTCTTGTAATTGTTCCATCTTTTACTAATTTTTCTACATAACTATGGTCAATTGTAAGCTTTCTAATAAACTGCTTTCTAATCCTATAAACTCTACTGTCTCCTACATGCCCTATAAAAACTTTATCATTATAAATTATACATACCTCTAATGTTGTTCCCATTTCAGACAATTCTTCTTCTGCTTTTGATTTATTATACACAACTTGATTAGCATATTCAATACTTTGTTTAATAAATGTTGCAATTGCTTCCTTATTTAATTCTATGCTAGAAAAGTGTTCTTTAACATAATTTATAACAGATTGTACGGCTAACTTACTTGCAATTTCTCCGCCATTATAGCCACCCATTCCATCTGCTAAAACAAACAACTGAATTGGTTCATCTATTTTGGATATATAATAACTGTCTTGATTCATGTTTCGTGCTTTTCCTATATCACTTTTTGCAAATACTTTCATTCATTCACCTCATTTTTTAGGTTCTTTCTTCTTAATTGCCCACAAGCTGCATCAATGTCTGAACCTAGTTCTCTTCTAATTGTAGCTGTTATTCCATTACTATTTAAATAATCTCTAAATCGGATTATGTTTTCATTTGTGCTTTTCCTAAATTCTCCATCTTCAATTTTATTAATTGGAATTAAATTTACATGTGCTAGCATTCCGCTTTAATAATTTTACTAATTGCTTTGCATCCTCTAAATTGTCGTTATTTTCTTTTGCTAGTGCATATTCAAAAGAAATTCTTCTATTAGTTTTTTCTATATAATATTGGCAAGCTTTTATTAATTCATCAATTGAATAAACCTTATTAATTGGCATCATATAACTTCTTTTTTCATTATTGGCACTATGTAACGAGATAGATAATGTACATTGCAATTTTTCATCTGCTAACTGATATATTTTAGGAACAATTCCACTTGTTGAAATACTAATATGTCTCGCTCCAATATTTAGCCCTTTGGGATGATTAATTATTTTAATAGCATTTACCACATTCTCATAATTATCTAAAGGTTCTCCAATTCCCATAAAAACAATATTGGAAATTCTAATTTTTTCTTCTTTTTCAACAGCTAGAATTTGTTCTATAATTTCACCAGAAGTTAAATTTCTAATAAATTGAACTCCTGTTGATGCACAAAATCTACATCCCATCTTGCAACCAATTTGAGAAGAAACACAAATACTTTTTCCAAATTTATACTGCATTAAAACTGTTTCAATGGCATTACCATCTAATACATCAAATAAATATTTAATAGTACCATCTTTTGATACTTGTTTTTTTAATATATTAAATCGATGAATTTCAAAATTTTGTTTTAACTTTTCTCTTAAATTTAGTGATAAGTTCGTCATTTCATCAAAAGTGTTTACATTTTCTTGGTATAACCATTTAAAAATCTGCTCTCCTCTAAAAGGTTTCTCTCCTAGTTTTGCTAGTTCTTCTTTTAATTGTTCTAGGTTATAGTCTTTAATATTTTTCTTCAAAATTTCCTCCCTATATTTTGATTTACTTATATCACATAATTTTATTTTTTTCAACTTTGATTTCATTATTTTTTTGCATTAGTAATATTGAAGCTTAATTTATATTGATGATCTAACAAGAATTTAATGTGGGATTTTTATTATATTACTAGCATCATTGCAGTTTCAATTTATATAGAATAAATGCAACAATCAACTTTTATTCATATTTTTTATTTTACCTCATATATTGACTCTATGAGGTGATTACTATCATGAAAAAATTAGCAATTGTAGGTGCTACTGGTTTAGTTGGTCAGACTGTTTTGAAAGTATTAGAAGAAAGGAATTTGCCTGATTTACAATATACTTTTTTTGCATCCAGTCGATCTTCTGGTAAAAAAATAAAATTTATGAATACAGATTATATTGTTCGAGAATTAAAGGAAATTTCTTTTAACGAACGGTTTTGATTTTGCTATTTTTTGTGCTGGTGGAGAAATTTCTCAAAAATTTGCTCCTATCGCTGTAAAAAAAGAATGTATTGTTATTGATAACAGTAGTGTTTTCCGAATGGATAGTACTGTACCACTTGTTGTTCCAGAAGTAAATTCTATTGATATACTAACACACAGTGGTATTATTGCAAATCCTAATTGTTCTACTATTCAAGCAGTAGTTGCTTTAAAACCGTTAGATATTGCTTATCAAATTCGAAGAATTGTTTATTCTACTTATCAATCTGTTTCTGGCGCTGGTCAAGCAGGGTTAAATGAATTAATCAATACAACCATTGGATTAACTCCACAAAAATTTTCTCATCCTATTTTTAATAATTGCTTACCTCAAATTGATATTCCAAGTGACAATGGGTATTATAAAGAAGAAATAAAACTAATACAAGAAACACAAAAAATATTGCATAATCCTAATTTAAAAGTAACTGCAACTGCTGTTAGAGTGCCAATTATGAATTGCCATTGTGAAGCTGTTAATATAGAATTTGAAAAAAACTTTGATTTAAAAGAGTTAATAAAAATTTTAAAAAATTCCGAAGGAATTATTGTAGTAGATGATTTTGAAAATAATGTTTATCCTATTCCTACAGAAGTAACTGGAAAAGATTCTGTTTTTGTTGGAAGAATTCGCAGAGATTTTAGTGTTCCATTTGGTGTTAATTTATGGGTTGTAGCAGACAATATTCGAAAAGGTGCTGCTACCAATGCTATTCAAATCCTAGAATATTTGTTGTAAGAATAAATAGGAGTTTGTTATCTAAATAATGGTATAACTACAAAATATAGCTAATTTGTATTAGAGCAATAATAGTAATTAAATCCATATAAAAATATGGAATGGAAACTAGCTTGAACCAACATATTTGATATATGGATTTAAATACTATTATTGTTCTTTTAGAAAACGTAAATTATAGTATATTAAATGTCCAATAAATTAAGTCCTATTTCTTCGTCAAATCTTCTTCCTACTTCACCTGCTATTTTTCGAATAAAAATTTCTCCTGTTGCAGATATATTAGCTCTTACTAAATGTCCTCCCTTTACTTGATTGCTTGCATCACTAAAATTAATATGCAAATGTAAATATGGTTCTTTTTCTTTTGTTGTTGCATTTCCTATTAATGAAGTAATCTCAAACATTCCCTCTATTACTTCGGTTCTGTATTCTTTTGTATTTACATTAAATAACCCTATTTCAACTAAATTAGCTGCCCCTAATCCTGTTATTTCTGCTAATATAATTCCTTCTTCTTTACATAATTTTTTTATACTTTCTACTACTTCTTCGCCTTTTTCTAGTCTTAATACATAGGTATCTTCATAATTAATATATTTCATATTCTATTCCTCTTTTCTCTTATTTTTTGCAGTTTTTACTAATGCCGTAAAAAGTGGTGCCGACCTGTCTGGTCTTGATTTAAATTCTGGATGAAATTGACTTGCTATAAAAAATGGATGGTCTTTTAATTCTACTATTTCCACCAATGTCCCATCTGGAGATATTCCTGAACAAATTAGTCCTTTTTCTTCCAAACGTTCCTTATAGTCATTATTATATTCAAAACGATGTCTATGTCTTTCTGAAATATTTTCTTCTCCATAAATATGATATGCCATTGTACCTTTTTTTATGTGACAAGGATATGCTCCTAGTCTCATTGTTCCACCTTTTTTTGTCACTCCTTTTTGCATTTCCATAATATGAATTACCGGATTAGCTGTTATTTCGTCAAATTCGCTAGAATTTGCATCTGTTAATCCTAATACATTTCTTGCAAATTCTACCACTGCCATTTGCATACCAAGACATATTCCCAAAAATGGTATTTTATTTTCTCTTGCATATTTAATAGTTTCTATTTTTCCTTGAATTCCTCTATTACCAAATCCTCCTGGAACAACAATGCCAGAATATTTTTCTAATACTCTTTTTACATTGTCCTTTGTAATTGTTTCTGAATCAATAAAATCAATTTTTACATGTACTTGGTTTGCAAATCCGCCATGTCTTAAACTTTCTGCAACAGATAAATAAGAATCATGTAATTTTACATATTTACCCACAATTGCAATGGCAATAGTATCATTTATTTTTCTAATATTGTCTATCATTTTTTCCCAGGCTTCGTTTTTTGGTTTTGTACTTTGTAAATTTAAATGTTCACATACTGCCCTTGCTAATCCTTCTTTTTCTAAATTTAATGGAACGGCATATAAATTATCAGCTGTTAAATTTGGAATTACATCCTCTTTTCTTACATTGCAAAAAAGAGCAATTTTTTGCTTCATTTGTTCATCAATTTCACATTCTGATCTACATACTAAAATATCTGGTTTAATTCCTAAAGATTGTAATTCTTTTACAGAATGTTGTGTTGGTTTTGACTTTAGTTCATTAGAACCTGCTACTATTGGTAACAATGTAACATGAATATATATTACATCTGTTTTTGGTTTTTCTATTCCTACCTGTCTAATTGTTTCTAAAAAAGGCAAGCTTTCAATATCTCCAACAGTTCCTCCTATTTCTGTTATAACTACATCTACATCACTGTCTTCAAAGCTATAAATATTTTCTTTTATTTCATTAGTAATATGTGGTATTACCTGTACTGTTTTTCCTAAATAGTCCCCTTTTCTTTCCTTTTCAATAACATTAGAATAAATCTTACCTGCGGTAATACTTGAATTCCTTGTTAAGCTTTCATCAATAAATCTTTCATAGTGTCCTAAGTCCAAGTCTGTTTCTGCTCCATCATCTGTAACAAAAACCTCTCCATGTTCATAAGGACTCATTGTACCGGGATCTACATTAATATAAGGATCAAACTTTTGAATTGTTACTTTATATCCTCTATTTTTTAGTAACCTTCCCAATGATGCTGCTGTAATTCCTTTTCCTAGTCCAGATACTACACCACCTGTAATAAATATATATTTCATCTTTTTCTCCCTTCTAAAATTAATGTACTATTTTTATATGTATGAACGAAAAAATAGATTAAAAAATATTTCCTCAAAAGAGGTTTTTTTTTAATCTACTTTTTAATTTAATTGTCTTTATTATTTTACAACATCATTTTTCAAATTTCAATCATTTCTGCTGTTTTTATATAATTAATTTTGTTATAGAAAGTTTCCATATTAGTTATTATTTCATAATTGACAATACTTTATATTTCATAATTCCTGCTGGTGCTACAACTTCTACCTCTTGGTTCTTCTTTGCTCCCATTAAAGCTATTCCAATTGGAGATTCATTTGATATTTTGTTTTGTGATAAGTCAACCTCTGTTGAGCCAACAATTGTATATTCTAATTCATCATTATATTCTAAATCCAATAATTTTACTGTATTTCCTACTTGCACTGTTTTGGTGTCAATTTCAGATTCGTCTATAATTCTAGCATGTCTTAATTTATTTTCTAATTCAACAATTTTTAATTCATTTTCAGCTTGTGCGTTCTTTGCTTCGTCATATTCTGAGTTTTCAGATAAGTCCCCAAATCCTAATGCTACTTTAATACGTTCAGCAATTTCAGCTCTTTTTTCTGTTTTTAGATTTTCTAATTCCTTTTCTAAATTATCATAACCAGCTTGTGTTAATAAAATTTCTTTTTCTTCCATTTTGTCTACCTCCCAGTATATATAGAAAAAGGCTTCCTTGACAGGATTCCCATTTCTCTACTCTTTATTTTTTTAGCATTGTTTGCTTTTCTTACTAATATTAGTTGAATATTTTGATTTTGTCAAGTGTTGTATATGAATTTATTGTGAAATTTTGTATTCTCGGCTTTGTATTATTCCATTTCTACCCATAAGATAATCTATTTGGCTTTTATTTTCTTTTATTTTTTTTACAATATTGTCATAATTATCTTTACCATATAAAATACTTTCATATAAAATATTATGGTCAAATTCTTCTAGCATATTATATTGTTCAAACATTTCTATATATTCTTTTGGTAATCTAATTTTATAATTTATTATATTTACTCCTGAAAATTTTTTAGAATATATTTTTATTTCTTCATTAATATTTAGTATTGTAGCTTGATAAGGTAAATTATATTGATTTAATTCTTCTTCTGTAAAGTCTAAATTAATAATAATATTAGATCTTTTTAGTGCCTTTTTTTTATGGTTTGTAATTGTTATCATTATTCCTAATTTACTATTTAAATATTCCTCTATTGGTTTAAATTGATTAAAATGATTTGTTATTATATTCATGTGTTTTACTTTTTGTGACAATTGAATAATATTTTTTAAATTTGTTTCTGAATTGTCATTTGTCATTATTGCAATTTCTTGTTCTTGTATAGGAACTTTTTGTTGATTTACAATATAATTAAGAGATGCTTCTAATAAATAATTCCATAACCATCTTCCATCTAATATATTTGTATTTTTTTGATACAATTGATTTTTAAGTTCTTCTATTTGATATAATTCTTTTGATAAAGCTATGTTTGTTCTTGGAATTTGAATGAGGTGTTTGCTTATTTTTTTTAGTTTTTTACAATTTTGTTTTTTTTCAAATGGTAGTATCCATAGTGTATCTTTTCCGTATTTGCTTTTCTGTCACAATAGTAAAAACTTTTTTCATTATATAAATAAAATGGTTTTTTGCAATTTCATTCTCAGAGTTTATGTTTTTTATATAAATCATTTGTATTTACCTCCCACAGTTTGTACATTATATGGAAGTAAATTTTGTTTTATTACTATTCATAACTCTTTTATTTAAAAACAGTTTATACAAAATAGTATTTTAAATAAAAAT
>ENA-ORPD01002047-ORPD01002047.1-human-gut-metagenome-genome-assembly--contig:-NODE-2047-length-12944-cov-2.245946_pt1 | contig 12944 bp, 12 predicted proteins | sample MGYA00242143_ERZ509076 | MGnify/ENA primary metagenome ERZ509076 (study PRJEB26280, sample SAMEA2338706) | human gut metagenome | biome: human gut; feature: human-associated habitat; material: faeces... | reverse complement strand
GGAATACAGCTCAAAAACCCCGCCGCTGACGGAACTGTTGAAGCTGGGAAGCGCCGGCACATCCGCTATGAGCCCCTGCTCCTGTGCCTGCCGCGGAAGCATCCCCTGGCCAAGGACGCGGCGCCTGTAGGGACCTATTTGGAAGACCTTCCCTATATGGACCTATCAGCAATCAAGGAGCTGCCCTTTGTGCTCATCTACAAGGAATCGACCATGCGAAGCCTCATCAACCGGATCCTCGGGGCAGCTAAGATCCGTCCCTATGTCCTTTTTGAATCAGGCAGCATCCGCGCCCTGTTAAAGATCGTGGCAAGCGGTCTTGCCTGTACCATCACCTCGGCGGGCTATATCCGCGGCAAGGACGATGTGGCGTTTTACCGAATTCCCGGCGATCCCTTGTGGGAAATGTGTACGGTCCACAAAAAAGATACCTACGTCAGCAAGGCCATGGCCTGCTATAAAGAGCTGATTGTTAGGTATTTCACTGAAAAAGACCCGCTCCTGACAAATCAAAAGTAAAAAAAAACGCTCCTTGTGAAATGTACCCTCCTTACTGGGTGTCCAGTAAAGAGGGTACATTTCAGTGGAGCGGGCATTTTATGTTGTCCTTATTTTTGGGAAGCAGCGATCAACGCCTTAAAGAAAGCAAGACAGATGTCAACATCAGCATAGCCTTTTGGGTCCTTATGGTTCAGGACAACTTGCTTGATATCATTTTCCGGATGGAATTGAAGCCCAACTGCAAATTTGCGATGAGGATCTTCAACGCCCTCGACAAGGCTCAGTCCCTGATCGGTATATTCTGCCGTCTGGATGAGACCCGTTCCTGCAACGGAAAGGATATTCTGATGATGCCAAGAAGAAACCTTGTCAAACGTATCGTCCCCTACAATGCTGCGTAACTTGCTGTTCACGGGCAGGATACGGATTGCATGATGGGTGTAATCGCGATTGGGCGTTCCCGGCGCCATGCGATGGATTTCCTTATAGGCCTTGACGCCCTGTGTCTTGTAATAATCAGGAATATCTTGAATGAAGGTGACGCCGTACACAATGCCCATCATCTGTTCGCTGCGGCATACGTTAAGAACGGGAATGTCATGACGGCGGCAGTAGTCCTGCAATGCATAGTCAGAAATATCCCGGGCCGCATTGATTGTTTCACCGTGATTTTTTTCTGTCTCCGGTACTTTATACAGGGAGGGACTGATGTCTTCCCCACCCGTTCCAAACACACCGTCGATTCCCTGCATCACAGTCTGGATATTGGTCCGTTCGAATCCATCATGGCGAATTTTATCAGCATACGCCTGTTTCAGCATCCCAGAAGGTTCCACATAGGCCTTGTCCACCGTTCCATCGGCGGCGTAGGTAACGTGATCTGATCCAGTTCGACAGGAATTCCACCGGCCATTGTAATGATCTTTTTGAAAGCCTCATACGATTTTGCCTGTTTAGGACTTTTCCAGGAAATTCCAATGACCGGTTTTCCGCCCACCATGGCCTGGGCTTCCTGCCCATAGCCTAGGCAAATTCCTACCGTAAGAATCGCCGCAGATAAAACATGACTCCATTTTTTCATCTTTTCCTACTCCTTTCTGTATTCCGTTTAAGTAACTGATTCCAGTGTATCAAGACGCTGAAAAGAAGTCAAAAAAAAGACAGCTTTGAATCAATCTGCATCGATTCTTGAAATCATTTCATCGATTCACTGGCTTCTAACGTTGATACCCACGGCTGAAGGTTCCTCTTCCCCCCCCACTCATCGTCTCTTTGTTTCAGTAAAAGAAAAGAATATAATCGACGAAATGATGGTTACGTCCTTTATCATACGTTTTTCGATCCTTAAGAAAGTTATATGAAGTATATGAAGCCGCAATCCCTACGCTGCTTCTTGGCGGCTGCCCGAGAAGAAAACATAACCAAAGCAGCATCATTCCATCATTTGACGAGCTTACCTTATCAAGGCCCCTTCTGGAACTGGAACACGAACTGGGGAAGCGCTTTTTCCGCGCGGCAAAAAAAGGCCTGATTCTCACCGAAGCACGCCGGCTCCTACAGCCCCGCGCGAAGAAATCCTTTCCCTCGTGGGCCGAACGGAAGAAGAAATGATAAAGGGAATGGTAATCAGCGGGGACATTTATCTTGCGGCCGGTGCGATATCGCCATTATAATGAAAGAACTGCAATCGGCCTATCCCCGACTCCGTCTTAGAAGCAATTCGGGAAGTCCCCTCTTTATCCTCAAGTCGCTTGATAAAGAAAAAAGAAAACCCTGTCCTCATAAGGACAGGGCAACGTTTTTAGCGGCCTTTTCTCGATTGAGCCAAGACCTGCATTTTTTCTTCGTAGTAGGCTGGCGTCATATCCATGAAGTGAGGATGCGGATTTTCAAAGCGTTGTTCTTCCTCCCAGATTTCTTCGGTCAGCTGATGCCGCACAAACTCACGGATTGCGTCAAGGCTTGGTGTTTGATAGATTACCTTGCCGTCACGGACAACGGGAACCTTGAGGGCTTTGGCCGTGCAGTTTGTATAGTGACGGAGACGCCAAGGTTCCTTGGGATCGACATAGCGGAAGGGCGCCGAAAGGTCAACCGTTTCACCCTCGCAGGCAATGAGATCACAAAGGGCCTTGCCATTGCTGTTATAGATACGGTACAGGTCCTTCCGGCCAGGATTCGTAATCTTTTCAATGGATTCAGAAACCTTGATGCGCGGCGTCCAGGTCTTGTCTTGGTTTTCGACAGCAACCAGCTTATAAACCGCACCGAAGACCGGATCGCTTTTAGCGGTAATGAGGCGTTCACCAACGCCAAAGGAATCGATGCGTCCGCCCTGATCAAGGATGGACCGAATGGTATATTCATCAAGGCTGTTTGAAGCCACAATTTGACAGTCATGGAGCCCTTCATCATCAAGGATCTTGCGGACCCGTTTGGAAAGGTAAGCCAGGTCCCCAGAATCAATGCGCACGCCTTTGAGCCGTTTGCCCATGGGATGAAGGATTTCCTTTGCCGTCCGGATAGCATTGGGCAGACCGGAATGGATGACGTCATACGTATCAATGAGAAGGACCACATTATCCGGGTAGATCTCCGCATATTTTTTGAAGGCTTCAAATTCGTCATCAAAGTACATCACCCAGCTGTGGGCCATGGTACCGCCTACGGGAATGCCAAATTCCTTGCCTGCAAAGACGGTTGCGGTCCCATTGGCCCCGCCAATATAAGCGGCACGGGCTCCGTAGACAGCTGCATCCATGTTGTGGGCCCGGCGTGCACCAAAGTCAGATACAACGCGGCCCTGGGCCGCACGGACAATCCGGTTCGTCTTTGTCGCAATGAGGGACTGATGATTGATTTCCGCAAGGATAGCGGTTTCAAGCAACTGGGCATCGAGCATGGGCGCGGTAACCGTTAGGATGGGTTCATGGGGATACATGACGGTTCCTTCGGGCAGGGCATCGATATCGCCATGGAAATGATAGCTTTCAAGATAGGTCAAGAATTCTTCGCTAAACAGATGGAGGCTGCGGAAATAAGCTACGTCACTCTTTGAGAAATGGAAATTCTTCACCAGTTCGAGCACTTGTTCCAGGCCAGCAAAGATGGCATAGCCGCCATTATCAGGATTGTTTCGATAAAAGACATCGAAAGTGACTTTCTTTATCTTGTCCAGACCATCACTAAAATAGCCATTTGCCATGGTCATTTCATAAAGATCCATAACAAGGGACAAATTTCGTTCATCTGATTGCATTGGTGCATACCCTCCCAAGGTTTTGGCCCACGAAGGGGAATTCCTTGTGGGCCTCTGATAATGAGCCGCTTGTCTTGGGGGCGGGAAGAAGCGTCCCCTCTCAGCCTGTTGGCCATTCCGTTCTCATGACAAGCGTCAATATGTTTCATTTTATCATGTTGCATAGAAAAAGTCATGGCAATTATCTGAAAAACTGCACGTCTGACAAGTCAGTGCCCTTTTGTTTCAGGGAGCCGAATCATCTGTGTCTTTTTATCGTAAAGGGTCCGTGCTCCTGCATAAAGGGAGGCAAAACTTGTCAAGGTAACGACGGAAGCAATGGCAATCATGATGGAGATCTGGTAGAGAATGGCCAAAAGCGGAGGCGCCCCAGCAAGGATCTGCCCGGTCATCATGCCCGGCAGGGATACGATTCCCATGCCCACCATGGAGTTCAGCGTCGGCACCATGGCCGTTTCAAGGGCTCTGATGACAAATGGCTGGAGAATGTCTCCACTATCCGCGCCTAGGCAGGCCAAGGCTTCCATACGGGCCTGCTGCCCCACCAGGGTCTCCCGAAAGGTCTTGATGCCTAGGGAAACGCTGTTCATGGCATTACCGAGGAGCATGCCGCCCAAAGGGATGACATACTGGGGGTCAAAAAAAGATCTTCTTGCGACAGCCATGACAAAGAAGGCTAAAATGGAAAACCCGCCTAGAGTCATGGATAGCCCAATCACAAAACGGAAAGAAGGAGAAAGGCCCGGATTTTTGGATAGGACGCGGTGGATGGAAAAAGCCATCATGACAAATAAATAAAGACCGGTCCATAACGAGTTGGGTCTATCAAAAAGATAGGTCAGGACCCATCCTGAAAGGATGAGCTGGATGGTCATCTTCGCGCTTGCCATAAGAAGCAGGCCTGTCTTTTCAATGCGGCACCGCTTCATAATAAAAAGGATCAAAAGGAGCAAGAGATAAACCGTCGAAAATTGCAGAAACTGCATCAGGAACAGGTTCATTTTTCATGGCCTCCTGCTAGAAAAATCGTGGCATCAGCAAATTCATGCGTGAGGTGGGTATCATGGCACACACATAAGAGGGTCCTTCCCGTCTGATGGCTTTCTTCCTTTAAAGAATGAAACAGGGTTCGTGCTGTATCTTCATCAAGGGACGCAGTGGGTTCATCCAGCAGCAGAACATCAGGGGAAAAAGAAAGAAAAAGGGCAAGATAAGCGCGCTGCCGTTCCCCGCCAGAAAGACTGCGGCAGTCAGTTTCGATGGAAATAGGGAGGGCGGCCCGCCGAAGAGCTTCCCGCATCTGATCCAGATAAGGCGGCTTTTCACGCAGGACCCCATAATACGCTTCAAAGTTTTCCTTGATGGTACCTTCAAATAAAAAAGGTTCCTGAGGTACACGAAGTACTTTTTTCCGATAGCTGAGGATGTCATAGCTGGCAAGCGGCCTTCCCTCATAACGGACGGTTCCTTTATCTGGCAGGAGTGTGCCGTTAAGGAGACGCAGATAGGTACTTTTGCCGCAGCCGCTGGGTCCGATGAGGAAGGTCATGGTCCCTCGTTCAATCTTGATTTCCGGGTACACGATCCTTCCCAAAGCTGTCATTTGATCATCAGAATATAAAATCGGATTGTTCATTGCTGTCATCCCCTTTTATTCCCTTTTAATAGATCCTTTTTTCTGCAAGTGAGCACGAAAATAGGAGGAACCATCATACGGGCATCTTTTCTTCTTCTTCCACTTCTTTGATCCGATCCATGGCCTCTTCCTCTTCTGTTCCGCCATACCGGTCGGAAAGATGGACAAGGATCATGGCAATGACAAGAAGGGCATACCCATAAAAGGCTCCATAGACGCCTTCCCGCAGGACAGCAAATCCGGCTGCCAGGCAGCCAGCCATAAAGGAAAGGATGGTTCCTGTATAGAGAATGGCCTTGTGGAAATATTTCCAGTCCTTCGTCATGAAAAACTGGGTCCAAGCAAGTACGGACTGCTTCGTGTTATTTGAAAGAAAGATGGTCGCACTGGCATAGCCCTGGGCTTCGGAAAAAGTTCCCCATTGAAAACTAGCCGCAAAAATCATGGGATAGATGGTCATAATGGGGTCCCAAGTAAGAGGCATGAGCGCTACGAGGGTTATGGCAACGGCATTGACGCAGATGACGATTTTGCGCATATCTTTTTGGATTTTCTGGGAAAGCAGGAAAGAAACCACAACCCCAGCGGCAAACATGATGAGGGCCCCTACCCTCGTCATGACGGAGAAAAAATCACCGCCCAAAAAATCTTCCGTAATGCTCATGAGGTTTCCCGTCTGGGCATTGACAAAATTCCGGGCATGGAGCACTACGGAATACATCCCGCCAAAGCCAGCATAGCAGGCCATGAGCCAGTGGATGATTTCATCATAATGGGTGGCAAAATAGCCGCCTGTGTTCTTATTGGGTATCATTGGCGTTTCGTAAGCTCCTTTTGAAAATCTTCTTTGATCCGGTCCATGAGATCCTTGCCGCAAATGAGGTCATAAGCCGTTCCTGCAAGAATCTTGGCACCATATAGGATGGCGGCATGGACCATGTCATCCTTGCCATGATCCAAATATTCCTGGGAATGGGCTGCCGCGCCTTCCGGAACGAACTTGATGCGGGCGCAGGCGCCGGGCATGCGGTGAAGGACATTGCCAAAATCCGTGGAACCTGTCTTTTCGCGAGGCGGTGCAATCCCTGGAGCGCCGCAGGCCTTGGCATTTTCCATGATGACGGCATTGAGGGTTGGTGCAGGCAGTTTATCGTCAAAAGAAGGACGGTCAACCATAGTAACCGTTACACCAGCCATAAGGGCCGCGCCCTTTAGGATATCGCGAACGCGGCTTACAACTTCATCAAGGGCTTCCCGGGAATAAGAGCGAAGGCAGAAGGATCCGACTGCTGTATCGGGAACGATATTATTGGGACCGGGCAAGGTTTCAATGGTATAGTGCATGCGTACATCGTCAGGCACATGTTCGCGCAGATATTCGATTCCGTTAAAGGCAAGAAGCAGGGCGTCCAGTGCCGACCGCCCTTTGTGGGGTGCAATGGCCGCATGGGAGGATTTGCCATGGAAGGTGGCAAGGATCTCACTGAGGGCAAGGCTCTTGACATCGGTTTGGGTGTAAGGACCGCCATGCATCATGAGTGCGACATCAATATCCTGGAAAAGACCGGCTTCAAGCATATTGATCTTGCCGCCAAAGCTTTCTTCAGCTGGCGTTCCGTAAATGACAAGCTGGTAGGGACGGTCAGTGAGGATTTCTTTCAAGGCATGGGCCGCTCCAATCACGGCCGGTCCTTGGAGATGATGGCCGCAGCCGTGACCAAAATCCTTAAGTGCGTCATATTCGCATAATAGGCCGATAGATGGCCCGCCCTCCTCATGTTGGTACCGTGCACGAAAGGCGGTTGGAAGTCCGCCCACGCCAAGTTCCACTGCAAACCCCATTTCCTTCAAAAGGCCCGTCAGCAGCGAAGCTGCATGGACCTCCTTTCCTTCCCATTCAGGGTGGTCATAAATGTCGTCAGCCGTCGAAATGAGTACCCCCTTTTGTTCATCAATGAGGTGCCAAAGGGCTTCTTTTTGTGTATCCAATGGAAAATCCCCCTCTTTTCCTTGTTGCTTCTTTCCTAAGTATAGAAAGGCTGCTTCCGCTTGTCAAACCCTCAAAAAAAACGTCACCACAAACGGATGTTTGCAGTGACGCTTCAGGTTCAGGTACAAAATTATTTGCGAAGACCCAGTCTTTCAACGATGGAGCGGTATCTTTCGATATCCTTCTTCATGAGGTAATTCAGAAGGCCGCGGCGCTGACCAACCATTTTCAGAAGACCGCGACGGGAATGATGGTCTTTCTTGTTGTTCTTCAGGTGTTCTGTCAGATAGCTGATGCGTTCAGAAAGAATGGCAATCTGGACTTCCGGGGATCCCGTGTCAGCTTCGTTGATGCGGTAGGTTTCGATCAGTTCTTTTTTTCTTGCAGGTGTCAACATAATAAATTCCTCCTCAATACAGATCATGCCGATAACTGCAGCCAGCGTCGGAGATCGCATGGCAGCGTCATGGCTCGCCCTTGTGGGCACGTTGGTAGTATATCATAGTTTAGAAGCCGCCGCAACTAAAATCCATGAGCAGCGTCGCTTTTTTATCCTTTTCCATTTGCCGGATCAACTGTTCTGCCGAGGAAAAACGGATTTCATCACGAATTTTTTCCATCAGCTTCACGGTGATGGTCTCACCATAAAGATTGCGATCAAAGCCGAACAGATGGGCTTCCAACCGGATGTCCTCCGTATCAAAGGTGGGATTGTTGCCCACATTGAGCATGGCTTTGTACCATGCGCCTTTGGCCTTGACAAGACCAGCATAGACACCATATTGGGGAATGGCAATCTTTGCATTCATAAGGCTGATATTAGCCGTGGGGAACCCCAGGGTACGGCCCCGTTTATCCCCATGGACGACGGTTCCATGGATTACGTAGGGCCGTCCCAACATGAAATTGGCTTTATGGATCTGTCCCTCCCCAATGGCCCGTCTGATCTGCGTACTGGAAATCACGCAGCCATCCAAGGTCAAAAGAGGACTGGTCAAGATGGTGAGCTCATACTTTTCATGGACTTTGTTCAAAAAGTCCACATTCCCGGTACCGCCGGCGCCAAAGCTGAAATTGGTCCCAATCCCAACGGCCCGTACGCCCTTGTCTTCAAGGAGCGTGAGAAATCCGTCTGCGGAAAGATCTGCCAATTCCCGGGTGAAGGGAATGTTACAGAGAATATCAATTCCCATTTCCTCAAGAAGAGCGATCTTATCGGGATTGGAAAGAAGCCGGGGCGGTTCCTTTTCCGGCTTCAAAAAAGCCAAGGGATGATTGCTGAAGGTAAAGACCAAGGAAGAAAGTCCATGCTCCTTCGCATAGGCCCTGGTCGTATGGATGACCTTCTGATGCCCTCTATGGAGTCCGTCAAAGGTTCCCAGTGCCGCTGCCGAGGGCGGCAGCACCGCCTGATTCAGTTCATCCAATGTTGTTATGATTTGCATGGTACGCCATCACTCCGGAATGTAGATGATTTTATGGGGACACAGCCGTCCTTGTTTAGCACGGGCAAGGCCAATGACCTCATGACCGTTGCGCTCGATGACATAAAGTTGTCCTTCTTCAATGCCGCGAACCGTCGTGGCGACCCCTTGGGCAATGCGGCGGGCTTGGATGTCATTGACCTCACGATGCGGAAAATGACGCAGCACCACATCCAATGAAAGAGCGGTCCCATAGGGGTCCTGCTGGATTTCCTCCAAGGTATGAGCGTTTTCCAAGGTGAAGTCCCCCACTTTTGTGCGTAAAAGAAAACTCATGGTTCCTTCCATGGCAAGCTTTTTAGCAATATCCTCACACAGGGTCCGGATAAAGGTTCCCTTGGAACAAGTGACTTCAAAGAGCAGGGTCTTTTTCCGATAAGTCAAAAGGGATAGATCATGGATGGTAATGGGTCGAGGCTCCCGTTCCACTACAATCCCCTGTCTGGCTAGTTTATAGAGTTTTTTGCCGCCCACACTGATTGCCGAATACATGGGGGGAACCTGCATGCCCTCCCCAACAAAGGATTGGAGGGTTTCCTTGAGTTCAGCAAGATCAAGGTCCCGAACAGGACTTTCCGCAAGGACTTTTCCCTCCAAATCTCCCGTATCGGTACGAAAGCCAAAGGTCAGCTCCGCCCGGTAGGTCTTGCGGTCATGGGCCGCATATTCCAAAAAGCGCGTTGCCTGCCCAGTAAAGACAGGTAAGACACCGGCAGCCATGGGATCAAGGGTTCCTGCATGACCGATTTTTTTCATTTGGAGGATCTTCCGCATGGCGCCAACAACATCGTGACTGGTCATCCCCGGTGGTTTCAGCACATTGAAGATGCCGTCCATGTTAGGCTCCTTGCAGGGCCTTCGAAAGGGCCTTGATCAATGATTCTTTGGCTTCGGGAAGAGGCGCTTTGATGGTACATCCCGCAGCTTTCACGTGCCCACCGCCGCCAAAGGAAAGGGCAATCTGACTGACATCGACCGAACGAGAACGCATGCTGACCCGCGTCTCATCTTCTTCCACAGCCTTGAAGACCACGGCCACTTCCACGCCTTCAATATAGCGTGGATAGTAGATGAAGCTGTCCGTGGAAATCTCCTTTCGATAAAGGCCATGATGGATTTCCAAGGTGCTGATCTTTCCACCTTCATAGAAGGTCAGCGTCGGCAGGACCTTGGCCAGCAGTTCGATGGTCTCCCTTGATTTCATCTCCAGGATATCGGAAATCTCGTCGGGATGGACGCCATAAGGCAGAAGCTCTGCGGCAGCCATCATGCACGCCGGCGTCGTATTTCCATACTTAAAGAAGCCGCAGTCCGTGACAATTGCCGTATAAAGGCAGATGGCCATGTTTTTATTGATGGGAACGTGATTTTCCTTAAAGAGCCGATAAATGATCTCACCGGTTGCCGCTGCCTTTGGGTCAAGGAGCAGGTAGTCGGCGTAATGCGTATTAGAAATATGGTGATCGATGTTGAGGATGGGAGATGACAAGGCCGCTTCATTGGCCCCCATCCGGTCCTTGGAGCTAGCATCAACCACAACAGTAAGATCCGTGGGAATGGTCTCCCCTTCCGCCACCTGATGGTACCCATCCGCACCGGGCATGAATCGATAGGTCGGGGGAATGACATCATCCACAAGAAGGTGCACCGTCTTTCCCTTTTGACGGAGTGCTTCAGCAAGGGCAAGCCCGGATCCCGTCGTATCCCCATCAGGGCCGATATGGCTGACGATGGCAATGCGGGAAGCCGTCATAATGAGATTCCACGTTTCCTGATAGCCCACGTTTTTACTCATGATGGTCTTCTTTCTCTTTGATTTCCTTCAGGATAGACTCAATATGAGCCGAGTATTCCATGGACGTATCTTTATGGAAGCTTAAATGGGGCGCCATCCGAAGTTTGATGCGTTTGGCAATTTCCGTCCGGAAATATCCCAGGCAGCTCTGAAGGCCTTTCCAGGCCTCCTCCTGCTGTTTTTCAGAGCCATAAAGGCTCACATAGATCTTGGCATAGCTGAGTTCATTTGTGACTTCAACGCCCGTAATGGTAACAAATTTTACACGCGGGTCCTTGACTTCACGCAGCAGCATATTGCTCAATTCCTGTTTGATCAGGGCCTGAAGTTTTTCAGCCCGTAATTTTGACATAGTACTTCTCCTTAGTCAGCTGCGACTTCTTCCATGATGTAGACTTCGAGCTGGTCGCCTTCCTTGATATCGCGATAGTCGGCAAGGGTGAGACCGCATTCATAGCTGGCCGCAACTTCCTTGACATCATCTTTGAAGCGGCGCAGGGAATCAAGTTCACCTTCATGGACAATGATTCCGTCGCGGACAAGGCGAATCTTGGCGTTTCTCGTAATCTTCCCGTCCTTGACATAAGCACCGGCAATAAGGTTCTTGTTGATGGGAATAACCTTACGGATTTCAACATGGCCAATGATCTTTTCCCGGAACTTCGGTGCCAGCATCCCCTTGATAGCCGCTTCAACATCATTGAGGGCATCATAGATGACGCGGTAGGTCCGGATATCGACCTGTTCGGTCTCGGCAGCTTTGCGCGCATTGGCATCAGGACGAACGTTGAAGCCAATGATGAGGGCATTGGAAGCACTGGCGAGCATGACGTCCGATTCGTTGATCGTACCGACACCGGAGTGCACAATCACAACCTTGACTTCCGTGTTCTTGATATTCGTAAGGGCCTGTTCAAGGGCCTGGATGGTTCCTTGGACATCGGCTTTGACAACGATGTTCAGGTCCTTCATTTCCCCTTCCTGGATACGGCTAAAGATATCATCAAGGGAAACCTTGGCTTTCTTCTGCTCGTCCATCTTTTGCTTATCCAGCCGTTTTTCAGCAACAACGCGCGCCGTATGTTCATCCGTTGCATCAAGGAAGTCACCGGCTTCTGGCACATCGTTGAGGCCCAGGACCTCAACCGGCGTAGAAGGGCCGGCCTTCTTTACTTTTTCACCCCGGTCGTTGACCATGGCACGGACTTTGCCATAAGTTGTTCCAGCAAGGATGGAATCACCGATATGGAGCGTCCCGCGGTCAACAAGGACCGTTGCCACCGGTCCACGGCCCTTATCCAGTTTAGCTTCAATGATGGTACCATGGGCGGGCAGGTCGGGGTTTGCTTTCAATTCGAGCATATCGGCTTCCAAGAGAATCATTTCAAGGATATCGGAAATCCCCGTCTTCTGGCGGGCCGAAACAGGAACCATGATGGTATCGCCGCCCCAAGCTTCCGGAATGAGACCGTGTTCGGACAGCTGCTGCATGACAAAGTCAGGGTTGGCCCCTTCTTTATCGATTTTGTTGATGGCAACGATAACAGGCACATTGGCGGCCTTGGCATGGTTGATGGCTTCCAGTGTCTGGGGCATGACGCCGTCGTCCGCGGCAACAACAAGGACAGCAATATCCGTGACCTGAGCCCCTCTGGCACGCATGGCCGTAAAGGCTTCATGGCCCGGCGTATCCAAAAAGACAATGGGCCTGCCTTGGCAAATAACACGGTAGGCACCGATGTGCTGCGTAATCCCGCCAGCTTCACGGGCCGTCACATTGGTCTTACGGATAGCGTCAAGAAGGGACGTCTTCCCATGGTCAACGTGACCCATGACGGTAACAACAGGGGGACGGGGCTTGCGTTTGGCCGGATCATCTTCGACTTCCGGAAGTTCCGTCGGATCCTGTTCAGGAGGCGGTTCCTTGATTTCACAGTTGAAGTCCATACCTACGAGCTCGGCCGTTTCATGGTCAATTTCCTGATTGATGGTCACCATCTTCCCTAAGAGGAAGAGCTTCTTGATGACTTCATTGACATCGCGGCACAAAAGTTTGGCAAAGTCCTTGACACTGATGCTCTCGCCTACTTCAATGCTCGTCGGACGAACGACTTCAGCCTGCTTTTTCGGTGCGGCCTGGTTGTTGTTTTTGTGTTTATGGTTTTTCATCATATGATCTGCACTGCGTAAGGGGCGTGTATCGCGGCTTGCGTACGATCCCTTGATTTTTTCCTTTTTCTCCTTATGTCCGAAGTTCTGGTTTCTTTTTCCCATATCCT
>ENA-ORPD01002044-ORPD01002044.1-human-gut-metagenome-genome-assembly--contig:-NODE-2044-length-12963-cov-2.703362_pt1 | contig 12963 bp, 9 predicted proteins | sample MGYA00242143_ERZ509076 | MGnify/ENA primary metagenome ERZ509076 (study PRJEB26280, sample SAMEA2338706) | human gut metagenome | biome: human gut; feature: human-associated habitat; material: faeces... | reverse complement strand
GGCAACAGCTTCCTTGTCGGCGTTGATGACGGTAGCGTCGGAACCAACTTCGCCGAGCATCGGCTCTGCGATGGCAACGGACTCGAACTTATCCTTGTACTGCTCGAGCGCTTCGCACATCTCGTCGTACTCTGCGCCGTGCATCAGGTGGGTCGGCTGAACAACGAGGTTCTTGACGCCGTTGGCAACTGCGCGGTCCAGAGCCTGCGTCATGTTGTCGATCTTCTCGCCGTCACGAGCCTGAATGTGGTTGATGATGATCTGTGCAGTGAAAGCGCGGCGGACCGACCAGTCGGGGTTCGCTTCCTGCAGCGCGTCTTCGATGCCCTTGATGTCGGCGACGCGGCTGTCATTGAAAGACGTGCCGAACGAGACGACCAGCAGCTCATTCTCGCCGATATCGTCCTGGTTTCTGGGATCATCCTTGGAAGCATCGCCGGTGTCGAGTCCGAAGTAGTCGGGGCTTGCTTCGTCACCCTCGACGAGCGCCTTCTGTGCGTCGGTCAGGGCGTCCCATGCTGCCTTTGCAGCTTCGCACTGGGCGTCGGTTTCGTTGGTGCGGGTCTGGACATAGATGGCGTCAATCATAGCGGCAACCTCATCGGCAGCTGCCTGATCGAGCTCTTCCTGCGAGGGCTCTTCGGCAGCGGTGGTTTCTTCGGTGGTTTCTTCTGCGGGTGCATCGGGCGTCTGGGCGGGTTCTTCGGTGGTCTGTTCCGGCTCAGCCGGGGTTTCTGCCTTGCTGCTGCACGCGGCAAGGACGCTCAGCAGCATAACGGCTGCGAGCAGAAGTGCGAGGGTCTTTTTCATGGGGTGTTACCTCTTTTCAAAAATGTTCTGAAAGAAATATAAAAACGGCTGCATTTCCGCAGCCGTTCTCCCTAACCGTATCGTATGTCCGCGCTCCGCCCCGGAAAAAGGGCGAAAATGCTTACAAACTTGCAGGAAGGTCAATCCGTAGACAGCGGAATTGAAATTCCACGTCTGGGCAGGTCTCCTGACTTTGATCATCGCTGCCCTGCCCTTCCCGGTCTCCCAGTGGTTTTTACAGTCCAGCTCCCGTACACAGTGACTGCATCGTTCCGGATTCGCACCGGATTCTCTATTCTCCGCCTCGCGGCGGCACCTCTGCGATACAATTTTACATTTTTTCAGACATAGCAGATTATAGCATTCCCCGTCGAATTGTCAATGAGGAAAGCGCGGCGTCCCTTTTACCTTTTGTGTTGATGGTAAAAACTCCGTCGATTTCACCAAAAGCGCGCCCCAGATACCTAATTCCCGAGAGGATACCTAATTTTTAGGGTATCCTCTTTCCTTTGCCTGCTGTCTTAAAACCAAGCTTACTGATATTCAGAAGAAAATGAGATTTTGAAGATGTTGTTCCTATGGAAGATTTATTTGACAGGTTCCAAGCCATAACAGGCATTTCAAAATATTCCAACTCGGAAGTTATCACGCCACAAAACATAGTAAAAGACATGGTTGATTTACTCCCTGCTAGTGTATTTAACAAAGAGGCAAAGTTTTTGACCCAGCAGTCAAGAGTGGTAGATTTCTTGCAGAGATTTACAAACGGCTAATGGAAAGCCAACTAATGGTACAGGCATTTCCAGAAGAACAGAAGAGAAGGCAACACATAATAGGCAATCAGATATATGGCTTCGCCACTTCTGGAATCGCAGCTACACTAGTAAGAAGGCAGTTGTATGATGACCCTACACTTGTAAAAAGCATCTATTTCACAACTGCAAAGGACATAGTAAAAGAGATACAAGGAGCATTCAGCAATATGAAATTTGAAATCTTATCGGCGGTATGGATACAATCACACGATAGTTCTCCGCTGCAAGCAGGCGGATGAGCAGCGGCGAAAACGCGATGATACCGCCCGCGCAGAGGTAGATTGCGCACGGAGGTTCATGCTTCGTTCGCCTCTGAAAAGGTGAAGAAAATGCCTGCTGTCAAGAATGGTTTCAAAATTGAGATTTTTAATGTCCCGACATCGTGATCGTGGAGATGCAGCCCTATTACTTTGCTTTTCAGCTTTCTGTTTGGAATTGCTTTTCAGCCTTCTGCCTGATATAATAATGGTAGCATAACGCGAGAAGCTTATCGATAGGATCGGGTGTATTTATGTGAACGCCAAGACCTGATCGGACAAAGAAAGGGTGGGGAGAATGTTATGTCAGAGATAATGTGGCACATCTGCATTTCGAGCATCTACACCCGTGACCGAGTTAGAATGCTTTCTACGATGGGAACGCTTTAATTGCGATTGTGGTCGGAATTCATAGATACTGTTATCTTTTTGAGCTTTGCTTATAGCTGGATACAAATGTTAAGGGAGATATTGATATGGCATTTTTAAATGAAAACGAATGGATACGCCTCAATGAGATCGCATACAATATTTCATTTATCTATACAGTAGAGGAAATGCAGCATGAAATTCTGAACCGATGGCTTCCTTTTTTGATTTCGTATGATAGCGCAATTTTTGCCCGAATCTCTACTGCGGAGAATGGATCCTATCAGTTTCAGGCCCCAGCGGCTTTTCATCTGCCTCAGCAGGCTGTCGATGTCTGGATGCAGGAAAGCCTGAATTCAGATGCTTTTCGCTGGGCGCTGTATACCTGTGAAGGCGGTGCTTTTCGGGAATCTATGGCATCTTCGGATGAACAGGTGAATAGCAGCGGAATCTACCAGAACTTCTATCTGCCCAATCGCTTGGCATATTCCGTCGGCCTTTCCATCTCCTTTCGAGAAGAACCGGTCGGCTTATTGAAATTGTACCGGCAAGCTGATAAGCCTCCGTTTAGCGAACGGGATATGTTTGTATTGGAGCAGTTGCACAAGCACTTTGCATACCGTTTAGTATATGAAGCAAAAAAGGGAGACACCCGCTATTTTTACGCAAAAGGATATCATGAAAAGTTGCAGCCAGTACGGCTTGACCAGTCGAGAAGGGGAAATGTTAGATCTGGCCGTACACGGGCTGTCCAATGAAGATATCGCTCAAAAAATGAATATCAGTATCCATACGGTAAAAAAACATTTCCACAGCATATATACCAAAATGAATGTGCGTAACCGGATACAGATGATCCAGAGTCTTCCTGTATCAACCAACAAGATCGATTTTGATGCGCTATAAATAAAACTCGGGAAAAATGTACCGTCTGCATTGGCTAAACTGCATTATCCTTTGGTAGTATATAAAGATTCGTTGGTCTTACATCGGGACACAGAAGGCTTGTCAAAATAATATACAGACTACATAAAATGGAACTGGCGCTGAATTTTAACGCCGGTTCCATTTTGCTATATTTGGGGTACAAAAGTTAGGGGATGCATATGAAACGAAGCGATATTTGTTGGGCAGTTGCTTATGGGTTGTTGGCTGTGTTCACGGTACTCTTTTGCGTCACAGGAGGCTTTGCCAAGGTCAATATAGCGTATCCTTATCTGGCAGGTTTTGCGCAATTCGCTGTCTATGCTACGGCGGGTGAGTTGCTCTCCGGACGTCTGTTGGAGGGAACTTGGCAGATCAACCGGGCGACTTGGTTCAAAAGCCTGAGTTGGGGAATAGGAGGCGTCCTTGTCACGCTGGCCTTTACCGTGTTCAGCCAAGGTACCCGGCAAGCCATGGCAGCAGGTCTTCTTCCGGGATATGGAAATGCTCTGGCACAGGCCTTTTTTACCAGCTTGACCAATAATCTGTTTTTTGCTCCTATTCATTCCGCTCTGATGCGAGTATGTGGAAATTATGCTGAAATCCGCTTTTTGGCGGGACAGCATATCACTCCACGCCAAGCGGTGGACTCTGTAGATTGGGGAGAATTGATCGATTTTACTCTGTTTAAAACGATTCCTCTCTTTTGGATCCCCGTCAATACCGTGGGATTTCTTCTTCCGCAAGAATATCGTATCGTATTTGCAGCGGTGCTTTCCTTGGCATTTGGAATATTGATGACTGTTCTCAAATTAAGGGAACGGAAGAATCAGAGTAGAAAGGAGTTACCTATATGATTCAAATTTCAGATAACACTCAGCAGATCCAACCCTCCAAGATTCGAAAAATGTTCAATAAGGCGCTGGAGTACGATCATGTCATTAGTTTTACACTGGGAGAGCCGGATTTTACTGCCTCGCCGAACGTAGTGGAGGCTGGGTGCAGGGCCATTCGGGAAGGAAAGACCAAGTATTCAGAAAATGCAGGGCTGCTGGCTCTGCGCCAGGCGATTGCAGAGTATCTCCATCGCACAGAGGGACTCTCTTACGATCCTGCAAGCCAAATTGTGGTGACGCCTGGAGCCATGGGAGCCTTGTTTTTGGCGCTGAAAGTGCTGCTGAATCCTGGGGATGAGGTTATCGTCAACGAACCCTGCTGGACTAATTATGTCCAACAGATTCGGATGTGCGGCGGCGTGCCGGTGTCGGTGAAAACCAACGCACAACGGGGATTTGATTTGGATGTATCCGCTATTGCCGAAGCTGTTACCGATAAGACAAAGGCCATTATTCTAAACAGCCCATGCAACCCCACAGGAGCTGTAGCCAGCACTGAAACGCTGCTCCAACTGGCCGAATTGGCCCAGAAGCAGGACTTGGTGATCTTGGCTGATGAGGTGTATAAGCACATCCTCTTTGATGGAAGGACTTATACAAGCTTTGCTTCTCTGCCTGGAATGAAAGAACGGACCCTGGTTATTGATAGCCTTTCCAAAACCTATGCGATGACCGGTTGGCGTATCGGTTATGCTGCCGGACCGGAAAATGTGATCCGGAATATGGTCAAGCTGCAGGAAAATGTCAGTGCTTGTGCAGCCACTCCCTGCCAGGTCGCGGCTATTGAAGCTTTGGAAGGTCCACAAGACCACTTGAAGTATATGGTGGAGCAGTATCGCCTGCGCCGTGACTATGTGATGAGGCGGATATCTGAGATCCCTGGTTTGTCCTGCCATGCTCCGGCTGGGACTTTCTACGCATTTATTGACATCAGTCAACTGGGTATGCCTTGTGAAGAATTTGCCATGAAGCTGCTGGAAGAACGACAGGTGGTAGTGGTACCCGGTACGGCCTTTGGCGAATTTGGCGAGGGATATATCCGTCTGTCCTATGCGACATCCATGCAGTGCCTGGAGCAGGGGCTGCAGGAGCTGGAGGAGTTTGTCAGATCCCATAAGACTGAGGGGGACCCCGCATGAGTATGATCAACGGTACCCGCTTATATGATCATTTGACCCGACTTGGGCGAATCGGTTTTGTGCCGAAAGAAGGAACCACACGATTGCCGTATACCCCTGCCTATGACGAAGGACGAATCTATGTTCAACAGTGCATGGAACAGGCAGGACTTCAAACATCCGTCGATCCTGTAGGGAATCTGATCGGTACGCTTCCTGGTCAGGGAGAGATCATTTGCATTGGATCCCACATCGATACGGTGCCGGGGGGCGGGATTTACGACGGAACCTATGGTGTGTTGTCCGGAATCGAGTGTGTGCAGCGCCTTAAGGAGTTGGGATATCAAAATCGGCATCCCATCCAGGTGATTGCATTTACCGAGGAGGAGGGCAATGTCATTGGCGGAACTTTTGGAAGTAAGGCATTTACCGGCGGAGAGATTGATGAAGCTATGCGGCCAAATCTGGCCCTCCACGGACTTACAATGGAGCAGGTCGGCGCCTGCCGAAGAGATCTGACCCAATATCAGTGTTACTTGGAGTTACATATTGAGCAGGGCGGGGTATTAGAAGCTGAAAGAATGCAAATAGGCGTGGTTGATGGTATTGTGGGCATCGTGCGCTATCGCATGACGGTTTCCGGCTGTGCCAATCATGCAGGCAGCACACCCATGCATCTGCGGGATGACGCGCTGGTGAAAGCCTGCCGGATCATTACCCAGCTTATGGAACGGACTGAGGCCGCTTCGCCGGATATGGTCTGCACTGTAGGAACCCTTCAGGTGTTCCCAGGAGCGGTCAATGTGATTCCGGGCAAGGTGGAGTTTATTGTGGAACTGCGCAACCCAACGATGGAGCCCATGGATCAGGTCATTGACTCCGTGCTGAAAGAGCACCCGGAGCTGGTAGGCGAAGAATATATTCGCCAGTCGCCTACCCAGTGCAGTTCTAAGCTGATAAAGCTGAGCGAGACACTGTGCCGCAACCGCGGTATCCGTTTTCGCAGAATGTTCAGCGGTGCGGGACACGATCTGATGAATTGGGGAAAAGCGGTCCCCTCCATGCTTCTGTTCATTCCCAGCAAAGACGGGATTAGCCACTCTATCCGAGAATACAGCGCTCCTGAGGACTTGTACCAGGGAGCTGATCTGCTGATGGAGATGGTTCAGGCTTTGGACCAAGAGGAGGGAAAATTGTGAAAATCAAAATCATCAATCCCAATACGACGCAATCCATGACTGAAAGTATAGAAAATTTAGCACGTCGAGTGGCACGCAGCGACACTCAGGTTTGGGCGGTTACTCCGGCATCCGGGCCGGACAGCATCGAATGTTATGTGGATGAGTATTTGGCTGTTCCGGGGGTCCTGAAAGAAGTGATCCGGGGAGACCGAGAGGAAGGCGCCGATGCATTTATCATCGCCTGCTTTGGTGACCCTGGGCTTCAGGCAGCCAGAGAGGTCACCTCCAAGCCTGTGCTGGGTATCTGTGAGTCGGCCATTGCTGCTGCCAAATTTATAGCGCCGTACTTTTCTATCGTATCGGTGCTGGATCGGTCTCGCAAGGTCACAGAGGATGTGGTGTCCAACTATGGAGCGGAAAAGTTTTGCCGTTCTATCCGATCCACAGGTTTGAGCGTGCTGGAATTTGGCAGGGACCCCAAGAAGGGATTGGAAGCGTTAGCCTATCAGGGAAAGTTAGCCGTGCAGCAGGACGGCGCCGAATGTATTTTGCTGGGGTGCGCTGGTTTCGTGGACTTTGTTGAGGACCTGTCCGCCCAGCTGGGCGTTCCCGTGTTGGATGGGGTAATGCCAGCAGTTAAATTTGCGGAAGCCATGGTAGATATGGGGCTGCGTACCAGCAAGGTGTCTACTTGGGGCTTCCCAGAGCAGAAGAATATCGTAGGCTTTCCCATGTTTACCAAACAAGAATTGATATTTTAGGAGATGACAGTATGCGTACCTTGATTAAAGGAGGCACAATCGTAACCGCAGAACAAGAGTATGTGGGGGATATCCTGGTGGAGGGCGATGTGATCCGCGCAATGGGGACACATTTGGACGAAGCCGCAGATCTTGTGATAGACGCCAAAGGTAAATATGTGTTTCCGGGAGGCGTAGACCAGCACACTCACTTTTCCGCCCTGTGTAATGTCGGCAACCGTGACACCGCCGGATATGAGACGACCGACTCTGCTATTGTAGGCGGCACGACCACCATTGTGGACTTTGCTCCGCAGGATCCGGATCGCGGACTGCTGGATTCCATTGATTATCGAATCAATGTGCGGGCGAAGGATAAGTCTTGTGTTGATTTTGCACTGCATTCCATGGTAACATATATTATGGACAGTATCTTTGATGAGATCGAAGAATTTCCTCGGAGAGGCATTTCCAGCATCAAGATTTTTATGGCCTACAACGGCTCTCCGCTTCATGTAGATGACGGTACTTTCTTCCGTATTCTGGAGAAGAGCCGACAGGTTGGCGCTACGGTATTTGTGCACGCAGAGAATGGAGAGATCCTGAATTTCCTCCGCAGCGAGTGTGTAAAGAAGGGCCAACTGACGCCGCATTACCATTATGTTTCCCGTCCGCCTTTTACTGAGGCGGAGGCGGTGCGCCGGGCTATTTATCTGGCTGGTCAGACCGATACGCCTCTTTATATTGCTCATATGACCTGTCGGGAGGCCATTGCCGAATTACAAAAGGCCAAGGGAACTGGCCAGCGGGTTTCCGGCGAGACTTGCACTCACTATCTGACCACCACTAAGGAAGTTCTGGATAATCCGGATTTCAATGAAGCGGCTAAGTTCGTTTGCTCCCCCGCTTTGCGGGATCGTGAGGACTGCGAGGCTCTTTGGCAGGCATTATCCGACGGACTGCTGACGGCGGTCTCATCCGACCACTGCGGTATAGATGTGGCAGAGCTCAAGCAGGCCGGCAGGAATGATTTTACTCAGATTCCAAACGGTTCCCCCGGCGCCGGCGATCGACTGCATATGGTGTGGACCGAAGGTGTATGCACGGGAAAACTGACCCGCCAGAAATTTGTAGATGTTATTGCCACTCAGCCGGCAAAAATCAACGGTATCTATCCGAGAAAGGGAACGCTGGCGGTAGGTTCTGACGCAGATGTTGTCATTTTCGATCCCAATTATGAGGGGACAGTTCATCTGGCAGATAACCCTAACGGCGTGGACTACAACCTCTATGAGGGCCGTCGTCAGTCTGGTCGGGTGGAGACGGTTCTGCTGCGAGGCCAGGTTGTAGTGGAGAACGCCAAGTTTGTGGGCCGCTACGGCCAGGGAAAATTCATCCCTGCAAATATGTACGCATCCGGTTACGAAAACCGAAATTAACCAAGTGTGATCCGTAGTTACTCGCGCTGCCAAAACCGAAGATGTTGGGAGCGGTGGGAGGCTGGAAACCGGAGTGCGCAAAACGTTTGGTCTGTTCATGAAAATATACGGTATATAGTATGATCAGTCTCGTTCAAAGCTGATATGCCGTGTCTTGATTTTGCAAGCCTTACGTTTTGCGCATCCCTGGACCGAGAAAGTGAGGAGGTGTGATTTGCAGATTCGGATAGGGCCTGTAGTTGCGGAAGCAGAGATTCCATGAAAAAAACCCATAGATAATTTATAACAGGAGGCTTGTTATATGGATACTACATATGGAGTGTTGTGTCTCATTCCCCCCATCGTGGCAATCGGATTGGCCCTGTGGACCAAACAGACGATTTTCTCTTTATTCATCGCGGTTTGGTTGGGGTCCACAATGATGAACGGCTTTAACCCTTTGGTTGGTTTTGTCAAAATTATCTCGGACTATATGATCCCCTCTCTCAGCGGAAATGCATCTTTGATTATTTTGGTTACACTCTCCGGCGGTATGATCGCCATGCTCCGTAACACTGGTGCTGCAGAGGCCTTTGCTACCAAGGTGACAAAGGTTATCAATACTGCTAAGAAGGGGCAGATCGTTACTTGCCTGAGCGCCTTCATTTTCAGCTATACGGAGCCCTGCCTCATGCTTGGTACTATCATGCGGCCCGTTACTGACATGGTGCGCATCTCTCGAGCAAAATTGGCTTATATCCTGGATTCCATGGGATGCAATTTAGCTGCGCTTTCTCCCATTAGCAGCTATGGTCCCTTTATCACGGGACTGATTGCCGCAGAGCTGTTGGCAAGCGGCGTTGAGGGCAACGAATGGGGCATCTGGTTGAATATGCTTCCGTTCAATCTGTACGGCGTATTTGCCATGATTTCTGTTTTGATCGTTGCTGCTTTCGGCTTGAACTTTGGCCCTATGTACAAGGAAGAAAAGCGGGCCAGAGAGACCGGAAAGCTGCTGGACGACGGGGTTCAGCCCTTGGTTCCAGAGGTGAAAAATGAGCTGCCCGCAGATTATAAGCTTACTATGTGGAACTTTATTATCCCTATTGTTTGCCTGTTTGGTTCTCTCTTTGCCACCATTTTCTGGTCCGGCGATCTGGTTAACAACGGGTTGGTGGGATGCTTCCGCAATGCCAACATTACACTTGCTATTTGCATCGCCTTTATGGGTGGCGCGCTGGGTGCGGGCATCATGGGTGTAAGCACCAAGCTCTTCAGCGTGACCAAGGCGTTCGATACCTTTGTCAACGGTATGGCCGAACTGATCTCGGTTCCCTTTATTCTGGTGTGCGCATGGTCCTTGGGCTCTATCGTCAAGGGTATGGGGACCAGCGAGTTTCTGATCCATATTGTGGAGAATTACCTGACTCCCGGCATGGTTCCGGCTTTGGTATTCCTGTTTGGCGCACTCATTTCGTTCTCGACCGGTTCCTCTTGGGGCGTGTGGTCTATTATGATGCCCATTGCTTTCCCGATGGCCATCGCCTTTGATATTTCCATTCCGTTTGTTGTTGGCGCCGTGATTGGCGGTGGCCTGTTCGGCGACCAGTGCTCCCCTATCTCCGATACGACTGTGCTCTCTTCTACCGGTGCTTCCTGCAACCATATCGTCCATGTTATGACGCAGCTGCCCTACGGAATTACGGTTGGTATTTCGGCTTTCGTGGGATTCCTTTTTGGCGGACTGACCGGACAGTATGTCTTGAGTATTGCGGTTACTGCTGCTATTCTGACAGTGAGCCTGATTACTCTGACTCAGCTTACCAAACGGCGTTACCCTGAGAAGGTACACTAACTGCTTTGCCGTTGGAATAGGAGACATTTATGAAAAAGATTGATACCATTGTGGTGGCCCCGCATTTCTATACGATGGAGGGAGCCGGCGTGGGCTATCATAGTGATGCCGCTATGGCTGTAGACGGAGGCAAAATCTTGAAGGTGGGCAACCGGCCTGAGATTTTAGCGGAATATACAGCTGAGGAAATGATCACCTTGGATCATCATATGGTGCTGCCTGGTTTTATCGACGGCCATATGCATACTGCATGCAATATTATGCGCGGATTGGCCCAAGACACCAACAGTTGGATGATGTTCGGCCTCCAGCCCTTTGACAACGCGGTTAATGACGAGGAACGGGACGCGGGCAGCCGAGTGGCCATTCTGGAGGCCGTCCGGGCAGGCACTACCACACTGGGCGACTATGAATCCAAAATGGAAAATGTGTGTGCTTTCATCGATAAGGTGGGCGCCCGAGGGAATATTGCACAGACGATTCGAGCGGCTAAACGACGGGTTTATCAACCGGGCGAACTCTATGAGTTTGATGATGCCATGGGAGAGGAGAGCCTGAATCGAAACATTGATCTGTATAATAAATGGAACAACAAGGCAGGAGGACGGATTAAGATCCTGTTTGGCCCGCAAGGCGCTGACTTTGTCAGCCCGGAGATGCTGCTGCGTATCCAAAAGGCGGTCAAGGAGCGGGGTACCAAAATCCATATGCACGTGCAGCAAGGAGATCGAGAGACCTATCAGATCGTCCAGCGCTATGGCAAGCGTCCTACAGCTTTTCTGGATGAGTTGGGCTATCTGGATGAATCTCTTATTGCAGTCCATCTTACTGACTGTACGGATGAGGAAGCTGCCCTTATTGCCAAACGAGGTGCCTCAATGATCGTTAATCCGGGTTCGATCGGCATCATTGATGGCATTGTCTGCCCAAGTGTTGTTTTCCAGCAGGCGGGCGGTGTGGTGGCCTTGGTTTCCGATCAGGCTCCGGGCAACAACTGCCATAACATCATCAATGAGATGAAAAATGTTTGCCTCTTCAACAAGATCAAGTATCAGAATCCGGAAGTTATGCCCGCCTGGAAAGCCCTGCGTATGGCCACCATTGAGGGTGCCCAAGCGATTGGCTTGGGCGATACCGTAGGCTCTCTTGAGCCTGGAAAACGCGCGGACTATATTGCTATTGATCTCAGTTGTCCCTCCATGTTGCCGGTGTACACCTACCCAATGCGCAACATGGTACCTAATCTGGTTTACAGTGCCAGGGGATCCGAGGTTTCGCTGGTTGCAGTGGACGGCAAGGTCATAATGCGAGACGGCGCGTTTACCTATGTAGATGAAAAAGAGTACTTAAATGAGATATCTAAGTACCCAGATGACATCGGTCGGCGTGCAGCAGATGAGTTCTTCTCCATTGATGGGACCAATGCTCATTTTATGCGTGAGGATAAGCTGTAAGCGCCTGTTTTGGGGCCTGAGGAAGATTTCCTCAGGCCCCCTTTTTATCAAGGTGGAACGCTGTATGGCGGTCGGATATTGCGCGGTTGAATGGTCGTAACTGATTGCTGCATTTCCACAAAACGGTAATGAAGCAGCCTACCCTGCCAAAGCAACGAACAATGCCAAGGGAGCGCAATGTTGGCAGACGAATAATAAGACCACGCAGCCCAGCGGGGCCACGGTGCCAGAGGAAGCGGACGCACGCCAGAGGCGTGCATTCGCTTCCTCTGGTTTTTCTTTGCCCAAATGTGAGAGAGAAGTGAGATGCGCCAGGTAGCAGCAAGAGTGAAGCACCCATGCTTCGGCGTTCGAGTCGCATCAGTTCATAAAATCAACCGGCTGCATCTCGAAAATGTCGCCTGTCGCGGGGAAAACTGCTTTTTAAAAAAACTGTTTTTAAAACTTTTTGCGGCGAAAAAGATGATAAATATGTGAAAACACCGCACTTTCGTGCGGTGTTTTCTGTGCTGCATCTTTCATCAACACATTTTGGTATGCCCGACTGGATTCGAACCAGCGGCCTTCAGAGTCGGAGTCTGACGCTCTATCCAACTGAGCTACGGGCACATATTTGGTTGTGGGTTTCTGCGATAGTCGTCAAATAGTAGTCAACGACCACCCATTTTTTCTCTGCCGTTCCCGCAAACGCAGGCGCGGCAAGGCTTTGCGCCATATCTCAACTGGAAACGCCTGAAACGTCGGAGTCTGACGCTCTATCCAACTGAGCTACGGGCACATATTGAATTGGGACGCAGGGATTAACGAAATAAGTATAGCAACTTTTCTCACTTCTGTAAAGCTAAAATTTTCGTCAAAGATCGTTAAAAAAATTGACAACTTCTTCTCTCGCTCGTATAATTACAGTATCCTAAAATAAAGGATCGTTCCTTATGAAAAAACGCAAAATTTCCGACGCTGTTGTCCGGCGTCTTCCCCGTTACTACCGCTATCTCGACGATCTGCACTCCAAGGGCATCGTGCGCATCTCGTCGAGCTTGCTCGGCGAGCGCATGGGCATCACCGCTTCACAAATCCGTCAGGACTTGAGTTGCTTCGGCGAGTTCGGCCAGCAGGGCTACGGCTA
>ENA-ORPD01002043-ORPD01002043.1-human-gut-metagenome-genome-assembly--contig:-NODE-2043-length-12965-cov-2.833695_pt1 | contig 12965 bp, 9 predicted proteins | sample MGYA00242143_ERZ509076 | MGnify/ENA primary metagenome ERZ509076 (study PRJEB26280, sample SAMEA2338706) | human gut metagenome | biome: human gut; feature: human-associated habitat; material: faeces... | reverse complement strand
CTTCTACAGAGGGTGTCTTTCTTTTGTGCAATATTTTGGATTTGCTCATTTATAGTATATAAGATATTTTTTATATAAGATATTATCTGCATTAATTCCCTGTCTATACTTGAAAAACATGGCATAGCATTGTAATATTAAAGGGTGTGTAAACATCAGAGGGAGAGTATAAATGTTAAATCTAAATGGTATGCTGTCTATTGTTATGCCGGCTTACAATGAGGAAAAACTTATATATCACAGTATCATGGAAACCTTGAGAATTGTTGAAAAGTTTGTTCCTGAATTGGAGATTATTGCGGTTAATGATGGCAGTAAGGATAATACCAAAGCTGAGATAGAAAGGGCTATCAAGCAGGATAGCCGTGTGCGTATGGTAAGTTCTGAAAAGAACAGAGGCAAGGGTAATGCAATAATTGCCGGAGTGTCGCAGGTTGAAGGAAAGTATGTCGCATTTGTTGATGCAGACCTTGAACTTAATCCATCACAGTTAGAAGGTTATCTTAAGAAAATGCTTGATGATAATAAAGATGTTGTTATAGGCTGTAAGTTCCTTAAGGATTCCAAGCTTGATTATCCGTTTAAGAGGAAAGTGATAAGCATGGGCTATTATATAATGCTTCTAGTCTTGTTTCATCTTAATGTTAAGGATACGCAGACCGGGCTCAAGGTATTCAGGGTTGAGGCAATCAAACCGGTTGCACATCTTATAAGAACATCAGGGTTTGCTTATGATATAGAACTTTTAGTGGCGATTCACAGAAGGGGTTTTTCGATAGCACAGATGCCTGTGGAGGTTGTATATGTCAGGGATTCCGGTGTAAAGCGTATAGGGATGAAGGATATATGGCAGGCATTCTGCGATACATGGGCAATATTCGGGAGAGTTTACTTCAAACATTATTATGACTAATCAGGAGATGCATAAGAGATGAAGATTTTATTCAGGTGGATTAAAGAGAAAATTAGTGGTATATGGACCAAAGCAGTAGTTCCGCATGCCAGAATATGCATGATTTCCGGAGCAGTTGTGGCTGTGGCAGGAGCTTCTGCAATAACAGCTGTTGAGTATATTAATTATAATAACAAGACACAGATTCAGGCCCAGGAAACAGAAGCCGAGACGCAGGAAGAGACACAGACACATAACAACGTGGAACAGACAAAGCCTGTTGTTATGGAGACAGAGACAGAAACACAGGAAGAGATACCTGCTGAGACAGAAAGTACAACACAGGAGGAGATATCTGAACTTGTAATGGCTGCTGTGACAGATGAGAATACAAGCAGCAGGGAGATATATGAGATAATCGATAAGGCTGCAAGTGACAGTGACATCGTTATTCCGGTTAAGGATGTTGAGAATATTGATGTTGTTGAGGATAATTCTTCAGAGCCATCAAAGGATGAAACAGAGGTTGAAGAACCGCCAGCCGATAACACGCCCAAATCAGATGAAATCTATGAGGTAAGTCAGCTTGTAGAAGGAATTGATGTATCAAAATGGCAGGGAGATATAGACTGGACGGCTGTTGCATCTGATGGAATCACATTTGCAATGATAAAATGTGGCGGTGGAGATGATGAAGACGGTGTATATGAAGACAGATATTTCAGACGCAATATTGAGGGTGCACTTGCCAATGGCATTCAGGTGGGGGTGTATTTCTTTTCGGGAGCCACTAATTCGAAAGAAGCATATGATGAGGCAAGTTATTGTATTAACCTTATTAAAGATTATAAGATAACATATCCGGTTGCATTTGACTGGGAACTTGGTTATGGAGATTATAATGAGGTTACGGAAGCCTGTGAAACATTCTGCAATGTTGTAAAAAGCTATGGATATACACCAATGGTATATTCTAGCAGAAACGGATGGTATAACAGTTTTGACGGAGAAAGGCTTGCCAGCAAGTATAAAGTGTGGATGGCGGCATATTTCGGTAAATTCTATTATGATTCTGTAAGATGGAAATATGGTGATGATCTTCCGAATTTCAGATATAATTTTGACATGTGGCAGTATAGTTCAAGATGTTATGTTAGTGGTATAGATGGATTTGTTGATGTTAATATAGCATTTTTCGGATATGCCAACTATCATGTTGATACGAAGGATGCTGTGATTACAGTAACTAATACTGATATAAAGAGGACCTATAATCCGGATGCAGGTGAGCTTACAGAGGAACTTAATCTGCTGGATGGTGTTAAAGGAACTAATTCTATCGGATACGATACGGAAGTGGAATATTCTATATATGATGATGAGGGCAATGAATATAGTGAGGCAGATGCTATATCAAGAGCAGGAGCATATACGGTTGAATACAGGTTCAAAGATCCGAAATCAGGCTGGATAAAGAATACAGCGAGACTGGAAATTATTGTTATGTCAGTTGAAAAGGAATCAACACAGCAGGAAACAAAGGAAGAGGTTTAGTAAGAAGCAGATATGGACGATACAGAGATTAATACAACAGATACGAATGAGACTGAGACAGAAGGCAAAGAGATAGAAGAAAAAGAAGAGTATGAGGTGCTTGAGGTAGATAAAGTAACTGAGGGTTATAAGGAAAAGATGGCAGCCTTCTTCAAAGTCAGGAAGCATGTTATTATGACTGCAGTTCTGACATCAGTAGCTTTAATAGTGGCAATTGTTGCAATTGCAGTAGGAGTTAATATCAATAAAACACCTAAGAAGCATCAGCCGGAAATAGTTGAAGCAGCAGAGACTGAGACAGAAACGTGGCCAGAGACTAAGACACAGGAAGAAACAACCGAAGAGACAGAGACAGAAGAAGAATCAACAGAGGAAGAGACTTATCAGGTGATAGAGAATATCATGACTAAGGTTGTTAAGGATAGCACTGTTACGCAAAAAGAAGATCCAATTAAGAACAGGAATAATGAATCTTCAGGCGAAGTTATAAAGCCAGTTTCCTATGTTGATAATGCTGTTTCTGGAAGCGTAAGCGTTTCATCTGTTAAGAAATCTGGCGATGATATTGTGTATACTGTGAAGAGCAGGAAAGCAAAGGATTTCACAGAAAAACAGATTGCAGGATGTGTTAAAGGTTCTGTTCTTGTACAGGAGAATGAGCAGGAAAACAAATACGCAGGCTATATATATGAGACTGGAATGGTAGAAGTTACTGGTGGAAGCGAAAAGGTTGTCACAACATTTCTAATGGAGAATAATTCTAAGAATGATGAGACAAAGGAAACATCTGAAAATATAAGGACTTTATCCAATATAGAAGAAACTTCACAATCGGAATCAGAAAGTTCAACCGAAAGTAAGAAGGTTTCGTATATAGTTATGGAAGTTGAAGCACAGATAGAATATATATATGCTGACGGATGGCAGAATATCAAAGGGAAAAATTATTACTTTGAAGACTCTAATGCTGTAACAGGATGGAAGAATATCGACGGAGTACAGTACTATTTCAATGCGGATGGTTCACTTGGTTCATCACTTGTAATAGATGTTTCAAGATATAATGGCAGCATTGACTGGAATAGTGTTAAGGCTTCAGGCATTAATTATGCGATGATAAGAGTTGGCTACAGGGGATATGAGACAGCTAATCTTGTCCTGGACAACAGATTTCATGAGAACATGAGCCAGGCAATCGCAGCAGGAGTTAAAGTGGGTGCATATATTGTTACCCAGGCGGTGAATACTACTGAGGCAGTTGAAGAGGCCAGCTTTATTGTATCAGCCTGCAGTGGATATAACATATCACTTCCGCTTGCTATTGATGTTGAAAGCGCAGGTAATGGAAGTGGACGAGGAGATAAGATATCATCATCACAGAGAACAGCAGTTGTTAATGCATTTGCACAGACTGTGAATAATTGCGGATATTCAGCGGTTGTATATGCGAATAAAGACTGGATGAATAACCGTATGTATGCTGGTAATATAAGCTGCAGCGTATGGCTTGCACAGTACAGAAGCCAGTGTACTTATACAGGTCCTTTTTCAATGTGGCAGTTTACTGATAAAGCAAGAGTTAATGGTATATCAGGATATGTTGATATGAGTGTATGGAAACATTAAGTGACTATATAAAACAACTGAAAAACGTGACATTTCTTTAACAGAGTGGTATAATCAATCGGAATGTATATTCACGAGGAGATAAAATATGAGTAAGAGTCAAGAACAGATGAAGGAATTGATTGAAGCCATAAGGTCTGGTCAGAGTGATAAAGAGACTTTATGTAAAGCAATTCAGAAAGATGTTAACAATCTTATATATCCTGTGTTTGGGGAGGATTACAAGAGAATTTCGCCTAGGGCAATAATTGATATATGCATGAATCTTGACAGCATTAATGTCGATAAGAATATTATGCGGCAGATTGCAACAAGAGTATCGGTGTATATGTTCGGTCTTATAGATGATTCTACTATAAGAATAGATGATAATTGTGTATATGAGTACAATCGTATTAAGGAAGATGAAGAATTATTTGGCATTATCAGGGATAATTCCAAGATGTTCAAGGATTTCAAGGCATACGATTCAGTTTCAGACAATATTAAGTCTTTATCAAGAGTACAGACTATAATGATGGAACTTTATGGATATGAGATGCATTCCATAGATGAAATCCAGTCATTGCTTAACACTGACAGAGATACAATTTCTAAGATTATTGGAATGATGAAGAATAATATGTTAGGTATAACTTCGGAGGATGAGGACGTACTTGAATATGAAGCTTTTGATGAGAGAAATGCTGAGGCTGAAGCTGAGACAGATGAAGGTGATGAAATTGCAGCCATAGCACCGGAGGATATCATAATTCCAGAGAACATTACAGATGCTGAATCTGATGAAGAGCCTCAACCTGTGAGTACGGAAGAACGTCCAGTTGAAGAGGCATCTGACATTGGTGTCGAAGAATCGGACGATGAAGAAGAGGGCGTTACATTAGAGTATGAAGAAGATGATTATAATGATGCCCCTATGTACTATGAAAGAGATGGAAGAAAACGTAACATTATAGACAGACTTGTCGATATGACAGGAAGAATATTGCCAGATACTTCAAGAGAAGCAAGACGTAATATAATATATTCTATTATGATTATGGTTCCGGTTGTTATTGTTATTATTATTTCAATAATTGCAATGTCAGGAGGCGCAAATAAGTCACATAATAAAGTGTCATCTACTGAATATACAACCAAGGCACCATCTGAGACTGTTGTGAATAAGGAAAGTTCAGGCGTTGCGGAATCAAGTACAGAGGTGACAACTGAAAGTACAAGCATACAGCAGGAGACGACAAAGGCTGCTACACAGAGAGCAACGGAAGCCTCTACCAGAAGAACAGAGGCAGAAACACAGCAGGAGTCAGAAGAAGAGTCTGGTACACCACCAGAGACTAGCACACCATCAGAGACTAATGCACCGGAGACTACTACTCCACCAGAAGATACAGAATCAACATCTGAAAGTGTTGCAGAAAAAACAACTGAGGCTACACAGGCATCAGCAGAGAATGTTTCAGCAGATAACTAAAAAACATACTATCTATAACAGATATTTTAAGGAAGGATTGCTATGAAATGTGTAATATTAGCTGGAGGTAGTGGTGACAGTTTATGGCCATTATCCAGAAGGCAGTTTCCAAAGCAGTTTATGAAAATAAAAGAGGGCCGGTCATTGTTACAGGAAACTGTAGTAAGAAACATGCCGTTCTGTGAGGAATTCATAATAGTTACCAATGAGAGCTATAAGAATATTGTTAATGGACAGATGAAGGCATTTCAGAGTCTTAAGTACAGAGTTATTCTTGAGGGCACACCGAAAGGAACAGGAGCAGCTGTACTGTTAGGGACTATGTTTGCCAATCCATCAGAATTGGTTCTGGTTGTTAATTCGGACAACCTGATTGAAGGCGAAGGATACAAAGAAGCAGTTATTGCTGCTAAAGAATATGCAAAAAAAGGCTATCTTGCGGTACTTGGAATTAAACCAGAATCGCAGTCATCAACTTACGGATACATATTCCGTGATAAAGAGAATGTAAAGAAATTCATTGCAAGAATTGATTTTGATGAGAATGAGACAGAGGGTCTGCTAGGTTATGGTTATGATGAAGGATATCTCTGGAACAGCGGAATACTTGTATTCACAGCGGGAGATATGACTAATGCAGCAAGAAAATTGTCGCATGAGCTTTATACAACATGTAAGACTGCTAAGAGAAAAGTACCTGCAATCAGAAGGTCAGTTCGTTTTTCTGAGAGTATAATGCAGCCTATGCCTCATGGAAGCATTGAAACGCTTCTCCTTGAAAAATGTGATTCAATAAAAGTAGTAGAAGCAAAGTTTGAGTGGCTTGATGTAGGTAATGCCAGTGATCTGGCTGAATTTGGCAATAATATTAAGTCAGAATGTGTTATTAAATACGACTGTGATAATGTCAATATTATCAATAATGCACCGAGAAGACTGGTAGTGGCTAATGATTTAAGAGACTTAGTTGTTGTTAACACAGATGATGCAACATATGTTTCATCTAAGAAATCTGCCGATAATATTAAGCAGATTATGAAAGATAACATGGAGACATATGAAGCATTTTTCGATTATAACAGAACTACTTATAAAGAGTGGGGAATGCAGGAGATACTTAATTATTCCCAAGGGTATAAAGTAAGAAAACTTACGATATTTCCTGGAATGTCAATGGCTCTTCACCAGCATGAGAAAAGAACAGAACACTGGTCGATAGTCGAAGGTGTTGCAACAATTACAGTTGGTAATGAGACAGCGGATTATAATAAATACGAAAGTGTATTCATACCAGTTGGAGCAAAGCATAAGATAGCTAATAAGACGGATAAGAATGTTGTTGTTATCGAGGTTGGTATAGGAGACAATATTTCCGATAATGACCTTGTAAAGATATATAATCAGGATAATCAGCAGGTATCTAATTATGTAAGACTTGATAAGAGTCCTATTATAAAGCTCGAGCCTGCATTTAAGGATAATCTGTGGGGCGGAACCAAGATACGTGATGTATATGGCAAGAAATGCGATTATGATGTTATAGGTGAAAGCTGGGAGCTTTCAGCGCATCCTGACGGACAGAGCCGTATAGCAGAAGGAAGATACAAGGGAATGCTCTTTAATGAGTATCTTAATATTATAGGAAAAGATGCACTTGGCTGGAAATGTCAGGCACAGGACAGATTCCCTATTCTTATTAAGTTCATTGATGCAAAACAGGCACTTTCTATACAGATTCATCCGGACGATGAATATGCACTTGAGAATGAGAATGAGTATGGAAAGAACGAGATGTGGTATGTAGTGGACAGTGAGCCCGGTTCATACCTCTACTGTGGTCTTTCAAGGGATGCTTCAAAGGAAGAGATTCTGGAAAGAATCAATAATAATACAATAACTGATATACTTAACAAGATTGAGGTTAAAGCCGGTGATGTTGTTATGGTTAAAGCAGGAACAATTCATGCGATTGGTGCTGGAGTATTTATATGCGAGATACAGCAGAATTCTAACTGTACATATCGTATGTATGATTATGACAGAAGGGATAAGTTCGGTAACCCAAGAGAGCTTCATGTCAAGAAGGCACTTGATGTTGTAGATAATCATAAGTATGTCAAAGATAATAAGACAGAGATAGTTCTGGCAAGGAATGAACATTTTACAGAACAAAGACTTGTACAGTGTAAATATTTTGAAGTATTCAAGTATGAAGTTACAGATGAAGTTAAGATAGCTGTAGATGAAGCATCATTTGTATCAGTACTGTTTATCAGTGGAAAAGGAACTATCGAAACAGATGATTATGAGAAGGTAATGCCATTCAAGGCAGGAGAAAGTTTCTTTATAAGTGCAGGTCAGAGAGGCATAATTGTTAAGGGTCAGGCGACAATGATTGTTACCAGAGTATAAAAAATGTTTGCGCTTGACGGATTTTGATGTATAATGACCAGAGAATTCTTTATTAAAAGGAGATAAAAACATGTTATCAGTAGTAATACCAACATTTAATGAAAGCAAGAATATCAGAAATCTGGTTGCACAGGTTGATGTTGCTTTGAAAGGTGTTGATTATGAAATTGTCTTTGTTGATGATAGTAAGGACAATACACCTGATGTAATTATGGAAGTTGCTAAAGAATATCCACAGGTAAGAATGGAACATAGAAAGAACGGAACAGGATTAGCAACAGCTGTTCTTGATGGATTTAAGCTTGCAAAGGGCGAGTATATGGCATGTATGGATGCAGATTTACAGCACCCACCAATTGTTCTTAAATATATGTATAAGGCTATGGAAAGCGGTGCAGATTTCTGTATACCTAGCCGTCTTATTCCAGGTGGTGATGATGGCGGACTTAACTGGTATAGAAAGTTCGTATCTGGAACAGCCAGAAAGATAGGACAGGTAATGTTACCATGTCTTAGAAAGATATCTGACCCAACAAGCGGACTATTTATGTTCAGAAGAGAAGTTATTGAGAATGCCGACCTGCAGCCAATCGGATGGAAGATTATGGTTGAAGTTCTTGCTATGGGAACATACAGCAAGGTAGTTGAGATTCCTTATAAGTTCCAGCAGAGAACTGAAGGTGAGTCAAAGCTTTCTGGAAAGGTTACATTAGAGTACTTAAAGCAGCTCAAGAATCTTAGAAAGAGATACAACAAGAGCAATAAGTATGAAGTTGAAGTATGGTCAACTGAGAGAATGATGGCATAATAATTGTGCGTATGTTTGGAAGAGGATAATATTATGGGTAAGTATTTTGGAACTGATGGGTTCAGAGGAGAGGCTAATGTGACTCTTACTGTTGACCATGCATTTAAAGTAGGAAGATTCTTAGGATGGTATTATGGCAAGAATCATGAGGACGGTAAAGCTAAGATTGTTATTGGTAAGGATACAAGAAGAAGCAGTTATATGTTTGAGTATTCTTTGGTAGCAGGTCTTACAGCATCAGGAGCAGATGCATACCTGCTTCATGTAACAACTACACCAAGTGTTTCTTATGTAGCAAGAACAGAAGATTTTGACTGCGGAATTATGATTTCTGCAAGTCACAATCCTTTCTATGACAATGGAATTAAGCTTATTAATGCAGCTGGTGAGAAGATGAAGGAGGATGTTATCTCTGAAATCGAGAAGTACCTTGATGGTGAGATGGGAGAGATTCCATACGCAACAAGAGAAAAGATTGGATGCACAGTAGATTATACAGCAGGTCGTAACAGATATATGGGATATCTAATGAGTCTGGCAATCTATTCATTCAAGGGAATCAGAGTAGGTCTTGATGCTTCTAATGGTAGTGCATGGACACTTGCCAAGGCTGTATTTGATGCACTAGGAGCCAAGACATATGTTATAAATGCAGCTCCAGACGGAACTAATATTAATGAGAACTGCGGTTCTACACATATTGAAGGTCTTCAGGATTTAGTAAGAAGAGAGCATCTTGATGTCGGATTCGCATTTGACGGTGATGCAGACAGATGTCTCTGTGTAGATGAAAATGGTAATGTTATTTATTACACTTCTGATAATAAATATACTCCAAGTGATGCAGATTATCAAATTCTGGGTCACAACTCTCCGGATTGGTCTTTAGGATTCCAGAATAATTTTACCTGGAAGGATTTTGATTTAAGTGTGTTTGTTTATGCACGTTACGGACAGATGTTTGCTTATGATATGTTGACGTCTTATGACCCGAAGGGTATACGTAACTTCCCGACCTATTTTAATTATTGGACTGAAAACAACCCTTCAAATGATTTTCCTGCCGCCAATGCTAATAAAGGTCTCGAACAATATACGGGATATTACGCATTACGCTATGTAGACGGTTCGTTTATAAAGATTAAGAACATTACATTGGGATATAGTCTGCCGAAATCTATCTTAAAATCAGCCGGTATAGAGAAGTGTCGTTTCTATGCTACCATTACAAATCCGTTTGTATTTGCGAAAAGCCATTTGCTGAAAGACTATGATCCCGAAATGAATGGTTCTCTGAAGTACCCATTGACCAAACAATTTGTATTTGGTGTAAATGTTACATTCTAGTTTTTCACTAAAAAAAGTATTGAAATGAAAAGTACAATCTATAAAATAGCAGCGCTTACATTCGCTGTGGCTTCAATGTCTGCCTGCTCGCTTGATGAGTATAATCCAAGCCAAAAAACAGGAGATGAAATTCTTGCAACGTTCGATGGGCTTAAAGGATTACAGTCTTATTGTTATTCATCACTTTACGGGCAGTTATTCAGTGTCTATGATTTCTTGTCTGTGGCTGAAGGTGGTACGGACTGCTGGATAACTCCTGCCGGTAATCCGGATTATGCCAAGCAGGTGATTTATTATGATGGTTTAGCTACGAATACGAATGCTACAAATAAATTATTCGGTCAGGCTTATTCTATGATCGGTAATTGTAATGCAGTAGTAAACAGGGCTGAATTACTAACGGATGGCAATGAAAAAGATATAACGACGTTAGTGGCTGAAGCCCGCTGTCTTCGTGCGTTTTATTATTCCATATTGGTGAATACGTATGGAAATGTAACGTTAACATTGGAAGAATCGTCTCAAGATCCTATTTTGACTCCGCAGCGTAACTCTATTGAAGAACTATATACGCAGATAATTGATGATTTGAAATTTGCGGCCAATAATCTTGAAGATACTCCTTATGATAATAATCGTGCGCGTGTGACTAAGAAAACCGCGTTAGGACTTTTGGCTCGCGTTTATGCTCAAGGTGGTGGCGAATATGGGCTGACAGAAGATGGAGTATCTTATTGGCAACGTGCTAAAGAAGTGGCAGAGGACATGATTTTAGCGTATGGTGACTGTCTGTATGATGATGTGGAAGATGTTTGGGCTCCGGCAAATAATCGAAATAATAAAGAAGCTTTATTTATTGCTGCCGGTCCGGATGCTACGAATTTGGAGAATTGGAATGCTGGAACACAATGTAATAACAACTTTACTTATATGTATCCAAAGCCAAATACTCTCACTATTTATCCTACTCCGGATAATCAAAATTATTGGTATGGACGTACTAATAATAATACGTTGGCACCTTCCAAATATTTGCTGGATTGTTTTGATGCTGATTATGATAAGCGGTGGGAAGTAACCTTTACTACGGCTTTTGTACAGTTTTCTGCCGTACAGTCAGGAGGTAGTTATTTATTTACTAATAAGAAGCAGACATTGGATGATGGTACAAAACCAAAAATTGGAACAAAACATGGCGTAAATGATAATATTAGTTCATTTACAATTCTTACTCAAAATATAATCGATACTTATGGATTGGATGCAAAATTCCATAATGAGTATATTTATCCTTATGGTGATTTGAATTATACATATTATGATGGAACTTGGGCGCCCAAAATGATAGCCAAGGTTTGGCCGAAAGGTGAAAATAGCGGTGATCCTTCCAAATTGCAGGAAGTGAAGAACCCCTATGTGATACCTTACCCTGTAGCTGAAGATGATGATAGAATCTGTTTCTACTTATCAAAGGAAAGACTTTCGGATGCGGAGAAAGCGAAACGTAGATATTATGTAATCAATATTGATGATTTGTTTGATAACGGACAATATCGTAAAACAGATATAAAAGTTACTAATGACAAAAATATGTACCCTGGTTTCAACAAATACAATTGGTTGTCGGAAGATTCATATAGTAGCAATTTGCAACGTAAGACAGGTGATGTGTTCATTATGCGTATGGCTGAAGTATATCTGATTGCAGCTGAAGCTAACCAACAATTAGGAAATGGCGGAAAAGCTGCTGAATATTTAAATGTACTGAAAAAGCGTGCCGCTCGCAATGATGCATCTTACAATGCTATGAAATTGAGTAATGCTACACAGAATGATGTTATGGACGAATATGCTCGTGAATTATGTGGAGAATATCAACGTTGGGTATTGATGAAGCGTCACAAAGATTCTTTCAAACAACGTCTTGCTGTTGGTAATCCTCGTGCAGCTGAAAATTTTGATGAAAACAAGCATTATTTGCGTCCGATTTCTTTTAACTTCTTGAGTCAGATTGATAATGCAGAAGAATATGGAAACAATGGGTATTAGTACTCTTACAGATTAAATTTAGATTAAAGAGGGGATATGTCGTGATGATATGTCCCTTTTTTCTATATCTTTGTGTAATCGAACAGAACTTTTAAAAAGCGGAACTATGTTAGAAGAAATTTTAGCTTACAACAAGCAATTTGTTGAGAACAAGGGATACGAATCGTATATTACCAATAAATATCCCGATAAGAAAATAGCTATTCTTTCCTGTATGGATACCCGACTGACTGCTTTGCTGCCAGCAGCATTAGGAATTAAGAATGGCGATGTGAAAATGATAAAAAATGCAGGTGGCGTTATTTCCCATCCTTTCGGTAGCGTGATACGTAGTTTACTTGTAGCTATTTTTGAGTTGGGGGTAGAGGAAATAATGGTGATTGCTCATTCTGACTGTGGAGCTTGCCACATGCACAGTGAAGTAATGCTCGAAAAAATGAAAGCACGCGGAATCAATCCGGATTATATTGATATGATGCGTTTCTGCGGAGTTGACTTTCATTCGTGGCTGGATGGTTTCGAAGATACAGAAAAGTCGGTGAGAGGGACGGTAGATTTTATTGTGCGTCATCCTTTGATCCCTTCAGATGTGACAGTCTACGGGTTTATTATTGATTCTACGACCGGAGAATTAACTCGGATTGTATAGATTATTAGATAGATAGGTAAATAGATAAACTTCTTTTTTAATCCCCTAAATATAGTGACGCTATCCTATCATGATAGTGACGCCATTTCTATTGTATAGTGTCGCTATGTCTGGAGGATAGTGACGCTATTTTGAAGACAAAAAAATAAGGCAG
>ENA-ORPD01002038-ORPD01002038.1-human-gut-metagenome-genome-assembly--contig:-NODE-2038-length-12987-cov-7.177776_pt1 | contig 12987 bp, 10 predicted proteins | sample MGYA00242143_ERZ509076 | MGnify/ENA primary metagenome ERZ509076 (study PRJEB26280, sample SAMEA2338706) | human gut metagenome | biome: human gut; feature: human-associated habitat; material: faeces... | reverse complement strand
TCGCGGCTGCCGTAGCCGTAGAGTACGCCGATTGCCTCAAGACCGTTGGCGTGCGCCCCGTATATGTCGTGGCGGCGGTCGCCGACCATGACGGCGTGTCCCGTCACATCGGCGCGCATGAGCGCCGTGCGCACGACGCTCGCCTTGTCCGCGCTGGACCTATCCTCCAGACGGGAGCCGCAGATGTCGTCAAAATACTGCGCCAGCTCAAAATGCCGCAAAACTCTCCGCGCAAATTCCTCCGGCTTCGACGTTGCAATCACCAGCCGCAGTCCCGCTGCGCACAGGCTTGCAAGCAACTCGGCCATTCCGGCATAAGGGGCGTTTTCCGCCCAACCGTAGCGTTCAAAATAAATGCGGAACTCGCGGATCGCCCGCTCTGTTTCCTCTTCATTCATCCCGCAGAGCGCAGGGAAGCTTTCGTGAAGAGGCGGACCGACAAAAGTGGTCAGCATGTCTGGAGAGGGGACCTCCCGGCCAAGACGCTTCAACGCATAGGACACCGAGTTCACAATGCCCTCCTGCGAATCCGTCACCGTTCCGTCCAGATCAAAAAGGACCGTATCCCAGCGCATCAGCCCACGAACTCCTCTCGGCAGCGGCGGTAGGCGGCCGCGGGGTTCTCCGCCTGGGTGATGGGACGGCCCACCACGATGTAGTCGGAGCCAAGTTCTTTGGCCTTGGCCGGCGTGGTGACCCGTTTCTGGTCGCCCGCGTCCCCGTCGGCAAAGCGCACACCGGGGGTCACGGTGAGGAAGTCCTTGCCGCAGCGCTGGTGGACTGCCCCAGCCTCCAGCGGAGAGCACACCACGCCGTCCAGACCTGCCTGCGCGGCGTTTTCGGCATAGTGCATCACCACCTCGGCGATGGGCTTTTCGATCCACAGCTCTCGCTCCATACTCTCCTGATCCGTTGAGGTCAGCTGCGTTACGGCGATGAGCAGCGGCCGAGTACCGTCGGGGCGCGTCAGGCCCTCCAGCGCGGCGGTCATCATGGCGGCGGTACCGGCGGCGTGGAGGTTCACGATGTCCACATCCAGCGCAGACAATGCCGCCATGGCCTTTTTCACGGTGTTGGGAATGTCATGCAGCTTCAGATCCAGGAAGATCTTGTGGCCTCGGGCCCGGATCTCCCGCACGATGGAGGGGCCTTCGGCGTAAAACAGCTCCATGCCGATCTTCACAAAGGGCTTTTCCTCGGTGAAACGGTCTAAAAAGGCCAGTGTCTTTTCCTTGCTGTCGAAGTCCAGCGCAACGATAACGTCCTTACCCATGATGTGCTCCTCCTATGATCTCCGTCAGATTTTCCATGCCGTATCGTTCCATCACGGCAGGCAGATTTTCAATGATGGTCTTGCAGGCATACGGCTCCACAAGGTTCGCCGCGCCCACGCCGATGGCAGTGGCGCCCGCCAGCATCAGCTCGATAACGTCCTCCGCCGTGGTGACGCCGCCCATACCCGCGATGGGGATGGAAACGGCCTCGTAGACCTGATACACCATCCGCACCGCCAGCGGGAGCATTCCCGGGCCGGACATACCGCCAGTGGTGTTGGCCAGCAGCGGACGGCGGCGTTTCAGGTCGATGCGCATTCCCGGCAGGGTGTTGATCAGGCTCACGCCGTCAGCCCCCGCGTCCTCGCAGGCTCTGGCGACGGCGGCAATATCAGCCGCCGTGGGGGACAGCTTTAAAATGATGGGCTTTTTCGTCACTGCCCGGACCGCCTTCGTCACCTCGGCAGCGGACTTGGGGTCCGCGCCGAAGGCCGCGCCGCCGCCGTGGACGTTGGGGCAGGAGATATTGACCTCCAGCCAGCCCACCTGCTCCTGCGCGTCTAACTTCTCGCAGACCTCGGCGTATTCCGCCGCGGAAAAGCCGCTGACATTCGCCATCACCGGCTTGTGAAATACCTGCTTGAGCTTTGGCAATTCCGTTGCGATCACCGCGTCCACGCCGGGGTTTTGCAGACCCACCGCGTTCAGCAGGCCGCCGGCGTACTCCGCGATGCGGGGCGTGGGGTTGCCGAAGCGGGGTTCCCGGGTCGTACCCTTGAAGGAGAAGGTACCCAGCATATTGATGTCGTACAGCTCCGCGAACTCATAGCCAAAGCCGAAGGTGCCGCTGGCGGGGATGATAGGGTTGTCCATCTCAATGCCGCAGAGGGTCACTTTTGTGTTCACCATACGATCTCCTCCTTTTCCAGCACGGGGCCATCCTTACAGATGCGCTTATTGCCGTATTTCGTCTCGCAGGAGCAGCCCATGCAGGCGCCGAAGCCGCAGCCCATCCGCTCCTCAAAGCTGAACTGGCCGGAGGTCTTGCAATCAGCGTACACCGCCTTGAGCATCGGCTCCGGGCCGCAGGTGTAGAGATAGGTATAGTCGGACACGGCGGCCATGCCGTCGGTCACAAGGCCCTTGAGACCGACGCTGCCATCGGCGGTGGCGATGACGACCTCCGCACCCAGCGCCCGAAATTCCTCCGCTAAAAAAATCTCGGATTTTCGGTTAAAGCCCAGCACGGCGGTGACGCGCTTACCTTGTGCGGTCAGCCGCTTGGCAAGGCCATACAGCGGCGGGATACCCACGCCGCCGCCCACCAGCAGGGGGTGTTCCCCACTGCGGGACAAGTCAAAGCCGTTGCCAAGGCCCGTCAGCACATCCAGCGCCGTGCCGACAGCCATGCCCGTCATGGCCTCGGTGCCATGGCCCAAAACCTTATAAATCAGGGTCACTTCCCCGTTCTCCCAATCGCACACGGAGATGGGGCGGCGGAGAAAAAAACCTGAGAGCTTCAAATTCACGAACTGCCCCGGTGCGGTGATGGCAGAGGTGTCCCCCGCCAGCCGCAGACGGTAGATGCCGTCTGCCAGCCGGGTATTTTCCAAAACAGTCAGCAGTGTCTCCTTCATTCGGCGTCCTCCCCCTCCAGCAAGGTCTTATCATACCAGACCGCCCGCCCCTCCATGGCTGTCAGCAGGCAGCGGCCCTGTACACTCCAGCCCGCAAAGGGCGTGGCCCGGCCCATGGACAGAAATTCAGCGGGGTCGATCGGATAGGTACGGTTCAAATCAAACAAGGTAAAGCCGGTGGCCGGCGCAATGCCGAAGCGGCGGCAGGGCGCGTCATGGAGCAGTTCCATCAAGCGGGCAAAGGAAATGACGCCGGGCTTTACCAAATACGTATAGAGCAGCGGGAAGGCCGTTTCCAGTCCCACGATGCCCATGGCGCTTTTTTCCAGTCCCCCGCCCTTTTCCTCGGCGCTGTGGGGGGCGTGATCCGTGGCGATCATGTCGATGGTTCCGTCCGCCAAACCCTCCAACAGGGCTTCCCGATCCGCCTTGTCCCGGAGGGGCGGGTTCATTTTGAAACGGCCGTCCTCCTGCAAGCAGGAATCGTCCAGCAGCAGGTAGTGGGGGCCGGTCTCGCAGGTGACATTCAGGCCCTCAGCCTTGGCCTTGCGGATGAGTGCGACGCTCTCCTTGGTGGAGATGTGGCAGACGTGATAGCCGCAGCCTGTCTCCCGCACCAGTTCCAGATCCCGCTGGATGGGCCGCCACTCGCTCTCGGAGCAGATACCCCGATGTCCGTGGGCGCGGGCATAAGCGCCGTCGTGGATGTAGCCGCCCCGCAGCAGAGAATTGTCCTCGCAGTGGGCCACGATCAGCTTGCCGAGGCGCTTGGCCTCCAGCATGGCGCGGCGCATCATATCACGATCCTGAACGCCCTTTCCGTCATCGGAGAAAGCCACCACATAGGGGGCCATGGCGTCCAAGTCCGCCAGTTCCCTGCCCTGCTCGCCTTTCGTGATGGCCCCGTAGGGCAGAACGCGGATCACGGCGTCTTTTTGAATGGCGTCCAGCTCCATTTGCAGCGTCTCCATGCTGTCCGGCACAGGGTTCAGATTCGGCATGGCGCCCACGGCGGTATAGCCGCCGTGGGCCGCCGCTAAAGAGCCGGTGCGGATGGTCTCCTTATAAGAAAAACCCGGCTCCCGAAGATGCACATGCACATCAACGAAACCGGGTAATATGGTAAAGGAAGAAACATTCAGGGACGAAGGAAAAACAATATCCTTGCAAAAAACACGATCCCCAAAGGAAACGGAAACATCACCGCCGCTGAAAGCACCTCGGTGGAACACCTGCGCACCCTTCAAAACCACGGTCACAACGATCGCCTCTCTTTCCTCAAGTTTTTGATAGAATACCACGCGAGGATCGCCTTGTCAAGACAAAAAATGGTTTTTCGACGATAAGTTTTCTCAAGACGCGATATAAGCGTATCTTATGAATTGTCATAACGATACAAATATAGCTAAGATTTTCTATCTTCTTTCTCCTTTTTGCGGAATGGACGAAAAGCAGGGCGTATGGTACACTGAATTCAAGTTGAGCCCCTTGTAACTGATTGAGCCCCTTGTAACTGACGGAATGTGGGCTACCACGGGGGAGCAGGGAGCATCGCTCTGAGGCGGCGCGTTTCAGAGGCCGACCGTCCGGGCACTCCAACTGCAAAGGGCAGCGGAGCGCCTATTTTTATGTTTGAAGGAGGGAACGCAAATGAGAAAGGTTGCGATCGTTATGGGCAGCAAGAGTGATCTGCCCGTCGCGGAGAAGGCCGTAGGCGTATTGCGAGACTACGGCGTCCAAATGGAAGTGCGCGTATTATCCGCTCACCGCTGTCCGAATGAGGCAAGGGAATTTGCCGCATCGGCTCGGGAGGGCGGATTTTCTGTTATCCTCGCGTTCGCCGGCATGGCGGCGCATCTTGCCGGCGCGATGGCGGCAAACACCACGCTGCCGGTGATCGGCGTGCCGTGCAGCGGGACGAAGCTTGACGGCATGGACGCACTGCTCTCCACCGTGCAGATGCCGAGCGGCATCCCTGTGGCGACGGTGGCGGTGGACGGCGGGAAGAACGCCGCGCTGCTGGCGGTGCAGATCATGGCGGTCTCCGACGCGGAGCTCGCCCAAAAGCTGGACGAGGCGCGGACGCGGGAACGGGACGCCGTGCTGCGCGCGGACGAAGAGGTTCGGGCGCTTTATCAGTAAATAAAGAATACACTTCAAGAAATAAAAGGAGAACGGAAAGAAATGAAACTCGTATATACCGGAAAGACCAAGGATGTATTCGCACTGGACAACGGCAACTACCTGCTCAGGTTCAAGGATGACTGCACGGGCAAGGACGGCGTGTTTGACCCCGGCGAGAACAGCGTGGGCCTGACCATCGAGGGCGTGGGCAATGTCAACCTGCGCATGACCAAGCACTTTTTTGAAAAGATCAACGCCGCCGGCATCCGCACGCACTATGTCTCCGCGGATCTGAAGGAGACCACGATGGAGGTCCTGCCCGCGAAAGTCTTCGGCCACGGGCTGGAGGTCATCTGCCGCCTCAAGGCGGTGGGGAGCTTCCGCCGCCGCTACGGTGAGTACATTGAAGAGGGCGCCGACCTGCCCGCCTATGTGGAGACGACCTTCAAAAATGACGCGCTGGGCGATCCGCTGGTGACGAAGGACGGCCTTGTGGCGCTGGGCGTGATGACCGAGCAGCAGTATGACGACATCAAGGCCATGACGCAGAAGATCACCGAGGTCGTCGCGGACGACCTGCGCGAAAAGGGCCTTGTCCTCTATGACATCAAGTTTGAGTACGGCTACGCGCCGGATGGCAGCGTGATGCTGATCGACGAGATCTCCTCCGGCAATATGCGCGTCTATCGGGACGGAAAGTACATCGACCCCATGACGCTCTCCGAGCTGTTCTTTGCGTAATGGGGGGCTTTTTCGGCGCGGTCTCGGACCGCGATGTCGCGCTGGATGTCTTCTTCGGCACGGACTATCATTCTCACCTCGGCACGCGCCGCGGCGGAATGGTGCTCTTTGACAAGAAGGAGGGCTTCCAGCGCCAAATACACAACATTGAAAATACGCCCTTTCGGACGAAGTTTGAGCGGGACCTCGCGGACTTCCGCGGCCACGCGGGGCTCGGCTGCATCAGCGACAGCGACCCTCAGCCGCTGCTCGTGCGCTCCCATCTGGGCCTGTACGCCATCGTGACGGTCGGCATCATCAACAACACTGACGAGCTGGTGAAGACTTATCTCTCCGACAAGGGCCAGCAATTTCTGACGCTGAGCAGCGGCCGCGTGAATGTCACCGAGCTGACCGCCGCGCTCATCAATCAGGAAAACGACCTTGTCTCCGGCATCCTCCACGCGCAGGAGGTCATCGACGGCTCCATGACGATCCTGATTTTGACCGAGGAAGGAGAGCTGATCGCCGCGCGTGACAGCATGGGACGCCTCCCTGTGCTGATCGGACAGCGCGAGGACGGCTACTGCGTATCGTTCGAGTCCTTCGCCTATCATAAGCTCGACTATCAGGACGCCTATGAGCTGGGGCCGCGGGAGATCGTCCGGCTGAACGCCAAGGGCTTCCAAACACTCTCTCCCGCAGGGAAGCAGATGAAGATCTGCGCCTTTTTGTGGACCTATTACGGCTACCCGAACTCTAACTACGAGGGTGTGAATGTGGAGCTGATGCGCTACCGCAACGGCGCGATCATGGCGCGGGATGAGGCGGAGCGCGGCGGCGTGCCCGAGGTGGATTTCGTCGCCGGCGTGCCGGATTCCGGCGTGCCGCACGCCATGGGCTATGCCAACCACAGCGGCAAGCCCCTTGCGCGTCCCTTTGTGAAATACACCCCGACCTGGCCGCGCTCCTTCATGCCGGAGGATCAGCAGGTGCGCAGCAGAGTGGCGCGCATGAAGCAGATCCCCGTGCCGGAGCTGATCGAGGGAAAGAAGCTGCTGTTTGTGGATGACTCCATCGTGCGCGGCACGCAGCTGCGCGAGACCGTGGATTTTTTATACAGCACCGGCGCGGCGGAGGTCCATATGCGCTCGGCCTGCCCGCCCATCATGTACCCCTGCCGCTACCTGAACTTTTCGCGCGGCAACAGCGCCATGGACCTGCTCGCGCGCCGCATGGTGCAGGAGCTGGAGGGCAACGAGGGCCAAAAGCATCTGGAGGAATACGCCGACAGCCGCACCGAGCGCGGAAAATGCCTGCTGCACGAGATCTGCGCACAGTTCGGCTTTGATTCACTCTCCTATCAGTCCCTTGACGGGCTGCTGGAGGCGATCGGTCTTGACAGGGACAAGGTCTGCACCTACTGCTGGACCGGAAAGGAATGACATTATGGGCATCTCTCACTCGGAAGCATACGCGGCCGCCGGCGTTGACATCGAGGCGGGCTATCAGGGCGTAAAAATGATGAACCGCTATGTACAGCGCACGCTCACAGCCGATGTGATCTCCGATCTCGGCGGCTTCGGCGGGCTTTTCTCGCTGGACATGCACGGGCTTGAAAAGCCTGTGCTGGTCTCCGGCACGGACGGCGTGGGCACCAAACAGCGCATCGCGCAGCTCATGGATCGTCACAACACCGTCGGCATCGACTGCGTGGCGATGTGCGTCAACGACATTATCTGCTGCGGGGCGAAGCCGCTGTTCTTCCTCGACTACATCGCCATCGGAAAGAACATTCCGGAAAAGGTCGTGTCGCTGGTCTCGGGCGTATCCGAGGGCTGTGTGCGTGCGGGCTGCGCGCTCATCGGCGGCGAGACCGCTGAGCACCCCGGCACGATGAAGCCGGACGACTATGACCTTGCGGGCTTTGCCGTGGGCGTCGTGGACCGTGACAAAATTCTGGACAAGAACAAAATGCAGCCGGGGGATGTGGTCATCGCGCTGCCCTCCAGCGGACTGCACTCCAACGGCTACTCGCTCGTGCGCAAGGTGTTCGATGTGGAGAACGCCGACCTCGGGCAGTATTACGGCGAGCTGGGCTGCGAGCTCGGCGAGGAGCTGCTGCGCCCGACGAAGATCTATGTCCGTCCTGTGTTAGCGGCCATCGAAGCCGCCGATATCCGCGCCATCACTGGCGGCGGCTTTTATGAGAACATTCCGCGCTGCATTCCCGACGGCCTGTGCGCGAAGATCGAAAAGAAAGCGCTGCACATCCCGCCCATCTTCCCCCTGCTCGCGCGCATGGGCGGCATCTCGGAGCGCGATATGTTCAACACCTTCAACATGGGCACGGGCATGGTGCTCGTCGCTGCAAGAGACAGCGCCGATAAGGCGCTCGCCGCGCTGCATTCTCTCGGTCAGGAAGCGGGCGTCATCGGTGAGATCGTATCGGGCGAGGAAAAGGTGGAGCTATGCTGACACGCGCCCGCATCGCCGTGCTGGTCTCCGGCGGCGGCACGAATTTGCAGGCGCTGCTCGACGCGCAGCGCGACGGAAAAATGCCGCACGGCGAGATCGTGCTGGTCGTTTCTTCCCGCGCGGGGGCCTATGCGCTCACGCGGGCGGAAAACGCGGGTGTTGCGGCACGCGTGCTCTCGCCCGCCTGCGGGCAGAAGCCGTTTGAAAACGAGCTTTCCGCACTGCTGCGCGAGCAGGAGATCGACCTCATTCTCCTCGCAGGCTTTACGTTCATCCTCAGCGCGGCGTTCACGAAGCAGTGGCCGCGGCGCATTCTGAATGTCCATCCGTCCCTGATCCCCGCCTTCTGCGGCAAGGGAATGTATGGCTTGAGGGTACACGAGGCCGCGCTCACGCGCGGCGTGAAGGTCACGGGCGCGACGGTACACTTTGTCAACGAAATTCCCGACGGCGGCGAGATCCTGCTGCAAAAGGCGGTGGAGATCGCGCCGGACGACACGCCCGAAACGTTACAGCGGCGCGTGATGGAGCAGGCGGAATGGCAGTTGCTGCCGCTTGCGGCAGAGCGCGTCTGCGCAGAGATCGTAAGAGAGAAGGAGCAGAAAAATGACTGATTTTCTGGAGTTTTTAAAGGCGACCTCTTATCCCGGCCGCGGCATCCTTGTCGGACGCCGCTGTGTGTATTATTTCATCATGGGGCGCAGCGAGAACAGCCGCAACCGCGTCTTTGTCAAGACCGAGGACGGCATCCGCACCGAGGCGCACGACCCCGCCAAGCTCTCTGACCCCAGCCTCATCATCTATCATCCCGTGCGCACGATGGGGCGCGACCTCGTCGTGACGAACGGCGACCAGACCGACACCATCTGCCAGCACGGCGACTTTCGCCGCGGCCTCATGACACGCGAATACGAGCCGGACGAGCCGAACTGGACGCCGCGCATCTCCGCCATCATGCACGAGGACGGCTCCTTCGAGCTGTCCATCCTCAAGCGTAAGGATGGGCGCTGTCTGCGCGAGTTCTTCTGTTACGAAGGCTGCGACGAGGGCAAGGGCTATTTCATCAGCACCTATCAGGGGGACGGAAACCCCCTGCCCACCTTTGCGGGCGAGCCGATGGAGGCGAGCGTCCCCTCGCCCGAAGAAGTCTGGGCGGCGCTCAACGCGGACAATAAGGTGTCCCTTTATGCGAACGTGAACGGCGAAGTGAAGCTGTTCAACAAAAATTCAGGCGACTGAGGAGGACGACATGAACGAGCTGGAACTCAAATACGGCTGCAACCCCAACCAGAAGCCCGCGCGCGTTTTCATGAAAAACGGCGCAGCCCTTCCCTTTACGGTTCTCAACGGCAAGCCCGGCTACATCAACCTGCTCGACGCCTTCAACTCGTGGCAGCTCGTGCGCGAATTGAAAGAGGCGACGGGCCTTCCCGCCGCGGCGAGCTTCAAGCATGTCTCCCCCGCGGGCGCGGCGCTCGGCCTGCCGCTCGACGAGGTGGACAAAAGGGCCTATTTCGTCGCGCTTGATGCGGCGCTCTCCCCCATCGCCTGTGCCTACATCCGCGCCCGCGGCGCGGATCGCCTCTGCTCCTACGGCGACTGGGCGGCACTCTCCGACGAGTGCGACGCCGCCACCGCCGAGTATCTGAAAACCGAGGTTTCCGACGGCATCATCGCCCCTGCTTACAGCGACGAGGCGCTTGCCATCTTAAAGACGAAAAAGGGCGGCAAATACAACATCGTGCAGATCGACCCCGCCTACACTCCCGCGCCGCTGGAGCAGAAGGATGTTTTCGGCATCACCTTTGAGCAGGGGCACAACGACTGCAAAATCGATGAGAGCCTGCTCACGAACATCGTCACCGAAAATAAAGACCTGCCCGAGGGCGCAAAGCGCGATATGCTCCTTGCCCTCATCACGCTCAAATACACCCAGTCCAACTCCGTCTGCTATGTGAAAGACGGTCAAACCATCGGCGTGGGCGCGGGCCAGCAAAGCCGCATCCACTGCACCCGACTTGCGGGACAGAAGGCGGACAACTGGTATCTCCGCCGCCATCCGAAGGTGCTCGCCCTCTCGTTCGTGGACGACATCCGCCGTCCCGACCGCGACAACGCTATCGATGTCTACCTCTCCGACGAGTGCGACGATGTGCTTGCCGACGGCGCGTGGCAGCGCGTCTTTCAGGAGCGCCCCGAGGCGCTCACGGGCGAGGAAAAGCGCGCTTGGCTCGCGCAGCAGCGCGGCGTGACCGTCGGCTCGGACGCCTTTTTCCCCTTCGGCGACAATGTCGAGCGCGCGCGCAAGAGCGGCGCTTCCTACATCGTCGAGCCGGGCGGCTCGATCCGCGACGACAATGTCATCGAGACGGCGAACAGATACGGCATCACTATGACGTTCACGGGTATGCGCCTGTTCCATCATTAAGCAAGGAGGAACTTCTCCATGAAGCTCATGGTCATCGGCGGCGGCGGCCGCGAACACGCCATCATTAAAAAGCTGAAGGAAAACCCCGCGGTCGAGAAAATTTACTGTCTGCCCGGCAACGGCGGCATCGCCGCCGACGCGGTCTGCGTCAGTGAGATCGGCGCGAAGGACATCCCCGCGCAGGTCGAATTTGCCAAGGTGCACGGCATTGATTATGCCGTCGTCGCGCCCGACGACCCCCTCGCCCTCGGCGCGGTCGACGCGCTGAGCGAGGCGGGCATCCCCTGCTTCGGCCCTGACAAAAAGGCCGCCGTCATCGAGGCGAGCAAGGCGTTTGCAAAGGACTTGATGCAAAAATACAACATTCCCACCGCAAAATACCGCGTCTTTACCGACGCGCCCTCCGCCTGTGCCTACATCGACGCCGAGGGTGCGCCCATCGTCGTCAAGGCGGACGGCCTCGCGCTCGGCAAGGGCGTCGTCGTCGCGCAGACAGTTGAGGAGGCGAAGGCCGCCGTGCGCGCGATGATCGAGGATAAGACCTTCGGTCAGAGCGGCGCGCGCGTCGTCATCGAGGAATATATGGAGGGTCCCGAAGTCTCGGTGCTGAGCTTCACCGACGGCGAAACGCTCGTGCCGATGGTCTCCTCCATGGACCACAAGCGCGCGCTCGACGGTGACAAAGGCCCCAATACCGGCGGCATGGGCGCGGTCGCGCCGAACGCGTACTATACAAAGGAAATTGCGGCGGAGTGCATGGAGAATATTTTCCTGCCGACGATCCGCGCGATGCGCGCCGAGGGCCGCCCCTTCCGCGGCTGCCTCTATTTCGGGCTGATGCTCACCAAGAGCGGCCCGAAGGTCGTGGAGTACAACTGCCGCTTCGGCGACCCCGAAACGCAGGCGGTGCTGCCGCTGCTCAAAAGCGACCTGCTCACCGTCATGCAGGCGACGACGAACGGTACGCTCGCGGATGTGAGCGTGGAATTTTCGACTGATTCTGCTTGCTGTGTCGTGCTTGCGTCCGAGGGCTACCCCCAAAAGTATGAGAGCGGCTTCCCCATCACAATGAGCGAAGAGGCCGCCGCGCACTGCTATGTCGCGGGCGCGAAAAAGGACAGCGATACGCTCCTGACCGCGGGCGGACGCGTGCTCGGCGTCACCGCCGTCGCCCCCACACTGAGGGCCGCCGTCGAGGACGCGTACCATCTGGCGGAGGGCGTAGATTTTGCCAACAAATACTGCCGCGGCGACATCGGCAGCGCCGCGCTCGCGGCGCGGGAGGAAAGAGGATAAAATGGTATTTCGGACCTATGTGGAAAAGCGGCAAGGTCTCGCGCCCGAGTGCGAGGCGCTGCTGACGGACTGCCGCGATTTTCTCGGCGTGCAGGGCCTGCGCGCCGCGCGTATCTGGAACCGCTATGATGTAGAGGGGATCGAGGCCCCTCTCTTTGAAAATGCCTGCAGGAGCGTGTTCTCCGAGCCGCCGCTGGACCTTGTGTCCGACGCGGCGGACACGCAGGACGCCTGCGCGGTCTTTGCCGTCGAGCCCCTGCCCGGTCAGTTCGACCAGCGCGCGGACAGCGCGTCGCAGTGCATCCAGCTTCTGAGCCAAGGCGAGCGCCCGCGCATCCGCACGGCGAAGGTCTACGCGCTCTATGGGATGCTGACGGATGCCGATGTCGAGGCGGTCAAGCGTTATGTCATCAACCCCGTCGAAAGCCGCGAGGCGAGCCTTAAAAAGCCCGAAACGCTCGCCGAGGAGCTTGCCGAGCCGAAGTGCGTTTCGTCCGTCGAGGGCTTCACCGCCATGGACGAGGCCGGGCTCTCCGCACTGCTCTCCTCTATGGGGCTTGCCATGGATATTGCCGACCTCAAGGCGCTGCAAGACTATTTCCGCGAAACCGAGCGCCGCGACCCCACCGTGACCGAGCTGCGCGTGGTCGACACCTACTGGTCCGACCACTGCCGCCACACGACCTTCTCCACGCACCTTGACGAGATCCGCATCGACGATGACGCCGTCAAGGGTGCCTATGCGCGCTATCTCGCTGCGCGCGAGGAGGTCTACGGCGCGGAGAGGGCTGCCAAGCGCCCGCAGACGCTTATGGATATTGCGACCATCGGCACAAAGACGCTCAAAGCCCGCGGGCTGCTCCCCGAGCTCGACGAGAGCGAGGAGATCAACGCCTGCTCCATTCATGTGCCCGCCGTGGTGAACGGCAAGGAGCAGGACTGGCTTTTGATGTTCAAAAACGAAACGCATAACCACCCCACCGAGATCGAGCCCTTCGGCGGCGCGGCCACCTGCATCGGCGGGTGCATC
>ENA-ORPD01002037-ORPD01002037.1-human-gut-metagenome-genome-assembly--contig:-NODE-2037-length-12996-cov-3.819102_pt1 | contig 12996 bp, 9 predicted proteins | sample MGYA00242143_ERZ509076 | MGnify/ENA primary metagenome ERZ509076 (study PRJEB26280, sample SAMEA2338706) | human gut metagenome | biome: human gut; feature: human-associated habitat; material: faeces... | reverse complement strand
GCTGTTATAGTCAACATAACGGTACATATCGAGTGAGCAAAAACGCAGAAATCATATTTTGCCCGTGCACAAAGTCAATCAGGCCGCTGTTTGATTATTCCCTGTTTGTAGCAGCATCAACAACATGCATCCACAACCTGCGTATGGAGTTTTCGGCTTTTCGGCACAGCTTCGGAACCCCCAAGGCTTTGAACAGCAATATGCGCACTTTGTCCGCCGCAAGTCCGACAGCCAAGATAACTCCTGCCGAGGCAAGCACGGCGAACGGGATAAGCGGGAACGGAAGCCGCCCGATAAAGGCAAAACGATTGCCGATAACGTGTTCGAACACGAGCGGCGAAACATGCAGCAGGTAAACGCCGAATGCGGCGGGTGCAAACAAAACGGCAAATTCGGTGAGCTTGCGGCCGGGCTTAAAACGGGCAAAAGCGACTAACAGCGCAGCGGCGCAGAGCAGCACCGTCGGGGAGGTGTCCCGCACGAAAAGACTTCCCGGAACAAAGCGGAGCAGCCTGTCGCCTGTGATTTTAAAAAGTGCGGTGAACACGGCAGCAGAGGCGTAAATCAAAAGAGCTTTTTTTGACGACATGCTTTCGGGAACGCGAAGTTTCTTCATTGCCGCACCGAAGATATACAGCACACCGAGCCAAAGCGGGGAGTGCCCCCCGACAAGCGCAAGGGGATCTTTTTTCCAAAAGGAAGCAAATGTATCATACAAACTGAAAACCGCAATAAGCATAATGCAGAGCGAAACAAGTGCGCGGCGATTCAGCCTGCGAACAAGCGCATTCAGCAGCGGAATGAAGAAAAACATGCCGATATATGCCGTGAAATACCAATACTGTTTTGAAGTCACGGGCAGAAATGCGTCCGCAAAATTCGAAACGCCGACGGAACCGACGCCCGCGATGCAATAAACCGTTGTAATTATCACCGAATAAAAAACAACCTGAAGCCAAAGTTCAATGCAGCGGGCAAGACGCAGAGGCTTCGGCCTGTCCGAATAACCGACATAGCCGCTGATGAGCGCATAACAATTCACGGCGCAGTATGCGGCGGCTTCCAGCAGCCAAACTGTTGAATATGCAGCAAGGTTCCCCTCGGAGGCAGTGATAACACCGCCTTTTTTCAAAATATGCAGCACCGCCGCAAGCAGCATTGCAAAAATCCGCAGAAGCTCGATGCCGTGATTCCGCGCGGAATGCGGCGTGGGGTTCAATTCAGTGTTTATTTCCATAAATACATTTCCGTAATCGATTTTTATTTCGGCATAATGCAGACCTGCCGACAGTACGCCTTGCGGAAAATGCTATCATAAATCCGGGATAAAAGCAAGCAAATAAAATGAACGGCACGGATTTTGTCCGCACCGTTCATCCCGTAAGTTATCGATTGCGCTTATATATAACGCTTATGCAATGCAACGCTCATATACTGCGCTTATGCAATGCAACGCTCATATACTGAGCTTATGCAATGCCGAGCGTGAGCCTGAGGGCGATGATCGCATCCGCAATGGTAATTCTTCCGTCGCCGTCAAGATCGGCATTCGGGAGATATTCGGCGGGAATGGTTTCAAGCTGCAACGCGTGACGCGCAATATGAATGGCGTCCTCGGTATTCGCAAGTCCGTCACCGTTCACATCATAGAACACCGGTTCAAACCCGGCGGTCAGTTCATAGGAAACGAACATATCATAACTATATTCGGGCGTTTCGGAAACGAGACTGCCGTTGCTGTACCAGCCGTTGAAACGGAAGCCGGGTTTTGCGTTCGCCTCAAAATAATTCACGGCGAAATCATTCTCAAGCCGCATGGAGCAGTTCACATAACCGCCGGGTTGTGCTTCAAGGTCAATATTGAACTGCCCGTACCACTCGCTGTTGTGGTGCCAGCGAATTTCGGTAAATTTGTTGCCGGTCGTGTAAAGCTGAAGCAACTGCTTGCAGTCCGAAAGATCGAGAATGCCGGAAATATTGTTGCCGGAAATATCCAGCCCTTCCAATGCTTCGCAGCCGGCCGCATCAATTTCGGTAAAGCCGCAGTTATCGGCGGAAACGTTCATAAGGTAGGGGTTTGACGCAAGGTTGAGCTTGCCCGTCAAGCCGGGGTTGCCGGAGATGGAAAGATCATAGATTCCGCCGCAATTCTCATAGTTCAGCTCCGTAAGCCCGGTCTCCATGCAGTTGACCGCAAGGTTGTTCGGCAGCTCGGGCAGATAAAGGAAGTCCATATCGCAGAAATTGCAGTTCACATAGTTCAGATAATTGCAGTTGCGCAGATCAAGCTCCGTAATGCCTGAGCTTTCGCAGCTGAATTCGCAAAGGGCGAACATTTCGGTTTCGTTCACGTCACTGATTTTTGTTTGCGAAAAGTCAAGGTGTTCAATGATTCTTTCACACCCGCTCAGATCAATTTCCTCAAGGCCGTTGTTCATGAGTATATCAAGGAAGAGGAGGGAGGTGCAGTCGCCGAGATTCAGCACTTCGGTAAGCTCGTTATCTTGAAGATACAGTTCCGTAACGTTTGCGCAGTTGAAAAGATTAACGGAACTTAAAGTGCTGTTTGCAAAGTAGCAATGAGTCATTTCATAGCAATTGGAAAGATCCGCCGTGGTGAAATTGCCGCCGTCAACATCAAGGGTTGAAAGCGCGTCAAGCCCGCTCATGTCAAAGGGACCTGCAAAATCCCTTATATAGGTGACATTGATCGCAAACATGCGGTTGATTCCGTCCACTTCTTCCCAATCGAAATACGCTTCGTGCTCAAAGCCCCATTCATCAACGAACAGTGCGCCCCAACTTTCGGGGTCGTCAGGATCGTAACCGTCGGGATTGAGCTTTTCGCCGTTGCGAATGCCGTTTGAATCGGTTTGTTCAAGGAATGTGCGAACCTTGTTAAAGTCGTTTTGGTCATAACCCTCGGGTGCGGTATGCACGGCGGGAGATTTTGCGGCATTCGCAAGAATTGCAGCAGTTTCATCCGCAAGCACGGGTGCAGCACCGGACAGGGACAGCACAGTCATTGCCGCAGCAAGCAGAAGGGCGGCAAAGAGCTTAAACTTCGATTTTTTCATCTTTTTCCTCCAAAAATATATTTTATTGCCCGCAATTACGGCATTCTGCACCGGCGCATACGGGCGTGAGCGGGATCCTCCCGCCGCAGGCGGACTCTTGTTTGCCGAACCGCGGCGGGATTTGTTGCTGCGGCATCCCGGACGGATTGGGGGGTCTTGAGGCTTGCCGGGTGAATAACATGTTTGCATGTATAAACATTTTGATTCGTTGCCGTAAATAAAATATAACTTAAAACGGCGTCCGTGTCAATAGCTTTTTTGCAAAAGTTGTGATATTATTAAACCGAAAATTGCAAACGGAGGTAAAAATGATAACACATGAGCCGCTGCCGCTGTATGAGGCGTTCAGCTTTTTAACCGGTATTGCGAATGATTTTTCAATTGAAGAATTCTTTGAAGCGATGTATATAAAACACATATCAAAAGCGGAGGAGTACGGCAAAAGATGCAGGATACTGTCGGAGCTGTACCGGCGGCTTGCCGCGTCCGTAACGGCGGAGCCGGAAAAAATTACAGCTTTGTTCAGCATGTTCACTCCGCGCGGCAGAGCGCGGGATATGCACCAGTCGGAAACCATAGCAGGGTTTTTCACACAGAGCATGACGGTTTTTCTTGAAAGCGACCGCGAAAAGGTTTTCGAAAGCATTGAAAACAGTCTTGATGAAGTCCCCGGTCTGATTTTCCGCGCCGTTGCCGGGCAGATGCAGGAAAAGGCATTTGCGGACGGCGAAAAGGTTGATGCGGCAGAGGTGTTTCGCGCAGTGAACGGAAGCGCGCTTCCGCAAAAAACAAAAAACGCACTCATAGATGCTGCGCTTGATCCGCAAAGGTATGCTCAAATGCTGCGGGAAGTGCTTTGCCCCGTTGCGGACGAATTTGAGCGTCAGCGCGAACTCTGGCAGCCGCTTATCTGCGATTTTGCGGAGTTTTTCCCGATCGACGGCAATGAAAAGGCTCTTTTGCTCAGTGAAATGAAATACGACGCTTCTCCGGTTGACGAGTGCCTGATCTGCCCCTCCGTTATCGGGTTTGCAAATGCATACATAGGCACGGATGCACCGGAGGCGGGCAGCTCGCGGCTGATTGCGATTATCGGCACGCTTTTCGGCACTTTCCGCCGCAATTCGGAAAGCGCGGAAAACTCGGTTTCCGAAGTTGCACGGATAATGGATATCTTGGGCGAACAGAATCGCTTCAAAATCGTTCTGCGGCTGCTTGAAGGTTCGGCATATGTGGGCGAACTTGCAAAGTATCTCGGGCTTGCACCCTGCACCGTTTCGCAGCACCTAAGCGTTCTGCTCGGCGCAAACCTTGTCAAAAGCGCGGATATCGGCCGCAGAGTGTATTATTCGCTCAACAAGGAGCGTACGGACTGTTTCCTTGATGCGCTTTGCGGATTGATGAAAAAAGACGAATAAGAATGTATATCGCACGTGTTCCCCTTGTATTGAGCCGCATTTCGGGTTATAATAGCAATGAGCAAAGATAATTCGATTCCCGCTCTGCGGCTGCTCCTTCGCGGGCGGGAGAAAGGTCAATTAATGAGCGAACAGTGTACCCACAATTGTGAAACCTGCGGGGTGGATTGCGCTTCCCGCAGCAGTGCGCAAAAGCAGCAGGATTTTAAAGTTAATGCACATCCGCTGAGCAATATCAAAAAGGTCATTGCCGTTGTCAGCGGCAAGGGCGGCGTCGGCAAATCCCTTGTCACTTCCCTGCTTGCGGTAAACATGAACCGTGCGGGAAAGCACAGCGCGATTCTTGATGCGGATATTACCGGCCCCTCCATCCCAAAGCTTTTCGGCATACATGAAAAGGCTCTCGGAAACGAGGACGGCATTCTCCCCTGCAAAAGCAAAACGGGCATTGATATTATGAGCATCAACCTCCTGCTGGAAAACGATACCGACCCCGTCGTTTGGCGCGGCCCGGTTATTGCGGGAACAGTCAAACAGTTCTACACGGATGTCATCTGGCGCGATGTCGATTTCATGTTCGTTGACATGCCTCCGGGAACGGGCGATGTTCCCCTGACGGTGTTCCAGTCCCTGCCGATTGCAGGCATCGTTGTTGTTACCTCTCCGCAGGATCTTGTTTCCATGATAGTTGAAAAGGCCGTGAACATGGCGCGCATGATGAATATTCCCGTGCTCGGTATTGTTGAAAACATGTCCTATTACGAGTGCCCGCATTGCGGTGAACGCAGCGAGATTTTCGGCAGAAGTCATATTGACGAAACGGCGCACAGGTTCAATATCCCCGCCGCCGCACGCCTGCCCATCAATCCCAAACTTGCCGCCGCTTCCGATGCAGGGCTTATCGAGATATATGAGGGCGATTGGCTGAACGGAATCACGGAGTTCCTGATCGGAACGGATAAATAATCAAATACTTGAATCACGGGTCGGGAATGCGGAATTGTTTCGCATTCCTCCTTTTTAATTAACAGACGGAACCGCATTGAAGAGGATCTGTCACCGCAGCCCGCCCTTGTATTCATACTTCTTCCTTTCGTGCATACAATTAAGCAGCGGCAGCGGATATGCGCGGGACATTCTGTCAACTGCTTCGCGCATTCCGAAATACGCAGCTTGAAAGGACAAAAAGCGAATGGATAATTTGAAATACGGCAGTCGAGGCACGGATGTTGAGCTTTTGCAGCTTGCGCTTACGCGCAGCGGATATTATAATTCGCCGTACGGAATTGACGGCATTTTCGGTGCGGACACGCAGAACGCGGTGCGCAGGTTTCAGGCTGCATTCGGGCTTGCGGCGGACGGCATTGTCGGCAGGGACACGAAAAAGGCTCTGCTCCCCTTCCTTCTCGGCGGGTTTACAACAAAAATTCGCAGCGGAGACACGTTTTACCGCCTTGCAAAGCATTACGGAACAACGATTGCCGCAATTGCGGCGGCGAATCCCGCATTGAATCCGGAGAAATTGGTTCCGGGAACGGAAATTTATATTCCGTACGGCTTTGACCTTGTGCCGTCCGATGTTCGGTGGACCTCCAAGCTGAATGAACTTGTGCTTGAAGGGTTGAAGCTGCGCTATCCTTTTATCGGAACGGAAACATACGGGAAATCCGTCATGGGCAGGCCGCTTCGCGCAGTTTCAATCGGTGCGGGCTCGGCTGAGGCGTTTTTCAATGCGTCACATCATGCGAACGAGTGGATAACAACTCCGCTTGTGCTGAAATTTGCAGAAAACTATCTGAAAGCATATATCAACGGGAGCAGCATTTTCGGAAGGGATGCGCGTGAACTTTTTGCAAAAACGCGGCTTTTCATCGCCCCGCTTGTCAATCCGGACGGCGTGGATCTTGTTAACGGTGCATTGGATGAAACAACGCCGCTTTGGCAGTCCGTGAAGCGCATTGCGCGGCAATACCCTGCGGTGCCTTTCCCGAGCGGGTGGAAGGCGAATATTGAAGGTACGGATCTGAACCTTAACTACCCGGCGGGCTGGGATACGGCAAAGGAAACGAAATATGCTCAAGGCTGGGTTTCGCCCGCACCGCGCGATTTTGTCGGCGCTGAGCCTCTTTCCGCACCGGAGAGCCGCGCCGTGTTTGATTTCACCGCCGATCACGAGTTTCGGCTTATCCTTGCCTATCATACGCAGGGCGAGGTAATTTATTGGAAATACCTTGATATTGAACCGCCGAACGGCTATGATATCGGGCGTGCGCTTGCTGCCGTCAGCGGCTATAAACTGGACGAGGTGCCGACGGAGAGCGGCTTTGCAGGGTACAAGGATTGGTTCATCCTGTTTTATAATCGCCCGGGATACACTGTTGAAGCCGGACGCGGCACGAATCCCCTGCCGCTCAGCCAATTCGGAAGGATTTATAACGATAATGTCGGAATCATGGCAACGGCACTGTCGGAAGCGGGGAAACTTTAAGAATTTCCCTGAGTAATTTATCTTTACAAAATATGAACCGAAGCTTGTGCGGTTTTTGCGGAAAACAGGCTTCAAACGGCACTTTTTCGGGCAGGGCGCGGAGCAAGAATCCCTTTCGATATGTAAAGAAAAATAACATGGAATAAATCTAAACACAATATGACAACATTTTGACGATTGACAGAATGCGGCCGCGGGAGTACGATTGGTGCATACTCAGGAGGTATGCATTATGGATAAAAAAGTTGTTACTCTGCAAGATATTTCATGTTTCGGCAAATGTTCGCTTACGGTCGCTTTGCCGGTCATTTCGGCAATGGGGATAAGCTGCTCGATCATTCCGACGGCGGTATTGTCAACACATACCGGCGGGTTTACAGGCTACACTTTCCGCGATCTCACGGAGGACATTCAGAAAATCTCCGACCATTGGAAAACCTGCGGAATCACCTTTGACGGAATCTACACGGGCTATCTGGGCAGCTGTCATCAGGTTGATGTTGTTTCGGATTTTATCGCGCAAAACCGTCGTGAAGGGGCATTGGTCTTTATAGATCCCGCAATGGCAGATAACGGCGTGCTTTACAGCGGATTCGACAACGCATTTGTTGACTCGATGCGTGAGCTTTGCCGTGAGGCTGATATAGTTGTGCCGAACATAACGGAAGCATCGATGCTGCTTAAAACGGAATACAAACAGAGCGGATACGATGAGGAGTACATTCGCGGAATGCTGCGCGGACTCTGCGCTCTCGGGCCGCGCCGTGCGCTGATCACGGGCGTTTCTTTGGACAGCGCGCATCAGGGCGTCATGGCATATGACAGTGTTGACGGCGAATTCCGCTCATATTATTCGGAGAACATTCCTGATTCGTTCCACGGAACGGGCGATGTTTTTGCTGCCGTTCTGTTCGGTGCCCTTGTTCTCGGCAAAGATATTGCGGCGGCAATGAAGCTCGCGGTCGATTTCACGGTTGCATCAATAAGGGCAACCGTCGGGGACAGCGGGCACAAATACGGGGTCAAGTTCGAGAAGGCATTGCCCGGGCTCATGCGGAGCTTGGAGAACTGACGGCAGCGCACAGGCGGTTTAATTCGTTTATTCCGTTTTCCGATTGACAATTTCCGCCGATATTCTTATAATACCTTTCGGCAAATGCCGACGGGCTCGGTGTTTGCACATGCACGCGGATGCGGAGGTATTTTTTTGAAAAATTCAACTGAAAAAAGTGCTGAACCGGCGGCGGGGAGAATACGGCTTTATGAGGAGCCGGTCTACCTTGCCGCACTTGTGATGCTTTCACTTGCCGTTGCAATGACGGCGGCGGCGGATTTCGGCGTTTCGATGATAGTTGCTCCGGCGTATATCCTCAGCCTTAAATTTCCGTTCCTGACTTTCGGAAGGGCGGAATACATTATTCAGGCACTGCTGTTTGCGGTTTTCTGCATTTTGATGCGCCGCATAAAGCCGGTGTACCTGTTTTCGTTCGTGACGTGCATAATCTACGGCTTTGTGCTTGACGCATGGCGCAGCGTTGTGCCGGCATTCAATCCCGCAGTGACAGCACCGGGAAGTTTTGCTCTGCCTGTGCGCCTGCTTCTGTTTGCGGGCGGCGTGCTGCTCTGTTCGTTTTCGATCGCTTCGTTCTACAAAGTCTACCTTTATCCGCAGGTGTATGATTTTTTTGTTAAAATGCTGAGCCGCAGGTTCAACATTGCGCTGCCGAAATTCAAAACATGTTTTGATTTTTGCTGCCTTGCAGCCGCGTGCGTGCTGACGCTTGCTTTTTTCGGCAGATTTCGCGGCATAGGCGTCGGAACGATAATCATGACGACCGTCAACGGTGCGCTTATCGGGCTTTTCGGAAAAGTTCTTGACAGGTTCTTTGTGTTTGAACCGCTGTTTCCGAAGGTGAAGCGAATTTTTGAATAATATGCGCTTAAAAACAAAAGCGGAACATGGGGAGAAAACTCCGTGTTCCGCTTTTTCGGCAAGTGCAGGACATTGCCCGATTTAAAAATCAAATCAAAGATTTATTTTGGAGTCGTGTCAAAAAACGGGGGAAAATCAGAAGATGCTCAGGAATAATTGCTCCGAAAGCTTTTGAAGCAGCATTATTCCGGCATAACCGTTGCCTTTTTCATCCAGTGCGGGAGAAAAAATCCCGATGCCCATTCTTGTCGGCACAACCGCCATGATTCCGCCGCCGACGCCGCTTTTGGCAGGAACGCCGACGCGCACGGCAAACTCGCCGGAACCGTCATACATGCCGCAGGTCATGAGCACCGCATTCACATAGCGTGCATATTCATACGGAAACAGCCGCTTGAGGGGCTTTCCGTGGGAGGCAAGCACCCAGCCGATTTTTGCAAGGTCGCGGCAGTCGACAGAGATTGAGCAGGCCTTGAAATAACAATCAAGCACATCTTCAACGTCATCGGCTATCATACCTTGGGATTTGAGCATGTATGCAAGCGCACGGTTTTTGTTGCCCGTCCGCTTTTCGGAAAGATAGACGCTTTCGTTAAGTGCGATATCGGGATTGTCCGCAAGGCGGCGCGTCAGGTCGAGAAGCCTTTCAAAACGCTCGTTGTAGTCATTTCCGCGTATCATCGGACAGAGGGCGATCGCACCCATGTTGACCATTGGATTCAGATGCTCGCTCAAAAGGGACTGCGCCGAAACATTTATTGCATCGAAGGGCTTGCCCGTTGCTTCAACGCCGATGCGTGAGCGAACCTGTTCAATGCCGTTGTCCATTAACGCAAGCAAAAGCAGAATCGGCTTCACAACGCTTTGAATCGTAAATTTTTTGGTGTAATCACCCGCACAGTAATGTTTGCCGTCGCTGCTGATGAGGTACACCCCCAGTGCGTTCGGGTCGGCTTTTGTAAGCTCCGGAATATAGCTTGCCAATCTGCCCTCGGAAGTGTAGGGGCGGCATTGGTCAATGAGTTGTTCAAGCAGTTCGTCCATGGTTTCGGTGCATCCTTTCTTTATTCGGCAGCGGATTCGGTATGCCGCAGCTTTTTTCAAAATGTTTCGGTGAAGTAAATTTTAAGGCTTTTGCGCAAAAATGCAAGTATATTTTTAATATCGGATCCAACCGCTGCCCGCCGGCAATTGCATAAAGGAAAGAAAAACAAAAACGGAACCGCCCCTTTCGGAGCAGTCCCGTGTGTTGTTTAAAACGAAAGCGTGTTTAAACGAAATCGAAAAACAGATTACTTCATTCCGCGCTTAACCATTTCGGTGACGGCAAAAGTTGCAACATCGTCGGCATATTTGCTTGCGCCGAACCCTGCATCAAAGCCGAGTTCCTTTGCAAGCTCGTGGGTGATGCGTGCGCCGCCGCAGCAGACGATGAACCTGTCGCGCAGGCCTTCCGCTTCAAGCAGCTCGATAAGCTCGGTAAGGTTCTGAATGTGTATATCCTTCTGGGTAACGGTTTGGGAAACAAGAAGAACATCGGCGTTGACTTCAACCGCCTTTTTGATGAATTCCTCATTGGGAACCTGTGCACCCATGTTGATAGCTTCGATCATGTCATAGCGTTCAAGTCCGTAATGGCCTGCAAAGCCCTTGCGGTTCATGATTGCATCGATTCCGACGGTGTGCGCATCGGTGCCGGTGGAAGCGCCGATCATGACGATCTTCCTGCCGAAATGCTCGCGAATATATTCGTCGGTTTCTTCCATGCTCATGGTTTCCTCTTCAACGGTCTGCACATGGATGTTTTCATAGTCAACGGTATGCACAACGCTGCCGTAAACAACATAGAATGTGAACTCCTTGTCCAAAGACTTTGCAAGCGCAACGTTGGGTTCTTCAACGCCCATTTTGCGGACGAGCTGGCGTGCAGCTTCCATGCCCTTTTCATCGTTCTTAACGGGAAGGGTGAAGCTGAACTGAACCTTGCCGTCGTTCATGGTGTCGCCGTATGCCTTGAGCCGTGTAAGGTCGAGAGTTGTGTCAAAATCAGCCTTGTGGGTGTTATAAAGTCCGCCGCTCATTATTCGTTGCCTCCTTTTTTATGCATCAGCTCAACAAAGGGGTTGAAATAGCAATCATCCTTGGTAACAACGCCGGCAAGACCTTTGCCGCCGTCGCGAGGACGCTTAATGTCCGCAAACACGCCCTTTTCAAGCGTTGCAAACAAGCCTGTCTGCTCAATTTCCCCGAGAAGATCGGTTGCTTTCCGAAGAACTTCGTTTGCACGGGTCTGCATGATGCCGCCTTCTTTATAGGTCAGTTCACTGCCGAGCTCGTGCATGGTGCGGAAGATGTACTGTGCGTTCTCTATGGAGAGTGCGCGGTCGCTCATGAACGGAGTGTGGATAGCTTCGGTGAGCATACCGAGAAGGTGGAGCTTCTGTCCGGTGAGGATCGTGACCATGTTGAAGAGTGCGTCCTGAACATGCCCGCGGAAAATATTGCCCGTCATGAACTTGGTGGGGGGCATGTATTTAAGCGGTGCATTGGGGAAGATCTCCCTTGCCATCTGCGCCTGCGCAAGCTCGTAAAGGAAGCCGTTTTTAACATCGGGAGATATTTCAAATGCGTGCCCGAGACCCATCTGCTCTTCGGGAAGCCCGGCTTTGAGTGCGAATTGTTCGTTGAGGAACTGGGAAGCAAGCACGGTGTGCGCCTCTTCGACAGCATCGGCTGTGGTAAGGTAGTTGTCCTCGCCGGTGTTGATGATAACGCCGGCAAAGCTGTTGATAACGCGGCTGAAATACTGGTCAACGATCGTGCGCTGCATGTTGATATCGCGGAAGAGGATACCGTAAAGAGCATCGTTAAGCATTACGTCAAGGCGTTCCAACGCGCCCATGGCGGCGATTTCGGGCATACAGAGACCGGAGCAGTAGTTGCACAGACGGATGTAGCGATGTTCCTGTTCGCCGACTTCGTCAAGCGCAGCACGCATAAGGCGGAAGTTTTCCTGAGTTGCGTAGGTTCCGCCGAAACCCTCGGTGGTTGCGCCGTAGGGAACATAGTCGAGCAGGCTCTGACCGGTGGTGCGGATAACGGCGATGATGTCCGCACCCTGTTTTGCGGCAGCCTTTGCCTGCACGATATCCTCATATATGTTGCCGGTTGCAACGATAACATAGAGGTACGGGTCGGTTTTGTCGCCGAAGCTGTTGAGATAATCATTGCGCTTTGCAACGTTTGTGCGAATGCGTTCCGCCGTGGCTTCCGCAACGGGCATGACGGCGGCGCGAATCTCTTCAATGCCGTGGGGAGCAACGGCGGAAAGATCAAGCTCGCCGCGGTCGATGCTCTCCGCAATTTGCTGCGGATTCATGCCGGTTTCGGCCATTGCGTTGCCGATATAGTAGGCTGCGCCGCCCGGGAGCAGACCCTTGTCGAAAAGGTGATCGACAACAACATTGGGCAGCGGAACTTCAAGTGCGTTTACACCGTCGATGCCGAGAAGGCGGCAAACGGCGCGTTCCACCGTTACCGTCGTGTGAAGGTCGATAAAGTTCTGAGTATCCTCCGCAATGCGGCGGGCGGATTCGCGGGCTTTATCAACAAGATTTCGATTGAGGTTAAGTTTTGATTCCATTGAGTGCTTATCCTCCTGACACTTTTCCATAATCCTTTTAAAGTCACCCGCCGGGACATAATCCCTGCGCCCGGCGGGCGGTGTGCGGCGCGTTCATGCGGAACAGAACACACCGAGTGGTTAACCTGCAATTGCTTAAGCAGCTTTCTGCGGAGCAATTAAATGCCGATTATTCGTGATGCCCCCTCTTGAGCCTTTCAAGATCGGAGGGTTCAAGGGAGATTTTGCCGTCGCGCCTGCCCTGTTCAAGGCCTGCAACGCCGATAAGGTCGGGCTGTTCGCCGCGTGCCTTGCGGCAAACTTCACAATGACATACGTTTTCGTAATGCTCCGGCTCGGTATAGGTCGTGATAACGCCCTCGAAATTCCTGAGGATCGTCTTTCTGGGAGTCTGACTGATGACGTAGTTGGGCATGACGGGGGTTTTGCCGCCGCCG
>ENA-ORPD01002035-ORPD01002035.1-human-gut-metagenome-genome-assembly--contig:-NODE-2035-length-13011-cov-2.550170_pt1 | contig 13011 bp, 8 predicted proteins | sample MGYA00242143_ERZ509076 | MGnify/ENA primary metagenome ERZ509076 (study PRJEB26280, sample SAMEA2338706) | human gut metagenome | biome: human gut; feature: human-associated habitat; material: faeces... | reverse complement strand
GAAGTACTTCAGCTGCCGCTTTCAAATCATCTTCAATCAGCTTCACTGTTTCCTCTTTTGAAGAACGAGGTACAATGACCTTCTGGGTAGGATTCTGTAAAACTTCTAATGAAGGAATCTGAATAGGGCCATATAAGTCGTAAAGAATATATGCTAACCAGCCACGTCCACAACGTGTTTCGGCAACTAAACGTGTTTTTTCCTCTTCTTTCATATCAATACCAGAAATACGGTCTAATGTCAATGTCATCTTTCCGATATGATTCGCCCACGTACCATAAAAAGAAGTAGGGATATCAGAGGTAGCAGTGAAATTCAACTGTAATACAGCCGGCCACCATGAATCTCCCCATTTACAATCCAATAGGTCGGTAGACATATCTGTATTGGAGGCCAGACCACCTTTAGCGCATTGAAATAATCCGCCATATCCATCTGCACGGAACGGACCGTAAGCTGCTGCAATAACCAGTGCATCTGCATCATCTGCATTAGTTGGAAATATAGTTGTATTAATAGAGTCGTATGATTCGGATTCCAGGTTAATGCAAGAATCCAATAAACCAATCACTACGATAAACAGGGAAAATATATAAATTATCTTTTTCATATCATTCTTTATTTTTTATTGCTTAGAAAGTAATATCCAGACCAATACTAAAACTGCGCACATTAGGATATGCCCAATAAGAATCATCCGTTTCCACATCCAAACCATCATACGGAGTAATAGTAAACAAGTTGTTTACATCAGCGTAGATACGTACATTGGAAATCAGCTTCTTTGCCGATTTAACAGGCAATGTATATCCCAATGTAATATTACGGCAGCGAATAAACCAGCTCTTTTCCAGAAAATAGTCTCCATATCCATAATTACTCATATATTGAAAATAACCCGGCATCTTACCCGATGTATTATCATGTGACCACACATCTTTAGCCGAAGTCGGCATGTTATAGCCACGATATAAGTTATTCACTCAGTCATTGTACCTGAACCAACAATCCAATAATCTTTATAAGAACCACTCTTTAATAAATCCAGCTGCCCATAGAAGTAAACATTCAGATCGAAATTCTTATAACGGAAAGTATTATTCAATCCCAACAAATACCCCGGATCACTGCAACCTTTAAATACAGCATCCGCATAATCAATCTTTCCATCCGGCTTTCCAGTCCTCAATGGAATGCCATGTTTATCGGTTTTATAAGTTCCGTCTGCATTGTATGCATATCCATCAATATCTTTTAATTTCACCTGTCCCGGTAGGGCTCCCGGCATCCAGGATACTTCCTCTCCCGGCTGAATCAACCCGTCAGACAGATACATATAGTATCCCCTCAACGGAGCATTATACATATCGTATGGGTTCGGGCTCCAGCTCTCGTCACGTTCTTTCCATTTATCACGATAGAATGAGAAGGTGAAATCGGTATTCCAGCTAAAATCTTTTGTATCAAAGTTCTTTGTATTGACTGTCAGTTCAAATCCTTGGCTTTGTGTTTTACCAATATTGGCCGCAATTGAACCTACTTCATTATATGAAAGCACACTGCGGGAACTAAGCAAATCAGAAACTACCTTATGAAAGTATTCTGCCGTTACATTAAAACGGTTGTTTAAGAAGCCCAGATCCAATCCTACATTCCACTCGGTCGTCGTCTCCCATTTTAAATCCGGATTACCGATCTGACTGACATAAACTCCTGTATATTCTTTATTACCGAAAACTTTATTATATCCAGTACCATAATAAGTGACTGATTTATCTCCAATATTCGAGTTACCTGTTTGTCCGTAACTTAACCTTAACTTACCGTTAGATAGCACTTTATCCAAATTCAAAGACCGGGCAAAATTTTCCTCCGTAAATCTCCAACCCAAAGCGACAGAAGGGAAATATCCCCAGCGGTTATTTTTTGCAAAGTTAGAGGCACCATCAGCACGAAGAGTGGCAGTCAGCAAATAACGATCTTTATAGGTATAATTTACACGACCGAAGAAAGAAGCCATTTCGCTTTTAGAAGCGGAAGAACCAACCCATGGTTTCTCATAAGTACCTGCACCCAGATTATTAAACAGAAAAGCATCCGTCAAAAACCCCTGGTTACCGGCATTCAGATATTTGCTGGTGAAACGCTGGAAAGAATACCCGACCAAAGCATTCAAATTATGGTTACCAAAACGCTTTGCATAATTGGCTGTCAGTTCCAGCAAATAATCAGATCTGTCATATTGCCCGATATCTGCACGTCCATCTGCCTTTTCTCCATAAAGAGTTGTTTTGGGCATATAGACTTCACGACGCTGGTAGTTGCGGTCAATGCCGAAGCTCGCTTTTAATGTGAGTTCATTAATAGGTTTAATTTCAACAAACGGAGTAGCCAACAAACGTTCTTTAGTCGTTTGGTCACTAATCTCAAGTAATGAAACAGGGTTTGGAATATAAGCAGCTTGTTGATTCAAACTGTAATCACCATTTTCATCTTTGACCGAAAGTAGAGGACTAAACTGAGCTGCCGACACTAAAATACTGGCATATTCATTTTGCCCCGCTCCCAACGGAACATTGTCCAATGTATTACGGCTGACAGTCAGGTTGATACCGACTTTTGCATATTTACTAAGTTTCTGATCCAAATTAACACGTCCGGTATAACGCGACATACCATTATTCTTCACAATACCCTTCTGATTAAAAAAGTTACCCGAAATCAGATATTTGGTATATTCTGTACCTCCATTGATAGAAATATTATGCTGTGTCTGAAAACCGGTACGCGTAATGTGATCAAACCAATCCGTATCGTTCACCGGATTCGCAATCTCCGCATCCGAATATTTTGGACTATATGCACTGGCGACATCCGATTCACTCTTACCGCCATAAATACCAACTTTATTGTCATACATCCATTTTTCCTTGAACCAGCGGTTAGACTGAATCATAAAATCCTGTGCATCCAACATTTCATATTGGGTAGCCATGGTCTGTACAGTAGCCGATCCTGAATAGGTAACTTTGGGTTTCCCCTCTTTTCCCCGTTTAGTCGTAATAATAATAACACCACTGCCTGCGCGCGCACCATAGATGGCAGTAGAACTGGCATCTTTCAATACTTCAATTGATTCTATATCATTGGGATTAATAGAGGCCAAGATATTATCAGTTGTACCATTATCGCTGTTATAACCGACACTGACATTTCCCGCATTACTTACAGGAAATCCATCCACAATAATTAACGGATCATTACCTGCACCGGTCGAAGCAGCTCCACGAATACGAAATGTTGTACCCCCACCCGGCTGGGCACTAACTGTGTTTACTTGCAATCCAGCAGCCTTACCTGCCAATGCATGACTTACCGTAGAGATTGTACTTAAGGGAGTATCATCCATCTTCACTGATGCTACAGCTCCGGTCAGGTCCTTTTTCTTCATAGTACCATAACCTACGACAACAACTTCATCTAAAGTTTTAGTATCTTCCTTCAGCGAGATAGTTAATTGATTCCGGTTTTTTACAGCTATATCCTGCTGTACATATCCAATATATGTAACCTGTAATACTGCGTTATCCGGCACTTCTAACTCAAAATCTCCATTGAGATTGGTAATTACTCCTGTTGTCGTACCTTTTACTAATACATTTGCTCCGATAATCGCCTCGCCACTGGCATCTTTTACAACTCCTTTCACTTTCTTTACCTTTGAAGCAGGCTTTTGCTCCACCGGCACAATAACGATGTAGTTGCCGTTCTTTTTGTATGTATAACCCGTATCTTTCAGGATGGTTGCCAATATCTCCAAGACTTCAGTTTCTTTCTGGTTTAACGAAACCTTACGGGAGACGTTCAGGTGTGAATCATTATAAGCGATTTTATACTTCGAAGATGCTTCGATCTTCTCAAACGCTTGTTTCAATGATACTGTTCCATCCCGAAACGTAACTTTCTGGGCATGTACTTGCAGAGAACCCGCCAACATCAAACCAAGGCAAAAGGTTGCCACTCGGATTGACCGATTTTTGTTCATAATATTATTTTTTTTAGTTAAACAATAGCCGTCCTTTGGCGACTTTTACAATAGGACAGTCTGTTATTTAACTACACCCAACGACAAAAAGTTAACAAAAGCTAATATTTAAAATCTTATTCGATATAAATATCTTTCCCCTCTATCTGATATTCAAGTCCCGGAATCATTTCTTTGATCAGCATCATTACATTTTCTATCGACTCATTAGGATAAAAATGAATAGTCAGATTATTGGATTGATAAATAGAAGTCTGTAAATGTACCTGAACCGAATAGGCGCGTTCTAAGGTCTGCATCACTTCTTTAAACGGACTACTACTAAAATACAAACCTCCATCTCTCCAGTCAGAATAATCAGAAGCTTTTACCCGTTTTCGCTCTATATGTCCAGTAGACGGGATATAAACGATTTGATCATCAGGCTCCAGTAAATAGGATGAATTGGAACGATTCAGCAACATACGAATGGATCCTTCTTCCAAAGTTGTCACGACCTTATCGATATTAGGATAAGCATTTATATTGAACTCCGTACCGAGTACACTGATTGAAATAGAGTTCGTTTTCACAATGAAAGGACATTCTTTATTTTTCGTTACTGAGAAATAACCTTCACCGGCCAGATAAACTTCACGTTCATCTCCAATGAACGAAGATGGATAAACCAACAGAGAACCGGAATTGAGCCAAACTTTCGATTGATCGGGTAAGATAATTTGTTCCCTCTTCCCATTATTAACATAGTATTGGATGAAGGTCACATTACTGAGTTCATTCTTGATAGTAAGAGTTTCTGTATATAAATAAGCAGAACCGAATAAAAGCAATAGAGGGATGATGATAGATGCAGCAACCCAAGTCCACCGGGGAATACGGAAACGCGGAGAGTCCGCTTCCAACTTCACAGAGCTTCCTCCAATCTGTTGTTCCAGCTTCTCAAACGCTCTTAATGTTTCGTGTTCATCCCCTTCCGGGAAACCGATCTGTTCCCAAATACCAGACAAAGCCTCCTCTTTCTCTTGCTTGCTGTTTGTGTCGGTTAATCGTTTATACACTCTCCCCGCCACCTCTTCCGATGCCGGATGATGGAAAAAGTAAGTGATTATATTTTTTAAATAACTCATTCTATTAGTAATTTATAATAGGACGTATAAATCCGAGTTTATCCCTAACCGTATTAACATAAATAGAGAAAAATAAAGAGTAACAAAGCATTTTTCAGTTCTTTCAATGCCAGGTTAAGATGGTTCTCAACTGTTTTTTTACTTATCTGCAACTTTTCCGCTATTTCTGCATTGGTAAGCCCAGCCTCCCGGTTTAACCGGAAAATCGTTTGCCGTTGAGGAGGCATGTTCTCTACCACCATATCAATCAATAATTGCAAATCTTTGGCAACTAACTCTTCGTAAGGTGTAGTATCCGTAGACTCTTCCACTGAATCAGCCCTTTGATCATCCTGACGATTCTGCCTGGAACGCAAATAATTGAAAGTTGTATTTTTAGTCAAAACATACAGATAAGTACCAAAGACTTCCACTTCACGAAATCGTTCCCGATGGGTCCACAGCTTAAGAAAAACCTCTTGTGCCAAATCTTCCGTTTCACTCTCTGATTTAACCAATCCCATAATAAAAGAGCGCACCTTTGGATAATAACGCACAAACAATGTCTTAAACGCTATATGGTTTCCTTGTGAGAATTGGACGACCAGCAATTTTTCATCTGCGATTTCAGAATGCATTATTATACCTCGCTTAAAAGATTAACTTAGACAAGTATCAGATTATATATCAATACGCTGACAAAAATAACAAAAAAAGCTTAATATAAAGATGTTATAAGTTGTTTTTTCCGGAAAATGCCCTACAGAGCCACAAGTTCACCTCTGTCATTTACAATCATCATCAAGCCTTCAGTCTCATCACGAAGCAGCTCCCCTTACCCAATTCGCTCTGTACGGTCAACGTACCTCCATGTGCTTCTACAAAGTCTTTTGAGATAGACAATCCTAAACCACTCCCCTGCACCTTGGTGCCCGGCACACGGAAATAACGATCAAAAATACTTTGGTGATATCGCGGATCAATACCCTTCCCAAAGTCCTGGACATAGAGTTCGATATACTCTTCTTCACGCCGTGCACCAATCACCACCCGTCCATTCTCTTTAGAATAGCGGATTGCATTGCTCAAAAGATTAGTAAGCACCCAAGCTATCTTTTCACTATCCACAAATAACTTAGGTATCTTCTCTTCAGGGTACTCCACTTCTATCTGTATATTGAATTTATCGGCCTGTACCTGATTGGCCTTAATGGCATATTCAATCAGTTCGATAGGTTTTGTAATTTTCGGCATCATCTGAAGTTTACCGGCTTCCACCTGAGTCATATTCAGTAATTCTCCGGTAATATCAAGCAAACGTTGGCTGTTATCCTTTATATTCTTTGACAGCTGTTCTTGTTCTCCATTCAGAACTCCTACCCTCTTGTCCTCCAATAGCTGAAGGCTCATCATAATGGCAGAAATGGGGGTCTTCAGTTCGTGAGAAATAGTGGAAATGAAGGTTGTTTTTGCCGAATCGAGTTCCTTAAATTCTGTGATATTTTTCAGCAAAATGACGTCTCCCAAATTACGGGCTTCTCCTTTTTCTGCCTCTGCATTCTCAATCGGGATATAAGAAGCCTGGAAATAACTTTCTTTATTATCCGCATAGATTTTCAAGGGTTCATTCTTTTCGCCGGGAGTCACCAGTTCACGTATCAGTCTGCGCAGCAGATCATTCTTCAAAGAAAGTTCCTCAGCCGAGTGCCTAATCACATTCTCACGCTTCATATTGAGCACATTCAGTGCTTCATTATTAATAAAAAGAATTTCCCGTTCGGTATTCAGCCCGATAATCGGTTCATGGATACTATTGACTACAGCCTCAAGAAATTTTTTTGCAGAAAGAATATCAGCTAACGTACTGTCACGATATTCTGTCAGTTTCTCTGCCATACGATTAAAACTATCGGAAACCTCCCTGAATTCTTCATACCCCTTCATATCCAATCTCTTTTCATAATTATGATTGGCTATTTCCAGAATTCCACGAGTCAGTTCCTTTACCGGTCTATTAATGGAGCGGGGTAGCCAAATAAGCAGAACCAACCCCGTCAAGATACAAATACCACCCGTTATGGAAATCCATAAAAGAGCACGTTCCAGAGCAGGCATAGCAACCGGACTGTCAGGTTCCGTAGCCGTCAAAATCTGAAGATTAACCACTGAAAGTGTTACCAGTAAAATGATCATTCCGGCCAATATTCCAATGCCGAAAAGTAATTTGGTTTTTATATTCATAATCGATAATGAGACTAAATCATTTTTTATGCAAGTATAATCAAATCTACGTTCGCTTGTGCCAGATTATTTAAAAATCTGCGATATTTCAATATTCCGCACACAGCGCCGGGCAATCGGAGGAAAGGGGATCCCATACAAACAGTGGATATTTGTTTTTCTTTGCAAACCTGTACAATGCTCTGCAATACATCTCTCGACTGCACCTGAACCACTTCTCCCCCCAACTCTGTCACCAGTTTGAAATGATTCAGCAAATGACGCTGACTGGCCAGATCGATACGCTCCATGCTCTCTTTGGGAGTCTGTACATAGAGTGCTACAAACGAGGTGTTGTACCGGGTAGCCAAACGGGCTGCTTTCCGTATAATACGCCGGGGAGCCTTTTCCTGACTACTGATGCAAGCCATAAATTTTTCATGACGAACCCCAAGGCCAATGCTCATCACAACTTCATTTTCCACTTTCTTCTCTACTCGCAATGCGACCTCTTTCAAGGCCAATTCACGGAGTTGCAAAATGTTTTCAGTCTTAAAAAAGTTATTGAGTGCGGTCTGAATCTTCTCCGCTTTATATATCTTCCCCGCTTTAAGCCTGGTAATCAGTTCTTCGGCTGTGAGGTCAATATTCACGACCTCGTCAGCCTCTTGAAGTACGCTATCGGGGATACGTTCCCGAACTTCAATGCCTGCTATATCCTGCACTTCTTCGTTTACACTCTCAATGTGCTGGATATTGACTGCCGAAATCACATTAATGCCTTCATCGAGCAATGTCATCACATCCTGCCAACGTTTCTCATTTAGACTTCCTTCCACATTAGTATGTGCCAGCTCGTCCACTATCACAATTTCGGGATGAATACGGATAATCGCCTCCAAGTCCATCTCCTCAAGCTCTTTCCCTTTATAAAACAGTTTCCTACGCGGAATAACCGGCAAGCCTTCCAATACGGCCTCCGTCCCGGCACGCCCGTGTGTCTCAATATATCCTATCCGGACATCTACTCCACTATCAATCAAATCGTGTGCTTCCTGAAGCATCCGGTAAGACTTGCCTACACCGGCAATCATACCGATGTAAACCTTGAACTTACCACGACGTGATCTCTTTATCAAATCGAGGAAATGCTGTACACTCTCTTCTCTATCCATATTTATTCATTTTTTATACTGCATAACCCGTAACAGTATCACTACTGCTACGGGCCGGCTAACAACTTCATGAGTTTTTAAGTTATATCTGATTTCACGGTTTTAAAGTGATACCAAACACCAAATGTGCATCTTCCATACGAGGATTCCAAACAGCCTGTGCAAATATAGGCAAAGCAAACGTATCATTGAATCTGATCCGGGTAGTTCCTTTCAAAGCAACATTGGTCACAGCAAATCCATCACAATTGTACTGAGGAGCCGCATAAGGGACAATACCGCAAGTTGCGTTCAGATCTACCATCTTTACACAGAAAGGATAATTAAACTCGACATAAGACGAGTAATTCTGTTTGCCTTCCGCATTCTTATCTTGTCCGGCAAACATGGTATACCATGCTATAGATAAAGGAAACTTTTCAGACTGGACGGCATAAGTAAGTCCTGCTTCAAAATGGTGAGCGGTTTCATGACTTTTAAAATTAAAGTATTTACGCGCTCCCTGTCCTGCCCACCATAAATCTGCAACTGAAAAAGTCAATCCGGAATTACCTAAAGTATAGGCAGCAGTCAAATCTATCTCTTTGGCAGCAGCTCCGGCCGAAGCGGAAGTCCCGTCAAAATCTGTAGATCCCCATGCCGTCAGCGAAAAGCCTCCGGCACTGAAACCCAGAGTCGGCTGAATACTGACCCCTGTCTGATACATTCCACGCCAAATGTAAGAGCTTACCAGATCGCCCTGAACATTGAACTGTTGAGCATTTGCATTTATGCCTCCCCAAAAACACATAGCTACAAGTGCCAGTGATGTTAAAATCGTGTTTTTATTTATAATATTTCTCATATTCATTTCCTGTTTACTTTTGTCTCTTCAAGAGCTATATTCAATTTTAATACATTTACTTTCTCGGTTCCGAATACCCCTAACAATGGTTTTTCCACTGCCTTATCTACAATCCTTCTGACTTCCTCTACATCCATTCCACGTGCTTGAGCGACCCTTTTTACCTGCACATAAGCACTCTGAGGAGTGATATCGGGGTCCAGTCCCGAACCACTGGCCGTCACCATTTCGGCAGGCACATCTTTACGGGACAAGTATGGATGGTGAACCAGAAAAGTGTCGATACGGGATTTCACTTCTGCCAGATATTCCGGATTGGTAGGCCCTTTATTACTACCAGATGAACTGGTTGCATCATAACCGTCACCTGCACATGAAGGGCGTCCCCAAAAGTAAATATCCTCCGTAAATTTTTGTCCGACATTGGCGGCGCCGACCACTTTACCGTTCAATGTCACCACCTCCGCATTACCCTGATTGGGACCGGCTAACAACCATAACACGAGAATATAGAACACTGAGAAGAATACACAAAACACAAGCGTTATCTTGATAGATTTTAATAATGTTTTCATTGTTTGAATATTTAGAAGAATAAACTAACTACCAAATCGATTAACTTGATTCCGACAAAAGGAACTATCACCCCTCCTAACCCATAAATCAGCAGGTTACGACGAAGTAGTGCCGATGCTCCGATCGGTTTATACTGTACTCCTTTCAAAGCCAATGGAATCAAGATCGGAATAATAATAGCATTGAAGATAACAGCCGAAAGAATCGCACTTTCCGGACTGTGCAGATTCATGACATTAAGTGCACCGAGTTCTGGAATAGCCACCATAAACAGGGCAGGTACAATAGCAAAGTATTTGGCCACATCGTTTGCAATAGAGAAAGTTGTTAACGTACCGCGAGTCATCAGCAGTTGCTTTCCGATTTCCACAATCTCTATCAACTTCGTCGGATCGTTATCAAGGTCGACCATATTACCGGCTTCCTTGGCCGCCTGGGTACCACTGTTCATTGCCACACCGACATTAGCCTGTGCCAGAGCAGGAGCATCATTCGTTCCGTCGCCCATCATAGCCACCAACTTACCTGACTGTTGTTCCTTACGGATATATTCCATCTTATCTTCGGGTTTTGCCTCGGCGATGAAATCATCTACTCCTGCCTTCTCTGCAATATATTTAGCGGTCAGGGGATTGTCACCGGTCACCATCACCGTTTTCACTCCCATCTTTCTCAAGCGCTCAAAACGCTCCTGAATTCCCGGTTTGATGATATCCTGCAACTCAATAACCCCTGTTACCTTCTGGTCGACACACACTACCAGCGGTGTACCGCCATTACCCGAAATTTCAGCTATCACTTCTTCTATTTCTTTCGGAAATTTATTTCCTGCAGCCTCCGTTATTTTACGGATTGCATCGAAAGCCCCTTTACGGATTTGTGTACCATCGGACAAATCAACCCCCGAACATTTGGTTTCGGCAGTGAACTGAATCATGCGTGCACTGGTCGTATTAAGACTCCGCATGCGTACCCCCGATTCACGTCCTAACTCTACGATGGACTTACCTTCAGGCGTTTCATCCGAGAGGGAAGCCAGCAGACAGGTCGTAATAAACTCACGCGGACCGACTCCCGGTGCCGAATGGAATTTTGTCGCTCTACGATTACCAATCGTAATGGTACCCGTTTTATCTAACAGCAGAGTATCAATGTCACCTGCCGTCTCAACAGCCTTACCCGATTTCGTAATCACATTGGCACGCAGTGCACGATCCATACCGGCAATACCGATTGCAGAAAGCAGTCCCCCGATAGTAGTCGGAATCAAACAGACAAACAGAGAAAGAATAGCTGCGATCGAGATGGCCGTTCCAGGATGCTCAAGACTGGTATAATCAGCAAACGGAATCAGAGTGACGCAAACGATGACAAACACAAGTGTAAAACCGGCCAACAGAATGGTCAAAGCTATCTCGTTCGGTGTCTTTTGTCGGCTGGCACCTTCTACCAAAGCAATCATTTTGTCGAGAAAACTTTCACCGGGCTGTTGTGTCACCAATACCTTGATGTGATCCGAAAGCACTTTAGTTCCACCGGTCACCGAACTCTTATCTCCACCTGCTTCACGAATCACAGGAGCAGATTCACCGGTAATGGCACTTTCATCAATCGAAGCCAATCCTTCGATAATCTCTCCATCGGCAGGAATCGTATCGCCTGCCTCACACACAAAAATATCTCCCTTTTTCAGCATTGAACTGCTCACCGTCTGAATCTTGTCACCCATCACCAGTCTGGCAGGAGTTTCCTCACGTGTCTTACGCAGGCTATCCGCTTGTGCTTTGCCACGGGCTTCGGCTATCGCTTCGGCAAAATTGGCAAACAACAAAGTGATAAACAAAATCAGGAATACACACAAATTATATCCGAAAGCACCATACTCCGGAGTGAACAGAGAGAACACCGTCACCACCAACATAATAAAGGTAACTATCTCTACTGTAAACATGATCGGATTCTTTACCATCATTCGCGGATTTAACTTCACAAACGATTGCTTGATACTTTCCATTACTTGCTCCTTTTGAAACATAGAAGCTGACATTTTATTTTTCATAACTATATTATCCTGCTATTCTTATAAACTTAAATGTTCGGCAATCGTACTTAATGCATGCACAGGGAAGAAAGACAAGGCTGCAACGATAAAGATAACAGCGAAAGTCATCATGGCAAAAGTCGCAGTATCCGTTTTCAATGTACCGGCACTTTCGGGAATAAACTTTTTCTGTGCCAAAAGTCCCGCAATGGCTACCTGACCGATAATTGGAATAAAACGGCTCAGGATAAGCACAATCCCACATGTCCAGTTCCAAAAATAAGTATTATCACCCAACCCCTCAAAACCGGAACCATTGTTGGCTGCCGAAGAGGTATATTCATAGAGTTGTTCGCTGAGCCCGTGGAAACCGAGGTTATTCAACCAGCCTCCTTCACTCTCTACAAAATCGGGATGATGTGTATAAACGTAACTTGAAATGGCAGTAAACACAAGGATAACAAACGGATGGAGCAAAGCAACGAGAGTTGCAATCTTCATCTCCCGGGCTTCTACCTTCTTTCCCAGAAACTCAGGTGTACGTCCCACCATCAAGCCACTGATAAACACGGCCATAATAATGAAAGTATAATAATTCATCCATCCGACACCGACACCACCAAACCAAGTGTTAATCTGCATATTCAGCATTTCGACCATTCCACTGAGCGGCATAGTCGAATCGTGCATGCCATTGACTGATCCGTTAGAGGTAACCGTTGTAGTAACACTCCACAATGCTGTGGCTCCGGCCCCAAGCCTTACCTCCTTGCCTTCCATCGCACCATGATCCTGAGCAACTCCCATCTCATCGATACGTGGATTACCTCCCATTTCCTGCTGAACATTAATGAAAACTCCGGCCAGATAAGCAAACAGCATCACTCCAAAGATGCTATATCCCAACTTTCTGCGATTGGTATAGAAGCCCAAAGCCAACGCCATTGCCATCGGAATGATCAAGATTGACCAGCATTCAACCATATTAGTCAGATAAGTAGGGT
>ENA-ORPD01002032-ORPD01002032.1-human-gut-metagenome-genome-assembly--contig:-NODE-2032-length-13038-cov-2.261496_pt1 | contig 13038 bp, 10 predicted proteins | sample MGYA00242143_ERZ509076 | MGnify/ENA primary metagenome ERZ509076 (study PRJEB26280, sample SAMEA2338706) | human gut metagenome | biome: human gut; feature: human-associated habitat; material: faeces... | reverse complement strand
GGGCGATACAGGAGCTACAGGACCAACCGGACCACAGGGGGATACTGGACCAACAGGACCACGGGGACCTCAAGGCAATGCAGGAGCAGACGCAATAACTGTAACAATCACATCAAGCAACGGCATTATCTTTAAAAATAATACCGGTTCTACCGTGCTTACAGCACATGTATTTAAAGGAAGCGCCGAACAGACAATAGCTGATAATGGAACTGTATCTGGACTTGGAACAATAAAATGGTATAAAGGGGCAACGCTTGTGTCTACATCAAAGACGTATACGGTTACTGCTGGAGCCGTAGACAACTCTCAGGCTTACACATGTCAGCTTGAAGCGTAAGGAGGTGTTTCTATGGCTATGATCAAAGCCAAGGCAGAAATAACCATATTTAATGTCAAGGATGTCAAGAGTGTAACAAGATATTATCTACTTCAGTCATCCACGGTTACAGCACCAGCTAAGCCTACAACCATCAATCCCGGAGGTAATTGGAAAACCACAGAGCCGTCTTATACGGATGGCTCTACAAATACCTTATATTTTGTTGATCTGACTATTATGAGCGACGGTAAGACATTCAGCTATTCTGATGTTTCAAAGTCTAGTAGCTATGAGGCTGCGAAGGCGGCTTATAACAAGGCCCTGTCGGTTGAAACGTCAGGTAATGAGTTGAAGTTGTTTTGGGAGAAACTTATAAACGTTGACGAAGCGGACCCGGACAACTATTCAAAGTATATAACATTCAAGGACGGCAATATCATAGTTGGTATAAGTGAGTTGAAGCAGCAGCTTGTGATCGGCAGTGATGGTATATACATAACGCATAACAGTTCTATGGGCTCAGCTAAGGCTGGTGTTGTCTTTCTCGGAAAGCATACAATCATTGGTGATAATTCGGGTGAGTCATCATTATCTGTTTTAGGGGATTATTACCGCAATGGTTACCGTATTGGCGAAACATTCTATGGTAATTCAACAACAGCAAAGGCTATAAAATCAGGAGCCTGGTCGAATACAAACTCCTCAGTGACATTGCCACCAGGTGTGTATATGATGACAGGAACGATATTATTTGCTGCATCAAAGGGAGGCAGACTGGGAGCTAGATTTGCCATATCAGATAACGGTTTCGATCAGACAACAAATGTTATTCCGGGAACAACCACAGCTGCAACTGGATATGTACAGTGTCAGTGGATAATGTCTGTGACAGAATATACAAAGTACTATCTACAGGCATGGCAGAGTAGCGGAGCAAATGTAAATGTAACCGCTAGTTACATGAAAGCAGTAAGAATAGCATAAGAAAGGGCATAAACTATGAACATATGGGTACAAACAATAGTGTCAATAATTGTCGCGGTATTGGCATCATCCGGGTTGTGGGCATTTTTGCTAAACCGGTCAAATAAAAAGGATGCTAAGTCAGACATGCTGATGGGATTGGCGCATGACAGGATACTTTACTTAGGAAAAAGCTATCTCGAACGATCGCCAACATATGTAACGATGGATGAGTATGACAACCTCAAGAATTATTTATACGAGCCTTATAAACGGCTTTGTGGCAACGGCACGGCTGAGCGTGTCATGAATGAGGTTGACAAACTCCCCATTAAGCCAAACGATCACGGAAAGGAGTAGATTAAAATGGAGAAAATTTCATTATTGCTTATCGCAGTTGCGATTATATGCACTGTGATAACAGTCATCACACAGTTTACAAAGGAATTAGGATTCCTTAAAAAGATACCAACCTCACTACAGGTACTCATCACGAGCATCATTGTATGTGAGGTCTTTTTATTTGGGGTTCTTTCATATTATAATATTGCATTTGTGTGGTATTATCCGGTGGCTATTTTGTTTGCAGCATTTCTTATAGCTTATATTTGTATGTTTGGCTGGGAAAAGCTCATAGAGATGTTCAAACGATTCTGGAAGAAAGAGGGTGACTTCTAATGAATGGAATAGATATATCAGCGCATCAGGATGGAATCAATCTCTCCAAAGTATCTTGTGACTTTGTCATAGTCAAGGCTACTGAGGGTTCAGACTATTTCAACAGATGTTTCAATGATCATGCCAATAAGACACTTAAACTTGGGCGTTTATTAGGTATGTTTCATTATGCAAATGGCGGGGACGTCAAGAAGGAGGCAGATTTCTTCTTAGATAAGATAAAGAAGTTCATCGGTAAGGGGATCATAGCCCTTGATTGGGAAGCCGACAACAATCCTAGATTTGGTAGAGACGACACGGAGTGGTGCGAGGCATGGTGCAACTATGTCCATAAGCGGACGGGGGTCAAGCCTTTCATATACATCCAGAAATCGGCTATGGATCGAGTTAAGTCAATTGGATATCCACTCTGGATAGCTCAGTATGCTGATGACGAATATACTGGGTTTCAGAAGACGCCTTGGAACGAGGAAGTCTATGACTGTGCGATCAGGCAGTATTCATCACATGGAAGACTCAACGGCTATAATGGCGATCTTGACCTTGACAAGGCATACATATCTAAGACGACATGGCAGAAGTATGCAGGAGTTAAGGTTTCGTCAACAACCAAACCAACCACAAAGAAGAAGTCTATTGCAACGATAGCAAAAGAAGTCCTCGCCGGTAAATGGGGGAATGGCGACGTTAGAAAGTCAAGGTTGACTAAGGCTGGGTACAACTATGAGAAAGTTCAGGCGGAGGTCAACAAGCAGGTAAAGGCTTCACACGTTAAATCCACAGATGAAATAGCAAGAGAGGTTATTGTCGGTAAATGGGGGAATGGCGAAGAGCGTAAGACCAAGCTCAAGAAAGCTGGATACGACCCGGAAAAGATCCAGAAGAGAGTGAACGAACTACTGAGTAGATAGTATTTTACAGTGGTCGGCACGGTTTGAAAGTTGGTATATTTATACATTATTCATACATTCAAACCGTGCAGGCCTTGTATTTAGCGGATTATTTTTTTAACTAATATTAACTCCCACGTAATTTCTTGATATATGAACGCCCCGGGGGTAAAATCATTAAAGGTATTAGAAGTGAGATACAATGCTGGAATATAGATAAAACTTAACAGATTGATGTCATATAATTTTCCAAAACAGGAGGTATGAAGAGTGGCAAAGGCTACATTTGGCAAAAGGATATTTGCGGTGGCTCTGGCTGGTGTGCTGTCTGTATCGTTCACAGCGTGCAGCGGCAGTGGCGATGGTCAGGCAGGAGATGCGAAGATAAATATAGAACCATACAGTAAGATGCAGTTCAACACTGAGAAGGTTCAGAGCGGTGATATACAGTCCTCACTGACACTTGATCTGAAGCCGGACGGATACAGCAGCAAAGATTATTCGATACAGCAGTCCGACTACAAGATAGAGGAAGTCAAGGTGAAGGAAGGTGATAAAGTAGCCAAGGGTGATGTGATGATACAGTTTCAGGCTACTGAGATCAAGAAGACCATTGAACAGTACACAGAACAGAAGGAGCAGGATCTTCTGCTTATAGATCACTATACAAGGCTTGCAGAGATAGACAGCAGTGTAGATTATTCGGGCGATATATCGGCGGCAAAGGAAGATATGGACGTGGCTGATACGTACATAAAAGAGCAGAATGAGCGTATGAAGGACTATCAGGTCATAGCCACAAAGGCGGGAACTGTCACATATATAGATTCTGATATTCAGTACGGATATGTAACTGCTGGACAGACACTTATAACTGTCGATTCAGGATCATCTGATTATGTTGCGGAGACAAATGACAACTACGAGTTCAAAGAGGGAGAAGTTTACGAGGCTGATTTTCAGGAAGCGACATTTTCACTGAAACTGATAAAGTGCGAAAAGTACAAGAGCAAGGCAACCGGCGAGGAGATGCAGAAGGTGACATTCCAGCCTGTCAGCGATATGGCAGGCATCACGGAGGCAGATACACTGAAGATGGTCATAGAGAAGCCAGTGGTAAAGAACGTCATATATGTAAATAAAAAGGCTGTATTTGACGGCTCAGATGAAAAGAAGTACGCATACGTGGTGGATGAGGACGGCAACAGAAGTGCCGTGGAAGTCACAGTGGGTGATACTGTTGATGATAAGACGATCGTAAAGTCAGGGCTTAAAGCCGGAGAGCAGGTGGTGGTAAATTGAGAAAGCAGAATCTTAAGAGTGGTATACATGTGAAGAATATGAGAACGGTGTTTCATAAGAGAGTTATGTGTATGTGCATGGCTGCTGTGTTTGCGATGACTATGACGGGATGCGGCAAGGAGAAAAGTGAAAAGGTGCCGGAACTGATGGAGCCTGTGAGTACAAATGAAGCATACCGTCCGGTAACATACGGAGATATAGGTCGCAAGGTCATAAAGACAGGAACGATAGTTCCAACAGATTACAGCTACTATTATGAGACTTCAGCCACACTTTCAAAGGTATATGTGAATGTGGGGGATGAGGTGAAAAAAGGTACTGTTCTTGCTGAAACAGGGGACAGTTCAGATGCATCAGGGGGAGACAACACCACAGATACATCGGGGGGAGACAGTGGACTTACTGGCGATGGAATTGACGATACATCAGTTGATGCCAGCGAGTCGGATGATGTACAGAAGTACAGCCACGATATAAAGGAGAAGATCTATCAGGAGAAGCAAGCGGAGATTGACTGGAAGATAAAAGCCTGCGAGGAGATAAATGACAAGGAGGGCGCTGATGCAGCCAGAGTTGAGAAGGCGGTCAACGAGGAGAACCACAGATATGATAACCTTGTGTATGATTATGAACAGAAGAAGAAAATACAGGCGCAGGAAGAACAGGATAAGCTGAAGAAGAATGGAACCTTAAAGGCAGATCACGCCGGATATGTCACCTACGCCAAGTCTGCAAAGGGTGAAGATAAGACTGTGAACGGCGGAGAGAATGTTGTTGTCGTGTCCGATTACAATCAGCCATATATTGAGATAACAGGCGAGTCATATAAGAAAGATACATACAGTATTTACAAGAATATGTACACTGTTGTAGATGGAAAGAAGTATGACATAGAGCCATACAAGTTCACCAACCAGGAGATAGCGGTTGCACAGAGTATGTCTAGTCTTCCATATACAAGATTCCAGCTGAAGGGAGTAAAGAACCCTGAAAAGATACTGAAAGTTGGAAATTCAGTTTCCCTTTATTTCAGTACATCGGAGGCGAAGAATGTACTTACAGTTGGAAACGACTCAATATATGAAGAGAATGGGCAGAGCTTCGTGTATATCAAGACTGACACAAGCGACAAGGAACGTCGTGACGTGGAGGTAGGTGCAAGCGATGCAAATTACACAGAGATAGTAAGCGGCCTCAAGGAAGGAGATCTTGTGTACTATGCATCGGATACGATCATGCCGTCAAGCTACATTGAGTATACAGTTGCACTTGACTCATACACCAAGACAGCGAAGGCTCAGTCATTTACGGCAGAGGATCTAAACAGCGTAAGTTATGCAGCTCCATGTGATGGAAGATTTGCATCTATAAATGTCAAGAAGGGACAGAAGGTCAAGAAGGGAGATCTACTGTTTGTGATAGACAGTGGTGGCGGAACAGCGGCTGTCAAGGAGATCGACAATCAGATACAGGAAGAGAACATGTCATACAATTCATCACTTCAAGAGTATGACGGGCAGATAAATGACATAAATGACCAGATACAGGAATATCAAAAGCAGAAGAAAGCGACACCTACTGATGCGGACAATCCGTTGTATATGGTAGAGCAGCTCACATGCCAGAGAAATGTTGTGAATTATAATAAGCAGCTTCTTATATATACTCATAACGCGACTATAGCAAGTCTCAACGACAAAAAGACAAAGCTCAACAAGAACAACGATGGAACAGGTAAGATAAGCGTGTATGCTGACGAGGCGGGAACAGTCAAGAAGATCAGCGCGAGCACAGATGCTGCGATAAAGGAAGGTCAGACAGTACTCACGGTGGGCAGCAGCAAAAATGTCATACTGGCACTTACAGTATCAGAGGGCAAGCTTGGAATCAATCAGAAGGTAACTATCACAAGCAAGAAAGATAATACCAAGAAGATAAGCGGAATATGCGTGGGAACAAGCGGAGACTCTTCAAGATCATACATACAGACAGATGACCAGGGAAATGTACATATTACAAAGTGTGCAGGTTCCGATGAACTGAAGTACTACATCAAGGTCGATGATGCAAATGTTTACAAGAGCACGAAGAACTACCAGGTAAGCTACCCTACAGCGGTGTACGACAATGTTGTCATGATACCTACGAATATGATCTACCATGAGGCGAGCAAGAACAACTCATCAGAGTATGATTATGTATGGCTTCTCCTTGACGGCGAGATCGTGAAACAGTATATAACGCTGGGCGAGGCGAGCAAGACACAGACGATCATACTGTCAGGTCTCTCAGAGGGAGATGTGATAGCGAAGGAGTCAGCATCAGCGTCAGGTAGCAAGTCATCTTCAGGACGTGATTCCTCTGATTCATCAGGCGCGGCCGGTTCCTCAGACTCCTCCGATGGAGACTCTGGAGATACATCGGAAAATGTGACAGATGATGACGGAGCAGGCGATGCAGCCGGAGCAGCGGACGATGCTGTAGCAGAGTAATGGAAAGGAGAAAAGATGTTTAAATTTTTATCACACAAACTTCTTAATAAAAAGTGGCTTAATGCATGTCTTCTCCTTGGAATAGTACTCCTTGTGGCGGTGGCATCATGTAACCCGATGTTCAAGAACGGAGCGCTTGACATGCTTATGTCATCCAAGTTTGACGCAGCTATGACAGAGCAGAACAAATATCCGAGCACAATAGGCAGGGAGGGATCCTGTGCTGTTGATGAGTATCCGGATTCTGAGTCCGTGCTGAACAGGATAGAGAAGTATAAGAAGATGTGGAATTACTACCTTGAGATAGACACCATAGAGGAACAGACAAGTCTGAGCCTTGAGGCTGGATACACACAGAGTAATCTTGGACACAGAAGCAACTTCAAGATGGTGTATATGCCGAATCTTGAAGACCACATCAACATAACATACGGAGTAAGCCTTGAAGATGCAAAGACGGAGAGTGGAGTATATCCGTGTCTTATATCACAGAGGTATCTCGATGAATATAATCTAGTCGTTGGAGAGGTGTTTACCATCGACACGGGACTTGGAGATGTCAAGGATGCAAGTGGCAATCCTATGAAATACCAGATAGTCGGAGTGTTCGAGGAGAAGGATTACTCGGATGATTTCTGGTATGATCAGCTTGCAGATCTGGACAGACAGGTATATGTGAAGCAGAGTGATTTCGATGAGATGATCACAAAGTACGGCTTCCTCACAATATATTACAGTGAGCATGACATGCTGGATTACTCACAGATAACACATGCAAATGCAGCTGACACACTCTACTATATAAAGTCATTTGAGTCATCGGACAAGAGTTTTACACAGAATTTCAGCAACGTGCTTATAGATTACAGAGGCGATGCTAGGACGATAGGAATAATCATATGGGTACTTGAGCTTCCTATCCTTGTACTGCTCCTAGCATTCATCTACATGGTGTCAAGCCAGATACTGGAGATGGAGGATGGAGAGATCGCGATGCTCAAGAGCCGAGGAACAAGCACGAAGCAGGTCCTTGGAATATATCTGGGACAGTCGGCGATATTGTCGGTCATAGCGATAATAATAGGAATACCGGTGGGCTACCTTCTGTGTAAGATGGCGGCGAGTGCCAGCTCATTCCTGAAGTTTGAATTCAAGGATACACACTTTTACGGAATAGATCCGTGGATGGTCGTATACAGTCTGGCGGCAGCCCTTATTGCGATCCTGTTTGTGACTCTGCCGGTTATGAAATACGCTAAAAACTCTATCGTCGAGCAAAAGAGCAGGACAGGAAAGGTAAATTACAAACCGTTCTGGGAGAAGTTCTTTGTGGATGTTATCCTGGTGGTATTGTCAATCTATCTTCTCTACAATTACAACAAGCAGAAGTCTACGATCGCATTGGATATCCTCTCAGGAAAGAGACCTGATCCGGTTATATTCCTGAACTCGTCACTGTTTATATTTGCAGTTGGACTTCTCGTGCTCAGACTTATCAAGTATCTCATAAGACTGATATACAGGATAGGTAAGAAGAGATGGTCACCTGCGGTATACGCCTCTTTCCTCCAGATAACGAGGACGGTGAAGAAACAGGGATTTATATCTGTATTCCTTGTAATGACCATTGCAATGGGAATGTTCAATTCAAATATGGCGCGGACGATAAATGATAATAAGACAAAACGTATCAATTACAATCTGGGAACTGACCTGGTAGTTCAGGAGCAGTGGACTAGAGGAACATATATAGATAAGAAAAAAAAGACTCATTGGTATTACACCGAGGGAGATTTTGAGAGATATACAAAGCTCGAGGGCTCTGTATGTGACAAGGTGACAAGAGTCATATATGACGATGATGCGGTGATAAAGGCCGGCGGAGAGGAGCTTGCAGGCAGCGTACTTATGGGAATAAACACCAAGGAGTTCGGTGAGACGGCAAGGCTTCAGAGCGGACTTAACAAGGAACACTGGTACAACTATCTGAACGATCTTGCAGAGGTGTCAAACGGTGTCATCATATCGTCGAACCTTGCAAAGAAATACAATATCAAAGTCGGAGATTCCATAAATTATGCGAGGTACAGTCCGATGAAGGGCAAGGAGAAGGAGGAGATCGCATCACCTAGTGGAACCGTATGTGCCATAGTGGATGCATTCCCTGGATTCCAGCAGTATGTGTACCAGAAGAACTCTGATGGAGAGATGGAGGAAGTTGAGAGATATCTCGTTGTTGCAAACTATGCGTATGTTGTAAGTGCATTCAGTCAGACACCATATCAGGTGTGGATGAGACTTGCGGACGGCAAGAGCTATAAAGATGCACTAAGAGCAATTGATGCAGAGGATATCAACATAGTACAGTATGACAGCCTTGATAAGGATATAAAGGAGATGCAGGAGTCACCTCTCGTACTTATCACAAACGGTTTGTTCTCACTGTCATTTATAATAGCAATCATACTCTGTATGGTTGGATTCCTGATATACTGGATAACATCCATCAAGCAGAGAGAGCTTATGTTCGGTATATACAGAGCTATGGGTATGAGTATGCATGAGATCAACAAGATGCTTATAAATGAGCAGATATTCAGCTCGGTTCTTGCCAGTCTGGCGGGATATGGAGTGGGGGTTGCGGCAACTATTCTGTTTGTCAAGCTGGTTGCTGTTGTTTATCTGCCGGAGGCACACAATATAGCAATATCGATAGCGGTGGATCCATATGACCTGATAAAGCTGACGGCAGTAGTTATATTTATGTTCATCGTCTGCTTCATAGTTATAAGGACTATTCTGAAGAAGATGAATATCACACAGGCATTGAAGCTGGGGGAGGATTAATCTATGGGTGAAAATACAAACAATACAGAATATATATTTGATCCTGCCGCAGAGCTTAAGAAGGGGGCTTCAGTCATGGACGATATCATGATAGAGGCCAAAGGAATCAAGAGATGCTTCAGACTTGGAAGCGGTGAGGATTTCTATGCACTCAAGGGCATAGACATGCAGGTGCCTGCAGGCAAGCTTACAATACTGAAGGGCCGTTCTGGTTCAGGAAAGACCACTCTTCTGAACATACTGAGCGCCCTGGACGATCCGACAGAGGGCGATGTCATCATAGGCGAGCATGTCTACAGCCAGATGAATGAGAAAGAGAAGGAAAAACTCAGAAGATACAATATCGGATTCGTATTCCAGTCGGTGGCACTCATACCGATTATGAGTGCGTATGAGAACGTAGACTTCGGACTCAGGCTTGCCGAGTATGAGGGAAACAGAGATGCCAGGATAAGGGAGGTACTTGACCTGGTGGGACTTTCATCAAGAATGTCTCACTTCCCTAATCAGATGTCAGGTGGTGAGCAGCAGAGAGTTGCTATTGCAAGGGCAGTGGCGCATAAGCCAAAGGTAATATTTGCAGATGAGCCTACAGGTGCCTTGGATACGGCGTCTGGACTTGCGGTCATGAAGCTTTTCCAGGAGCTTGTATACAAAGAGGGAATAACGATTGTCATGACTACCCATGACCCTAAACTGATGGAACTTGGAGATGTGGTATATGAGATAGAGGATGGTGAGATAGTTGGGCGATAAGCATTTGTTTAAGAAGAAAAAAAATGAGACACCGGATACTATAACACCGGATAGTAATGTGGATACAAGACCTGATACCGCAGTACAGGGACAGAATGAACCAGAACAGATTGAGCCAGAACAGAAAGAGTTCGTATATGGTATGGATCAGACGGAGCAGGGCAGTGAGGATGTTCAAAGTGGAACATCAGATGCGTACGGTTCCGCTCCTAGTCAGGAGACAAATGAAAACATCATAGAGTGTGACAGTCTGGTAAAGATATACAAGACAGATGATGTCGAGGTAATGGCTCTTCAGGGACTTGAGCTCAACATCAAGTATGGAGAGCTGATGGCAGTCATAGGAAAGTCCGGATCAGGAAAGTCCACACTGCTCAACATGATAGGCGGACTTGAGAGACCGACAGCCGGAAAGCTGTATGTAGATGGCAAGGACCTGTTTGCCATGACGGACAAGGAGCTGGTTGAGTACAGAAAGCACACGGTAGGATTTGTGTGGCAGAAGAACTCAAGAAATCTGCTTCCGTATATGACAGCTATCGAGAATGTGCAGGTTCCAATGTACTTTGACAAGAGCAACAAGGAAGACAAATATGCGCACACGACCTGCTCTGCAGAGTTGGACTTGAGGACAAGATCAACTCATACCCATCTCAGATGTCAGGTGGTGAGCAGCAGAGAGTCGCTATAGCCATAGCGCTGGCAAACAATCCTAAGATTCTTCTTGCGGATGAGCCTACAGGTGCTGTTGATACCAAGACATCCAACATGATACAGGATCTGTTCAGAAAGCTGAATGAGGAGCTTGGAATCACGATAATCATAGTTACACATGACATAAGCCTTGCCAATAAGGTTGGACGTGTGGTTATGATAGCGGATGGTAAGATCAGCACAGAGAAGATCATGAAGGAATCATATAAAGACAGGATGAACGAACTGTCCACAGATGGATTTTCATCTGATGATTCACATGAGGAGTACTCCATTCTGGATAAGGCAAACCGTGTGCAGATCAGTCCGGATATGCTTGCTGCAGCGGGAATCGACAGCAACAAGGTAAAGGTTCAGGTTGTGGATGGCAAGGTTATCATAACAAAGGAATAACAGGGGGAGATTATGAGAAAAAGGGGTTACATCAGATGTGCAGCTCTGGTGATGTCTCTGGCGCTTGCGTCCGGAATGGGACTTACGGGCTGCGGACACAAAAAACAGGTGGATTACGGGCTGGAGGATGATTCAGAAGCTGCAGATACAGGAGTCCTTCTGGCATCAAAGCTGAATGTTCCGGAAAGCTATAAGGGAGAGGTGTCCGGGATATCCTCTGAAACAGGACTTTCGGCTGTGAGGATAGATGCGCCTGAAATAAAGGTTCCTGAGACCGACAGGATGTCAGTACAGCACTGCAGTGTGAATCATATTGACAGTGAATATAAAAAACGTATTTGTGAAAATTTCTTTGATACGGATGAGGGAGTATATGTATACGACTGGGATAAGCCATATAAGGATGACGTGGAAGAAGAAATCGCGAATATTCAGGAGCTGTCGGCAAATGCATCTGATGACGAGACAAAAGCTATGTATGATGAGTCACTGAAGGGTCTTCAGGAGGAGCTCCGGCATGCGTCTGTCGAAAGGGAAGGGGCAGGAGACTACACTGCCGATGCCTTTATCGGATATAAGGATGGAGTGTCATGGCTGGCATCATTTGAGGAAGAAGAAGACCACGCTGCAGGCTTTAATATCTATATGCTGGGGGATGCCATAAATTACAGACCAAAGGAAGGTGCAACCTGGGCGAGTCAGTACAGCTCAGAGTACAGCCATGGAATGACACTTCCGGATAACGCAGCAAAGATAAGCAGGGATGCAGCGATAGATCAGGGAATGGAATTTCTTGCAAGCTGCGGAATAACCGGTATTGTCTGCACTTCCTGTTATGACAACATGTGGCAGTATTATGATCAGAGCGAAGAAAATATTGGCAATGAGCTGGATGGTTACAAGATAACTTACAAGAGGGCGGTTGACGGTGTGGCGGTGTACACTCCTGTTGTATATGGTCTGGATATCACGAATTCTGCATCGGATGACGAAGAGAGCGATATTGTCTATGAATCGGAAAACGAGACTTTTACGGTAACCATAGATGATAAAGGAATATTTGCGCTTAGTGGGACTGATGCTGTCAGGATGGACGGTGAGAGGGAGAGCAATGTAGAACTCCTGTCATGGGATGATATTCTAAAAGCTCTGCCGGAGGCTGTCAATTCCTTTTATACAGAGAATAAGACGCAGTACAGTGAGATAAATTTCAACGATGTGAGACTTACTTATTTCAAGATGAAAGATGGAGACAGCTATAAATATGCACCTGTGTGGGTATTTTCAGAGTGTAGTACGGAGGAGGACGGCACTATAAGTGAGCTCATACCTCCATCGCAGATAATTATGCTTGATGCACAGAATGGGCAGCTTATAGATATGATATCTTCGTTTTATAAATTCGAGGCGTAAAGCTGAACAAATGTTAATCAATGACATATTTGTTGTAACTAACTTTAAAATATATTATAATTTTAATAAATGCGCCTGAAAAGACAGGGAGTATATAGATGTCGTGGTGCTTATAAAGCAGGAAAGGTTGGTATTATATGAAGAAAAAAGGTTGTGGAAAAGCGTTGACTCTGCTTCTCGTAACATCTCTTGTGGCAGGAACAGTTCTCACAGGATGCGGCAAGAAGAAAGTAGACTACAATATGGGCGATGATGAGAATGGTTCAGG
>ENA-ORPD01002027-ORPD01002027.1-human-gut-metagenome-genome-assembly--contig:-NODE-2027-length-13072-cov-7.547668_pt1 | contig 13072 bp, 12 predicted proteins | sample MGYA00242143_ERZ509076 | MGnify/ENA primary metagenome ERZ509076 (study PRJEB26280, sample SAMEA2338706) | human gut metagenome | biome: human gut; feature: human-associated habitat; material: faeces... | reverse complement strand
AAAAAACCCTTCCTCAAAACGCTTGACCCCGGCAGGGGGGGGGGGGTGCTATAATTTGAGTACAATCTTTAAAAGAATCAAGAGGTGTCAAAATGAAATACTGTAAGTTTTGCGGAAAACAAATTTCTGATTACGCCGATATTTGCATGCATTGCGGCAGATATCAGAATAAAAAGGAAATTCCGGACGACGCTCCAAGCACGGGAATTGCAATTTTAAGTTTTATTTTTCCTGTTCTGGGTTTTATATTGTGGCTTGTCTGGAAACCGACTTTGCCGCTTAGAGCAAAGAGCGCGGGAAAGGCGGCTTTAATAGGGATAATATTGGAGTTAGTATTATGGCTGCTGATAAGTTGCACTATTTTTGGATTGATTGCAGCAGTTTCAGGCTATTAACAAATTTTGCCCAAAGCCGGTCTTAAACGACCGGCTTTGTTTGCGTTTTCTTTAAAGTAATCAGGTGGATTCCTTCAACTGAATTACAAGCTCGTTGAGTTTTTCTCTCTGAGCGGGACTCAGCATGGGCGACACCGTTTTGGCAAATTGCTCTATTTGCGCGTTTGTCAGCTTTCCGCTTTCTTTCTGTGCTTTTACGTTGTTATAGATGTCCTTGATTAACTGCTCCTCGCCCTTGCCCTCATAGTATTTGGCAAGATTTTTTATGTAATTGATTTGCTGCGCCGTAGGCGGCACCGCGTTGTTTTCCGTTTTTTCTTTGTTGCCCGTCGTTTTGGCGTTTTTTTGAGCGCTTGCCCCGTTGGGATTGAAATCTCTGCGCTGGTCGAAAAACATATTTCTCGGGTCGTTGTTGTTGCGTGCGTCCATATAAACCTCCTAAAAATTAGTACACTAACATTTATATGCTTGCATACAATATATTGACCACAAAAAAGAAGCGAAAGGGAGGGGTGAAGGTGAACTTTTTACCCGTAATTATAGGAGTCCTGCTGTTTTCCCTGTTTTCCGACAAGGGCGGCGGAAAACAGAGCGGCGGCTCGGGCAATGCCATAGACATGGAAAACATACAGAACACCGTAGGCGCAATCAACTCGTTCAACAAGCTAGGTGGAAAGGATACGGACAAAATGAGCGATGGAGCTTATGTCCAATCCCGTCGTGGCGGAGCTGGTTGGCAAGTTTTTAGGCAATCAGCCGACGAGCGGAGCAGGCGAAGAAATACATAACGACGGCGCGACGGAAACGGAACAGGATTATTCCGCTTCTTCGGGACAGGATTTCAATGCCCGTGACACGTCAGCGTCGGAGGCAACGGAGGAGTCGGAGGAGTTTTTCAGACCGGTGGAAAATATCGCGGGCGTGGAGGTATCGGAAAAGCTGAGGCACCTTTACGACAACTGGTACACCAAAAAATGAAGCGCAAAGGCAAACAGAAAACGAGGTCTATTCGACCTCGTTTTTTTGAAACTTTTATCGGCTCCGCAGATTTTTTGCGATATGCTCGATTGCGTTGAGAAAAATATAAGCCTCTTTGAGAGTGTTCTGCCCGCTGACGCTCACGCGCACAAGACCCGTTTTTTCCGTGCCGAGAAATTTGTGGCACAAAGGCGCGCAATGCAGTCCGCTTCTTACGGCGATCCCGTATTGCTCGCTCAAAATATCGCTTATTTTGTCGCTGGAGCTGTCTCCGATTCTGAAACTGACTATGCCGCTGGGATTTTTCAGGCTCATGATATGTACGTCGGGGATTTCCTTCAAGCCTTCTTTTACGGTGTTTGCGACAAGCTCTATTTGCGCATGATTGTTTTTTCCGTTTTCGGAGTGCCATTCTATCGCCTCGCCCAACGCGAGTATGGCGGGCGTGTTGAGCGTGCCCGCTTCAAAACAGTCCGGGCTGTCCTTGGGTTGGAGGAGCAGATTGCTTTGCGAGCCGGTTCCGCCGAAAATAATGGGCTTGGGCTTGCTTTCCTCGTTGAAGCAAAGGCAGCCGCAGCCCTGAATGCCGTGCAGTCCCTTGTGCGCGGGGAAAGCCAACAGGTCGATTTTCATCCGCTGCATATCTATTTCGGTGTAGCCTGCGGATTGCGCCGCGTCCACGACAAAAGTTACGCCCGCCCGCCTGCACAGGTCTCCGATTGAAGCGACGTCGTTTACGAAACCGACCACGTTGCTTACGTGGCTTAAAACAACCAACCGCGTATCCTTGTTGAAGGCATTTTGAACTGCCTGCGCCGTCAGACGGTTTTCTCTGTCGGGCGCAAGCACGGAAAGGGAAATTATGCCGCGCTGCCTCAACTCGAAAAGAGGACGCAGCACGGAATTGTGTTCGTGTACGCTCGTGATTACGTGAAAGCCGCGTCGTTTTACGCTTCCCAAAATGGCGAGATTCAAAGCCGATGTGCAGTTCTGACTGAAAGCGACGTTGAGCGGGTCGGAGAGGTTGACCATGCGCGCCACCTTGTTGCGTACTTCGGTTATTTTCGCGGTTGCCGCGACCGAAAGACTGTGCCCGCCTCTGTTTGCGTTTGCCGGATTTTTCAGACTGTCGAGAACGCAGTCTATAACCTGCGGCGGCTTGAAAAAGGTTGTTGCGGCGTTGTCGAAATAAATCATGCCAAAAAGCTCCTTTCACATTTTCGGCGGCGGAAAAGTATATTATTATACGGATGTTTTTTCCGCCCGACCGCTATAAGAAATTATATTAAGCGCGATTTGAATTTAATCCTTACATAATGAAAAAGGAGAGGTTTTTATGACATACTTGATAGCAACCTTCAGGTCGCGCAGCGCAACGACGAGCGCATACAACAGACTAATCGAAAGAGGAGTAAACTGCGCCATAACAAGCACGCCTCAGGCGGCAAACGTGGGCTGCGGTCTGAGTATAAAATTTTTACCGCAGGATAAAAATATCGTTGCGGCAACGGCTAAAAGCTACTCAAGCTTTTCGGGCTTTTTCGCGGTGACGGAAATTAACGGAAGAACGGTGGTCGTGCGCGCTTGAATGCTTCGAAAGCGGCGCGTGCCGTCTGAGTTCGGGCAGTGAAAGTCAAAAACGCTTGTTAAATACGACGCTTTGATATATAATTGTCGTATGGAACAGAAAACCAAAGAAATTCTCGATATACTTGCGGAAGAATTTCCTTCGCCCAAAAGCGAACTCGTATTCAAAAATCCGTATCAGCTGCTGGTGGCTGTGATTTTGTCTGCACAATGCACCGACAAAAGAGTCAATCAGGTGACGCCTTTGTTGTTCGCCGAAGCGGATACGCCTCAAAAAATGGCAGATTTGCCCGACGAAAAGCTTGAAAAACTTATATATTCCTGCGGATTTTACAAAAACAAAGCAAGATTTATCAAGGAAATGTCGCGGGATTTGATTGAAAGATTCGGCGGACAGGTGCCCGACAATCTCGAACAATTGAGGACTCTTTCGGGCGTCGGGCGCAAGACCGCCAACGTAGTTTATGCCGTAGGCTTCGGCGGACAAGCCATAGCGGTGGACACGCACGTTTTCAGAGTTGCCAACAGGCTCGGGCTGGCTCATGCCAAAAACGTGCTCGACACCGAAAAACAGCTTTGCCAAGCAATAGACAGAGAGCTGTGGTCGGACAGTCACCATTACTTGCTTTTGCACGGAAGATATGTATGCAAGTCGCAGCGTCCCGACTGCGCCCGTTGCAGGCTGAAAGCTCTGTGCGAATATTTTCAATCGGGCGGTTTAGAAAAATCCAAGGAGAAAAATTGAATTGTTTGCGGATAAGGTAAGGATATTCATAAAATCCGGCGACGGCGGCAACGGCGCCGTGTCTTTTCACACCGAAAAATACGTGCCAAACGGCGGTCCCGACGGCGGCGACGGCGGCAAGGGCGGCGACGTGGTTTTTGTGGCGAGTTCAAGCGTAAACACGCTGAGCGAATTTTATTACAAAAAACATTACCGCGCGCAGAACGGCGAAAACGGCGCGGGGCAGAACTGCTATGGCAAGCAGGGGCAGGACCTTAAAATTTTCGTGCCCGTGGGCACGGTTGTGCGCGACAGGGAAACGGGCAGAATCATGGCGGATATGTTCGAGGACGGACAGACTTTCGTCGTTATGCGCGGGGGCGAAGGCGGCAGGGGAAACAGAAAATTTGCGACAAGCCGCCGTCAGGCGCCGTCATTTAGTCAACACGGGGTCAAAACGGAGGAAAAGGAAATCGAGCTGGAGCTTAAAACCATTGCCGACGTGGGACTGGTGGGCTTCCCGAATGTGGGAAAAAGCACCTTGCTGTCGGTGATTTCGGCGGCACGTCCGAAAATTGCCAATTATCATTTCACGACGTTAAACCCCAATCTCGGCGTGGTCAACGTGTTTGAGGACAGCTTTGTGGTTGCCGACATACCCGGACTGATTGAGGGCGCGGGCAGCGGAGCGGGACTGGGCTTCGAGTTTTTGAGACACATAGAACGCACCCGAATGCTTGTGCACGTCGTCGATATGAGCGGAAGCGAGGGCAGAAATCCCGAGGAGGATTTTTTGCGTATAAACAAGGAGCTTGAAATTTACAGCAAGGATTTGACCAAGCTTAAACAGGTTGTTGCGGCAAACAAAATGGATTTGCCCTGCGCGGAAGAAAATTTGCAGTCTTTCAAACGGAGATTCAAGGACGTTTGCGAGGTTTTTCCCGTTTCGGCAATGAGTCGGGAGGGCGTCAGGTCGCTTCTCGAATACGTTTCGCGCGCCCTGAAAGAAATTCCTCCCGTCGCTCCGTTGGAATTCGAGCCTTTTGTATATGAAAGAAACGACGGGGACAGCTTCGAGATTGTTGTCAACGACGACGGAAGCTTCGAGGTTGTCGGAGCTCTTGTTGACAGTCTCGCCCGCAAGGTGCTGCTCGACGACTACGACAGTTTGCGCTATATGCAGAAAACTTTGAAGAACAAAGGGGTTTTCGCCGCACTCAAAAAGGCGGGAATGAAGGACGGCGACACCGTCGTCATCGGCGGAGTGGAGTTCGACAACGTGGAGTGACAACCGCATCGAGCTTGCGGCGTAAAAAGCGTTCGCGATTCAAATCAAAAAAAGTTATTTTAGAATTATTTAAATTGCTGTTTTAAATTGATTTCAAATGTAAAAAAATGCAGAAAAACATAAATGTCTGTCGAATAATGTCCGACAGGCATTTGTTGTTTTGGGGAAAGTATTGTGGTTGAAAACTTGACTTTTAAGCTTTAAAATGGGATAATAGTTCTAATTAAATTTAAAGAATATTTTGCGCAATAAAAAACTCTTTCATAAAGAAAGAGTCGAACGCACCTCGTGCGTAACCGTAAAAACGGCGTCTTGGAAAAACTTTATTTGAACTAATGGTGCAACTTCAAAGGGTAGTCAAGCCTTTGATTGATATTATTATATACCAAAAGACAAGGAGTGTCAAGCAATATGAAACAAGATTATTACATAGGTTTGGATATGGGAACGGAATCTGTAGGTTGGGCGGTTACCGACGTCGACTACAATCTCGTTAAAAAACGCGGACAGGATTATTGGGGCGTTTATTTATTCGACGAAGCGAAAACCGCGCAAGGTCGCCGCGCTTTTAGAACGAATCGCAGACGCCTTGCAAGAGTAAGGCACCGTCTTAACCTTTTGCAGGAATTGTTTGACAGCGAAATAAGCGCAAAGGATTTCGGATTTTTTTACAGACTTGAAAACAGCAAATATTTTGATGAGGACAAGCCTGAAATTGCGCGGGGAAAATTTCTTTTGTTCAATGACGAGGACTTCGGAGACAAGGAGTACTATAAAAATTATCCTACGATTTTTCATTTGAGAAACGCTTTGAGAACGCAGGAAATAAAAGACGTACGCCTGCTTTATCTTGCCGTGCATCACATTTTGAAAAACAGAGGTCATTTTTTATTCGGGGAACAGGATTTTAATGTCAACGACGCGTCGGACGTCAGCGGCGAATTTGAAAAAATAAACCGTTTTCTGAGCGAGAACGACGGAGCGGGATTTTATAGAGAAAAAATACCCGAAATATTCGAGACGCTTTGCAATGAGAATTTGGCAAAAAGAGAAAGAAAAGAAAAAATACTCGAATTGGCGGGAAATTCAAAAAACAAGCTGCTTGGCGAAGCCGTGAACGCCGTTGTCGGGCTTAATTTTTCGCTGTCAAAGATGTTTGGAGAAGACAGAGATTTTCAGGGTGAGAATAAAATGTCGTTTACAGACAGTTCTTTTGAAGAAAAGCTTGCAAAGGCGAGAATGGCGCTCGACGACGACGAAGCGGATTTTTTAGAGACTCTTAAAAAAGTACAGTCAGTTGCAAGCCTGCACAATATCCTGCACGGAAAGGAGTTTATTTCCGAAGCAAAAACGGAAGCTTACGAAACCCACCGCAGAGATTTGTCCGAGCTAAAAAAATATGTCCGTGAAAATTGTCCGGAAAAGTACGCGCTTGTTTTTCGCCGTCAGGTCAAAAAGGGCAAGAAAAATACGTCGGGCGCGGACGAGAATGAAAAAGACGACAAAAAAGTGAACAATTATGCCGCTTACATAGGCATGGACAAGGGAAAAGGGTTTGAAAAATGCAAAAAAGAAGATTTTTACGCTTTTCTTAAAAAAGAGATTGGTATTAAAGACGAAAGTTTACTCGCAAAGATAGACGAGGGAGTATTTTTGCCCAAACAGATTTCTGCGGAAAACTGCGACATACCTTATCAGGTGCATCTGGCGGAGTTGAAGGCGATACTTGCCAACGCCGAAAATTATTTTCCTTTTTTAAAACAAAAGGACGAAAACTGCGGACTTACGGTGAGCGAAAAAATAATTTCGCTCATGAAATTCCGCGTGCCTTATTATGTGGGACCGTTCACCGACAAAGAAACCGGCTTCAGCTGGATGATAAAAAAGGAGGGGTTAAGTACGCAAAAAATTACACCTTGGAACTTTGACGACGTCGTGGACAAGGACGCCTCCGAACAGAAATTCATCGAGCGCATGACAAATTTCTGCACGTACCTTACGGGCGAAAAGGTGCTGCCCGCGTCGTCTTTTTTGTACAGCGAATATGCGTTTCTGAATGAATTGAACAATCTGAAAGTCAACGGAAAAAAGGATTTGCGCGTAAAAAATATTCTATTGGATTATGCGAAAACAAACAAAAAACTTACGCTCAAAAAGTGCTGCGAACAGCTAGTAAAAAATGGTTTGCTGCCCGAGGGAAGCAAGGCTCAGGACGTTTTTTCCGGTACGGACGGAGATTTCAAAAACTCTTTGTCTTCTTACATAGATTTCAAAAGGATTATCGGAGACAAAGCCGACCTTTACAGGGATATGTGCGAGGAAATCATTTTATGGATAACCGTAATATCCGATAAAAAGAGATTGGAAAAGCTAATCAAAAGCAACTACGGAACCGTTTTGAGCGATGAAGAAATCAAAGGTTTGAAGGCGCTCAATTATACGAAATGGGGCAGACTTTCCAAAATACTGCTTGACGGAATATTTGAAACCGACTCCGAAGGCGAGGTGGGAAACGTATCTATTATCGAAAAAATGCGGACGGATACGGAAAACTTTATGGAGCTGCTTTCAAATAGACACAATTACAAAAGAGCGATAGACCTTGCCAATTCCGAAAGCGTTGAGGATAAAAATGTGACTTACCGCGCGGTGGAGGAGCTGTATTGTTCGCCCGCAGTCAAGCGGTCGATTTGGAGCGCGTTGAAAATCGTCAGTGAAATCAAGAAAGTGCAGGGGTATTCTCCCAAAAAGATATTTGTAGAAACAACGCGCGAAAAGCCCGACGGAACGCGCAAGGGTAAACGCACGGTATCTCGAAAACAGAGGTTGCTGGATAAATATAGAGAAAATCTGCGCAATGAAACAGAGTTGATTAAAAAAATTGAGGAAACAGAGGATTCAAAGTTCAACAGCGACAAATTGTTTTTCTATTTCACGCAAATGGGCAAAGACGCTTATACGGGTGAAAAAATAGAATTCGACGATGTGTTCAAGACAGAAAAATATGATATAGACCATATTTATCCGCGCTCCAAAATCAAAGACGACAGCTTGGACAATCGCGTCCTCGTCAGAAGGAAAATCAATCAAAGCGTGAAAAAGGACTCCTATCCTTTGTCTGCCGAAATCAGGAACAGGATGGAGGGGTTATGGCGTCAACTCAGAGACAAGAAACTCATAAGCGATGAGAAATTTTACAGACTTACGCGAAGCACGCCTTTGACGGAAAAAGAATGCGGCGATTTTATCAACGCTCAGCTTATCGCCACAAGTCAAAGCGCCAAAGCCGCAATTCAGCTTTTGAAAAGGATGCTGCCCGAATCGGAAATAGTTTATTCCAAAGCCGGCAATGTAAACGAATTCAAAAAAAGGCTGGAATTCGTGAAGATAAGAGAACTGAACGATTTGCACCACGCAAAGGACGCTTATTTCAATATCGTGGTGGGCAATGTGTTCAATACCAAATTCAACCATAATGCCGCAGTTTTTTTACGGAATAACGGTACGGGCAATTATGATTTAAAACGCCTTTATGATTTTGATATCACAAATGCCTGGAAAGCGGGAGACGAAAACAGAATACGTTCTGTTGCCGAGAAAAACACTTGCCGTGTAGTAAGATTTTCCAAAACGGAAAAAGGGCAGTTTTACGACGCTACCATTTATCCCGCAGGAAAAAACGACAAGCTTGCGCCCGTAAAGGGGAAGGCGCCGCTTAATGACACGTCGAAATACGGCGGATACGACAAAGAGACAACAGCCTATTTTATGCTGGTAAAGAGCAGGGACAAAAAGAAAAAGGACAAGACTTTGCTTTCTCTGGAATGCGTGACTGTGCTTGCGGATAAAAATTTCCGCACTGCGGAAGATAAGTTGAAGTATTGCGAAAAAGAGTTGGGACTCAAAGAGCCTGAAATACTCATAGAAAAAATAAAATTGAACACATTATTCAAAATTAACGGCTCTTACGCCTGGATTCGCGGAAGAACAAACGACAGATTGGTACTTTGCAATGCCAATCAGCTTTGGCTGGACAACGGGAGCGCAAAGGAGCTCAAAAAAATCTCAAATCATTTTCGGGACGTTAAAAAATACAATAATAAAGATTTACCCGTCAGAGAAGAAGAATTCAGCAAAGAGCAAAATCTTGCTTTGTACGATTTGTTTACTGAAAAGTTGGGCGGAAAAATATATGCGGGACTGCCTGTACAGGGACAGATAAAAAATCTTGAAAAAGGCAGAGACAAATTCGAGGCTTTGGAATTGAAAGACCAATTGTTTGTGTTGATGGAAATATTGAAATTTATGCGGTGCAACAGTATGACGAGTAATATCAAGCTTATCGGCGGCGCTGAAAATGCCGGGAAGAATCGTATCAGTAAATTAATACAAGACTCCGACGTTAAAATGATATCCTGTTCGCCTACCGGCTATTTTTGCAAAGTCGTGGACTTCAAGCGGTTCCTATGAGCTGGCGGGTTGTAGTGGTAAGGGGACGTTGCAAGCTGGAATACAAGCTGGGATATCTCGTCTGTCGCGGCGAAGAAGTCAAAAAGTTGTTTCTTAACGAGATATCCTCGCTTGTGGTGGAGTCTACCGCGGTTTCTTTGACGGCAGCTTTGTTGAGCGAGTTAATCAAAAACAAAGTCAACATTGTGTTTTGCGACGAAAATCACAATCCGGTTTCACAGCTGTTGCCGCTTTACGGAAGACACGATTGCAGCGGAGTTTTGCGGCGGCAGCTCAATTGGAAAGAAGAACACAAAAGCGCGGTGTGGACGGCGATTGTACGTATGAAAATAAAAAAGCAGATGGAATTTCTTTCCGAACTTTGCTGCCCTCAGAGCGAACTTTTGAAAAGTTATGTCGACGGTACCGAATTGAATGACAGAACAAACCGTGAAGGACACGCGGCAAAGGTATACTTCGACGCATTGTTCGGTCTGAGTTTTAAAAGAGGAGACAAAACCTTTCTGAACGGGGCGTTGAACTATGGATATACCATTTTGCTGTCTGCGTTCAACAGGGAAATCGCGGGATTGGGTTTCAATACGCAGCTCGGATTGGCGCACAAAAGCGAGTTCAATCAATTCAATCTAAGCTGCGATTTGGTGGAGCCTTTCAGGGTGATTGTGGACAAAGCGGTGTTCGGAAAGGATAATTGCCAACTTACGCCGGATTTCAAACGATACCTTTGCGATATTCTCAACAGAGAAATAAAGATAGACGACAAATATTTTGTTGTGAACGATGCAATCGGTATATACGCCAAGAGCGTTTTCAACGCGTTGGAAGACGGGGATACGTCAAAAATAAAGGAATATGAGTTTTAGGTTTATGCGGGTAGTGGTTTTTTTTGATTTGCCTACGGAAACGGCGGAGGAACGACGCGATTACAGAAGGTTTCGCGCCGCACTTTTGAAAAACGGTTTTTTCATGATGCAGGAATCCGTTTATTCCAAAATAATACTGAACAACACCGCCGCAAACGTGATAAAAGAAACAGTAAGAAAACTCAAAACGGGCAAAGGGCTGATTCAGATGCTTACCGTTACCGAAAGACAATTTGAAAATATGGAATTTGTTCTCGGAAAAAAACAATCGACGGTTGTAGACACCGCCGAAAGGTTGGTGGTTCTGTGATTCTGTCTCATTTTGACTTGGAAAAGCCGTTGGAGCTGACGCCTGCCGTAGTAAATGTCCTTGTAGTGGAAAACGAAAACAAGTTTTTCGATTTTTGCAAAGAATTTGCATTGCAATCCAAAGGCAATTCGGGGAACTTTGTTCTTTTTGACGGCGATACCAAACTATCCTTAGTCAAGGACGTAAAATTGCTGTATGATTTTTTCAATTTTGATTTGGGAGACAAACGCGCGCGGGACGGATTGTTAAATTGTTTGGTGCAAATTGCCGAAAACAACTTTGCCGTCGAGTATTCGGAACTTGTTGAGAAGATTTATGCTTTTTTTGAAAAACTGAACGGAGAAACGGATTTTCCGATAGATTTTGATACGGAAAGCAGTTTGACTCAGCTTTTAAAAGCATACGGAGTGCGCTGGAAGGATGAAAAGGACTGTTTGTTGGAGTCTATAGTTTCTTTTATTCATTTTAATGCGCGGATTTTGGGGATAAAATGTTTTGCGTTCTTCAATCTAAAAAACTTTTTAAACGAAAAGGATTTGAAAAGTCTTTACTATGAGGCGCAGCTGGAGGATGTTTGTCTCTTTCTTTTGGAAAATACTTTGAAAAATAAAACAGACGAAGAATTTGTCACTTTGATTGACAAAGATTTGTGCGAAATCATTGTCTGAATAAGATTTTATGCTATAATATAAAAATAATTGCATTCTGTCCTTTGAATTGATGCGTGTGGTGCGTAAAAATACTCTGATTTGAGGTTTGAGTATGGTGCAATTTTAAAGGGTAGTCAAACCCTCCGAGACTGTTTTTTTCGTTGTTCTTGGTTTGAGTATGGTGCAATTTTAAAGGGTAGTCAAACGATTCGACCGCCAGCCCGAGCGGTGCAACTGTTTGAGTATGGTGCAATTTTAAAGGGTAGTCAAACCGTGTACGCGTCCATTTCTTCGGGTAGTACGTTTGAGTATGGTGCAATTTTAAAGGGTAGTCAAACCAGATTGCCTGATTCTCCATTGCTTAGCTTGTTTGAGTATGGTGCAATTTTAAAGGGTAGTCAAACTGAATAGTGGTACCGTTTCCCCGTGCTTTTGTTTGAGTATGGTGCAATTTTAAAGGGTAGTCAAACAATGCACAAAGCAACAACAAAAGCACTTGGGTTTGAGTATGGTGCAATTTTAAAGGGTAGTCAAACTCCAAATTCTTAACCTTGTCGCTTTGGATAGTTTGAGTATGGTGCAATTTTAAAGGGTAGTCAAACCGGCACAGAACGGCGCAGTTCTAGTACTGTGTTTGAGTATGGTGCAATTTTAAAGGGTAGTCAAACCGGCTTGACTTTCTTTTCGCTTATCCCAAAGTTTGAGTATGGTGCAATTTTAAAGGGTAGTCAAACACTTTCGATTGTGCTTTCTTGCCATATCTGGTTTGAGTATGGTGCAATTTTAAAGGGTAGTCAAACTGTATTCTATGTTAAAGGTCAAAAGATTAAGTTTGAGTATGGTGCAATTTTAAAGGGTAGTCAAACTATATCGCTGATTAACTTCGCATAATTCAGGTTTGAGTATGGTGCAATTTTAAAGGGTAGTCAAACCATTTCTGCCGCGCAAAAACTATTCGATAGGTTTGAGTATGGTGCAATTTTAAAGGGTAGTCAAACGGGGCGAGGGTGAAAAATGGGTGCGCGACAGTTTGAGTATGGTGCAATTTTAAAGGGTAGTCAAACAGGGCATTTTAATCACAAGCGGCGACGACTGTTTGAGTATGGTGCAATTTTAAAGGGTAGTCAAACCAAGCGTACGCCCTTCGCTCCGTTCTGCGAGTTTGAGTATGGTGCAATTTTAAAGGGTAGTCAAACAAGACGCATTGAGTTATGCCGATTTTACGGGTTTGAGTATGGTGCAATTTTAAAGGGTAGTCAAACTTTTTTATTTGAAGCACAAGGTTTTGATTGGTTTGAGTATGGTGCAATTTTAAAGGGTAGTCAAACGCGAACAAAATGGCGGGAAAATCAGCTATCGTTTGAGTATGGTGCAATTTTAAAGGGTAGTCAAACAATTTTCCTCAATATATTTACCAAAAGTTAGTTTGAGTATGGTGCAATTTTAAAGGGTAGTCAAACACTTGCCGTGCTCGACATTTTGACTTTCATGTTTGAGTATGGTGCAATTTTAAAGGGTAGTCAAACAGAAAATGAAGAGTAAAAGCCAAGCGGGGGGTTTGAGTATGGTGCAATTTTAAAGGGTAGTCAAACTGCGTTTGGCGTATGGAACGGGCAGCGATTGTTTGAGTATGGTGCAATTTTAAAGGGTAGTCAAACTTAAATGAATATTTTGTACATATTATTGTCGTTTGAGTATGGTGCAATTTTAAAGGGTAGTCAAACCGAGTGCATGCAAAATAAACGCCTGAATGTGTTTGAGTATGGTGCAATTTTAAAGGGTAGTCAAACAATCGGCAGCGGTAGGT